>Ga0114930_10004849_pt1 | contig 11197 bp, 7 predicted proteins | sample AnhtaG_FD_87300 | JGI IMG/M metagenome (GOLD analysis project Ga0114930, IMG submission 87300) | Deep subsurface microbial communities from Anholt, Denmark to uncover new lineages of life (NeLLi) - Anholt_01485 metaG | ecosystem: Environmental > Aquatic > Marine > Oceanic > Sediment | place... | reverse complement strand
CGGTTCACCGGGAGATGAACTATCAGTTTAACTGGAACCACGGTGACGAGAATTTCCGGGGGGCAGCGGCCATGGAGGTTGGAGGGTCGTGGTATTCCGCGAGTTACCAGCCATTGGAGGCCAATACATGGTATCACCTTGCTGCGACGTACGATGGAAGTGCGATGAGGGCGTACAGGGATGGCGTCCTAATTACGACTAACACGTCTCCGTCAGGACCCCCGTCTAACGAGGGAAACAGCCTGAAACTTGGAAGACATGCAACAGCGGCCGCTAACTATTTCACCGGCACTGTCGACGACGCGCGCGTCTACAGCAGAGCGCTGACGGATGAAGAGATTAAGCAAACCATGAGAGGTGAGCCCGACCTTGCCTGGAATCCGAATCCGGCTAATGGATCCACGCCTGACATCGAAGGGGCGACGCCCTTCACGTGGTCGCCGGGAGAGAAAGCCTCCAAGCACGATGTGTACTTCGGCACCGATCCTGACGCCGTGCAGGACGCCGATACGACAACGACGGGTATATACAGAGGCCGACAGGATCCCAATACGTATACTCCGCCCGAAGGTGTTGAAATCGGCCAGAGTTACTACTGGCGGATCGATGAGTTCAATACCGATGCGACAATCAGCAAAGGCAGAGTTTGGGGCTTTACAGTAGCCGAATATCTTATCGTGGATGATTTTGAGTCCTACGACGACTACTGCAACAGGATATTCTATACTTGGGGCGATGGATGGGGTCACTCTGGTGATCTCACCTGTGGTGTCCCGCCTTACGGTGGCAATGGCACCGGCTCGACTGTAGGTTACCTTAGCGAGCCTTATGCTGAGCAGACTATCGTGAATGGGGGCGAGCAGTCGATGCCGTTTGAGTACCTCAACGACGGTTCGACCGGCAAATCCCTTTATTCAGAGACGGAGCGGACGTTTGATACCCCGCAGGATTGGACCAGACACGATGTTAAGGCATTGACGCTGTGGTTCAGGGGTTTGCCGGCATCTGTCGGCAGCTTCAACTACGATCCTGGAACGGGCGTCTACACGATGACCGCTGACGGCGCAGATATCTGGAACGACTCTGACGAGTTCCATTATGCCTACAAGCGGCTGTCGGGCCAGGGCGAGATTATAACCAAGGTTCTCAGCGTTGATAACACGGACGGCTGGGCCAAGGCTGGAGTGATGATTCGCGACACACTGGAGCCGAACTCCCCACATGCGTTTGCGTTCATAACACCGTCTGGTATTAGGGCCTTCCAGAACCGTCCGACTAAGGGTGACAACTCGGTTGGAACGTGGAGTGCCACGAACACGGTTACGGCCCCTTACTGGGTCAAGCTGGTCCGTCAGGGCAACAGCTTCACTGCCTACCATTCGAGCAATGGTACCAGTTGGGAGGTCATGCCTGAAGAGAACACTGGCAGCGATGCGTCCCCGAATCCACAGACCATCCCCATGGCTGTTAATGTGTATGTAGGCTTGGCATTGACCAGTCATAACACTGATCCGACGGTTGCATGCGAGGCCACATTCTCCAACGTAACCATCACGGGTACGGTCACGGGGCAGTGGCAGTCACGGGACATCGGCATAACCAGCAATGTTGCTGAGCAGCTATATGTGGCTGTTGAGGATAGTACCGGCAAGAGTGAGGTGGCAAACCACCCGGATCTCAATGCAGTGCAGTCAGATACCTGGCAGCCGTGGGATATCCCCCTGAAAGACTTCAGTGATGCCGGCGTCAACCTTCAGAGCGTCAAGAAGATGTATATTGGCCTCGGCGATAGGAAGCTTCCGAAGCTTGGTGGTGCAGGCATGCTGTACATTGATGACATCAGGCTGTATATGCCCAGATGTATGCCTAACCTTGCAAAACCTGCGGGTGATTTCAGCGACAACTGCGTCGTTGACTATCCGGACCTTGACATAATGACCGACAACTGGCTGATGACCGACTACGATGTTACGCCGGTAGCTCCCAGCAACGCCAATCTCGTGGCGAATTACAAGTTTGAGAACAACTTGCTCGACAGTTCCGGCAACGGAAACCACGCCGACCCATGTGGCGCCCCAAGCTATGTAGCCGGCCAGGTGGGCAGTGCGCTGGAGTTTAACGGGATTGATGACGCTGTGGTCACCGGCAAGATCCTGCTCAGCAACGTGTCCGAATTCACGTTGGCTGGCTGGGTCAGCGCGGGCAATCCCGATGCCAGCCGTATCGGACTTTTTGGCCAGAACGATGTCATTGAGATGGGATTCATGAATGGTAATGTCGAGATCTGGACTTCCGGGGCCGGCACGACCACCACGCCGTGGGGCTTCGGCAACAATACCTGGCATCACGTGGCTGTGGTTGCTGATGCAACAAGTATGAATATCTACCTTGATGGCCAATTAGCAGTAACAGGCGGCGGCGCCGCCAATTACGGCAGCTCGACATTTACATTCAACATTGGTGGCGGCGGTATCTGGGACGCGACCGGCAACTGGTTCTCCGGCCAGATTGATGAAGTCCGCGTCTACGACAAAGCGCTGTCACAAGCTGAGGTTGGCTCGCTTGCAGGCAAGACGACGACTTATACTCAGGATTTGTATGTGCTGCTGACGCCACAGGACGCTGCTATTGACATGAATAGTGATGGCACGATTGACTTGAAGGATTACGCTCTGCTGGCAGACACATTCCTTGATGAGTTACTGTGGCCATAGCAGAGAGTGTTGATACAAGGCTGAGTAATCAGTCCCTGTTGCAGAAGGCCGAAACTGGCAATGTCACCCCTGCGAGGGACCCCGCCTTGCGGGAAGCCAAAGCAGGGGTCTACGGCGAAAAAGCTGGATTCCTGCTTTCGCAGGAATGACAAATGCTGTTTCCGCAACAGGAAATAATTAGCCGATGATATTGCACCAATCCGGGGCCTATACTGTTTAACTCGGTATAGGCCCCGCGTGTTTTTTGCATAGCGGCAGACAGATTGCCCATTCTGGGAGGGAGATTCAGGACCAATCCCAAAGAAAGCCGCACATCCTTGAATGTCAGACACTACGCGCGCCTGCCAGAAACAGCATGTTTTATAAGCAGAGTTAATTAACTGTTTAGCTGGCCTAATATAAATGGCGATTTGAAAAGATAATGGCGTGAAGCAGGTTTTTCGTAACACCTTTATTAGTAACATTTTGCGCCCGTCGTTGCAGCAACAGTAACTGTGTTTTGTCGTACTTTGGGAGTCTGTGGGTTGACCAGCGTTTTTTTTCGGGCTATAATAACACGTTCATGGTAAAATCAGCCAGGACAACCGGAAAGAAACGAACAAAGAAGAACTCATCCAAGGTCGCCGCAGTTAGAGCCAAGAAGGCGTTTAGTAGCTATAAACAAGCCATTAGCTACCTTTTTGAGAAGACTGACTATGAGAAGGAACAGCATCTGCGCTATAATGTTACGACGTTCAACCTCGCCAGGATGCAAAAACTGCTGTCATTACTCGGCAACCCTCACAAAAAAATCCATACAGTCCATATAGCCGGCACAAAAGGAAAGGGCTCGACGGCCACGATGCTGGCCAAGATGCTTGAATCGAACGGTTATAAAGTCGGACTATACACGTCGCCGCACGTCGTGCACCTGCACGAGCGGATCACGGTCAATTCCAAAATGATTAGCGAGCCGCAAATGCTTGGACTGATGAACCGCATGTACGCTCCGATTGAGAAAATGTCAAAAACTGATGCACCGACCTTCTTTGAGATTATGACGGCGTTGGCGTTTATGCACTTTTTCGACACGAGAGTTGATATTAGCGTGATTGAAACCGGCATGGGCGGTCGTCTGGACAGCACCAACGTTATTGAGCCCAAGGTCGTCGGCATAACCAGTTTAAGTATCGATCATCAGCAGCAGCTTGGAGAGACTATTGACAGCATTGCGAAGGAAAAGGCTGGGATTTTTAAGCGTGGTGTGCCGGCTGTTACGGTCCAGCAGGAGCCGGAGGCCATGCAGGTTCTTAAATCACACGCGGCTACTGTCAAGGCACCGTTGAGCGTAACGGGCACCGATATTGATTTTTCACATCGATTTGAAACATCGCGAGAACACGGCCCACATACGAGGATTTGCCTGACAACACCAACGAGTAAATTTGAGCACCTGCGAGTGCCGTTGCACGGGACGCATCAGGCAATCAACTGCGGTTTGGCTCTGGCGATGCTGGACAAGCTCAAGGCGAGCGGCTATGAGATAGACAATGAAAAAGCAACTGCAGGACTTTATAAGGTGTCGCTGTCCGGCCGGATGGAGATGATCTGCGACGATCCGAGAATTATGATCGACGCCGCTCACAATGCTGCAAGCATTCGGGCCTTGATACATGCAATAGGGCAGAATATTCCTTATGATTCTATGGTGGTGATCTTCGGCTGCAATAGCGACAAGGACGTTGAAGGAATGCTGCGTCAACTGCAATACGGCGCTGACAAAGTGGTTTTCACGCGGAGCAACTCGGGCAAGGCAATGTCCGGCGAAGATCTGGCTGGCATGTACACGGAAATATGTGGGAAGATGTGCCAGACGGCTGTGAGCTTGGGCGAGGCATTGCGACTTGCCAGAAGCGCCGTCAGCAAAGAAGACCTGATTTGTATTACCGGCAGTTTTTATCTTATCGGCGAGGCCAAGGCACGTTTCCAGTCGAACCAAGCACTCCGGACTTATTGACTGCGGGCCGCATTTCTTCCACACGTTAGCGGGGTTGAATGCGGTGCACATTTTGGCAGCGCTTGCTGCAGATTCACGATGATTTCATACCACAAGGTCGTCCAGCAGTGGTACGTCCATACTTCGATTTTCAATTTGCAATGGCAGCGAATCTGGGTTATAAAATCGTTTGGCTATATTGTTGGCAAGCGAAGTGAAGAATCCAAATTCTGCGCCGAAGCCTAAAGAATTGCCGTGGCCAGATGGTTCGCTTTGTTCAGCATGACAGGCTTAAAGGCGTGTACGTTCTTGTATAGAGAAAAAAATTGTAGAGGGAATTGATGATGGCGGAAGTGAAAAAGTATATCGCGGTTGACCTCGGCGCTGAGAGCGGCAGAGTGATGCTTGGTTCGGTTTCGACTGATAAGCTTGTCATTGAAGAAATACACCGTTTCAGTAACGGGCCCGTCGAAGAGAATGGCTCACTGCGCTGGGATTTCGACCGGCTGCTCTCAGAGGTTAAGGCCGGCATAAGTAAAGCAGCACAAGAGGCTGGCACCGAAGTTGCGGGCATCGGGGTCGATAGCTGGGGCGTTGATTTCGGCTTGTTGGGTGCCGACGGGAAGCTTATTGAAAAGCCTTACCATTACCGTGACAGCCGAACCAACGGTATGATGGGAAAGGCGTTCGAGCTGATGGGTAAGCGTGCAATCTACGATAGTACCGGCATCCAGTTTATGCAGTTGAATTCGATCTATCAGCTTCTCGCAATGCGTCTGGCAGATCCAGATGTTTTGGCCAAGACGAAGAAGCTAATATTTATCGGGGATCTGTTCTCGTATTATTTGTGCGGCAAGGCCTTCGGCGAGTATACGCTTGCCAGCACGTCTCAGCTTATGGATATGAGAACGGGCAAATGGTCGCAAGATATTTTTGACAAGCTGTCACTGCCGGTCGAGATCATGCCGGATATTGTCATGCCCGGCACGATTGTAGGCCAATTAACCAAACCAGTCGGAGACGAGCTCGGCTATGGCCAAATTCCGGTCATTGCAACCGGCTCGCACGATACGGCTTCGGCAGTTGTGGCCGTGCCGGGCGGTGAGGGTACCTGGGCGTATCTTTCATCCGGGACATGGTCGCTGATGGGCGTTGAAGTGCCGGAAGCGATCGTTAACGATAAGACTTTCAAGTTTGAATTCACAAACGAGGGAGGAGTCGACAATACGATTCGGCTTCTAAAGAACATAATGGGACTGTGGCTGGTTCAGGAGTGCAAACGGCAATGGGAGCGTGAGGGAGTCGAGCTATCCTACCCTGAACTGACCGATATGGCTCAAAAGGCCGAGCCGTTTGCCAATCGTATCGAGGTAGATTACAGCGGATTCCTTGCGCCGGGCGACATGCCGAAGAGAATAAATAGTTGTCTTGTCGAAACCGGCCAAAAGATAATCGAAGACAAGGGGCAAATGGTAAGAACGATATTGGAGGGGCTGTCATTTAAGTATCGGCTGGTCCTTGAGAGGATCGAAGAGGTTATAGGCAAGAAAGTTGATTGTCTGCATATCGTTGGCGGCGGTATGCAGAACGAGCTTTTGAACCAGTTTGCGGCTAACGCGACTGGTAAAGAAGTGGTCGCCGGGCCGGCAGAAGCTACAGCAATTGGAAATGTACTGATGCAGGCCAAGGCGACTGGGCAGATAAATACACTCTCAGAGGCCAGACAAATCGTCCGCAACTCATTCGAGCTAAAAGAGTATCTACCGCAGGATGCCCCACTGTGGGACGAACAATACAAAACGCATCACTCGTGATCCGCACTCGGGCCACAGAATACGAGGTACAAGATTGATCGAAGAGCTTGAGCGCAAGCTGGATAGTTTTGATTCTGCTGAAAGAAAGCAGGCTTTGCTGTCACTACGTGAAAAAGCTGAGGCAGGCGAAATCGTTTTGCCTGAAGCCGGCACCCGCCCGTGGCGGGTCAACCTGCACTGTCACACCTTTTTCTCCTACAACACTTATGGTTATTCGCCGAGTAAATTTGCGTGGCTGGCTCGGAAGGCCGGGCTGGCTGTCGCCGGCGTTATAGATTTCGATGTGTTGGATGCGCTGGAAGAGTTCCTTGAGGCCGGCAAAATGCTTGGCCTAAAGGTCTGCGCAGGCCTGGAGAGCCGGGTCTTGTGCCCGAATTTGCCGATAGAGTAATCAACTCACCCGGAGAGCCCGGCATCTCTTACCACATGGGTGTGGGATTTCCGAGCGCCAAGTTGGAAGGTGAGCAAAATGAGTTCTTGTCAAATCTGCGCAGAATCGCACAGCAAAGGAACAAAGACCTGATGGACCGGGTCAATAAATACCTTCAGCCGGTGGAGTTGGACTATGAACGCGATGTACTTGTTCTAACGCCATCGGGTAACGCAACGGAGCGCCACATGTGTCTTGCCTATGCTCGTAAGGCCAAAGAACTCTTTAGCCGGACAGAGGACCTCGCCAACTTCTGGTCTGAGAAATTAGGTGTGAAGGTAGAGGCTTCACAGCTACCTGAAAGCAGAGATTTGCTTAATGGCATCCGAGCAAAGACGATGAAACGCGGCGGTGTTGGCTATGTGGTGCCTGATAAGGGGTCATTTCCGTTGATGGCCGATACGAACCAGTTTGCTCTGGCAGCCGGAGCGATCCCAACGGTGACTTGGCTGGACGGTACCAGTGAAGGGGAGAAGGCTGTCGAAGAGCTTCTCGAAGTGGCTATGAGCACCGGCTCGGCAGCCCTCAACGTTATCCCTGACCGCAACTACACCGTGGGACACAAAGGCGAAAAACTCCAGAACCTTTATCAGGTGGTGGAATTGGCGGAAAAGCTGCACCTGCCGCTTGTGGTCGGCACGGAGATGAATAGTCCCGGCCAGAGATTTGTTGACGACTTCGATACGCAGGAGCTTTCACCGTTGCTGCCGATATTTTTGAAAGGTGCGCATATCGTTTATGCACATTCGGTGCTCCAACAGAAATGTGGCTTGGGATACACGAGCGAGTGGGCCAAGAAAAATTTTGAAAGCGTGGCGGCGAAAAATGAATTCTTCCAAGCAGTTGGAAGCTCCCTTGAGCCGGAACAGGAAGACAAACTTAGCGGCTTGAGCGAAGATGCAACCGCCCAGCAGATATTAGATATCGTGAAGCGTGAATCGTGACTCGAGACACGAGGGACGAGAGACGAACTGTGATGGACTTGCCAGAAACTCAACATGCTGTGCAACTTGTTGGGCCTGATGAGCTTATTCTGAATAAATCCAAAGAGGTCTTTAAGCCCGGCCAACACCAGATTCTTTGTCGCGTTGAGGTCGTCGGGCTGTGTTTTTCCGACCTTAAATTGCTCAAGCAGTTTTCCAGCCATGTTCGTAAGAGCGAAATAGTCTCCGGCATTGACCCTAAAGTACTTGGCCAGATACCCAGCTACGTCCCCGGCAAGGCGCCAACCGTGCCCGGACATGAGACAGTCGTGAGGATTGAGGCAGTTGGGTCGAGTGTCGAAAACTTCAAACCGGGCGAGCGGTACCTTGTGCAGACTGATTACCGCTGGCTAAAAACCGCCGGCGCCAACGGCGCGTTTGGGTACAACTTTGAAGGGGCTCTTCAAGAATATGTGCTGATGGACGAGAGGGTGATTACATCGCCGAAAGGCGACTCGATGCTCTTGCCTGCCAACGAGGAACTTGCAGGCTCGGCTATAGCTTTGGTCGAGCCGTGGGCGTGTGTCGAAGATGCGTACGCCTCGAAGGAACGGCAAGGTCTAAAAGTCGGCGGACAAATGCTTGTAGCGGCTGATATGGAAGTGCCGACAAATTCCTTCGTGAATTTGTTTAATCGTTACGGCAGACCCAAGCAGATAACCTGGATTTCAGAAGGACCCCACGTAAAACGTGGGGCTAAATATTTAGTCCGCCTGCGGCGGATTCTTGCTGGATTGGATGTGAACTTGAGAAAGGCTTCAGACGTATCGCAGCTTGCCGATGCCGGCTACGATGATATAGTCTATTTTGGGTCCGACGCAAAAGTCGTTGAAGCGTTGTTTGCAAAAGTTGCCACGAAGGGACTTTTGAATATTGTCCTATGCGGAGGTAAGTTTGGTAGGGACATTGTCACTACGGTGGGCCGAGTTCATTACGGCGGAATCCGCATAGTGGGTACTACAGCTTCGGACCCGGCTGAGTCTATGGAAGTAATCCCTGAAACGGACGAGATTCGGCCGGGTGACAGGATTAATGTCATCGGGGCAGGCGGACCTATGGGCATGATGCACGTGATACGAAACATCTGTCAGGGCGTGAAAGGTGTCAGCGTTTTTGCTGCGGATGTGGACGACAATAGGCTGGCTGCGGTAACACAAATCGCTGCGCCTCTGGCCAAGAAAAATGGGGTTGGGTACAGGCCGTACAATCCCACCAGCGACAAGATCACAGAGTCTTTCGACTACACCGCTTTGATGGTGCCAATACCTGATCTGGTTGCTGCTTCGGTGCGCAGCGCCGCCGGGCGGGGACTGATTAACATATTTGCCGGCATACCTGCGACCGTCACCGGCAAGATCGACCTGGATACTTATATAGAAAAACAGCTTTACTTTATCGGGACCAGCGGCTCAATTTTGGATGATATGAAACGAATGCTGGTAAAAACCGAATCCGGCAGGCTTGACACGAATGTCAGTGTCGCGGCTATCAGTGGACTTGCAGGCGCCACCGAAGGGATTCGCGCAGTTGAAAGCCGGTCGATAGCAGGCAAGATTATCGTTTACCCGGCGTGTCGCGGCCTGGGGCTGGTCCGGCTGGAAGAGCTGAGCGAAAAGCTCCCGGAGGTTGCTGAATGTCTAACTGACGGGCTGTGGAACAAGAGAGCGGAAGATACGCTGCTGCAAATATATCAAAACTCATAGAACAAATGGAAAAATGTGAACGAATTAGGAAAGGATGAATTATGGAATGTGTAAGGAGACTAGCAGGACAGTTGAGTAGCCAGATTGTAGCTAAGGAATGTGCGGTTTTGTTGATTTGCATCTTACTATTGGTTCCTTTCTCGGCGAGCAGCCTCCACGGGCAAGAGTTGGAGTTTGATGGCTTAACCATGAACCTGGGAAGTCTGCCGCGATTGTCGTATGCAAAGACGCGGTCGATCAGCCCTGAGAGCTTCACCGGCGAAAAGGGCAAAGGTGGCATGGCAACAGAAGGGACAGGGAAGCGGGCGGCTCGTGAATTGGGTCAAGGCTGGAAAGTTTCTCCTTCGGTTCGGATCAAAGCGGGTCAGACTTTTGTAATGGCCGACATCCAGGCTTCGGGCGCGATCCAGCACATCTGGATGACGCCGACCGGGAACAATCGCTTGACCATCCTGCGGATTTACTGGGACGGCGAAAAGGAGCCGTCCGTTGAATGTCCGGTAGGGGACTTCTTTGCATGTGGCATGGGTCAGTATATTCAGGTTACCTCTTTGGCCGTTTGCGTCAATCCCAAAAGCGGATTCAATTGCTACTGGATGATGCCGTTTCGCAAACGCTGCAAGGTTACCATGACCAATATCGATGAAAAGGCAATGGTACTATACTACCAGATAGACTACACGCTGACTCATATTCCGGAGGATATGGCATATTTTCATGCGCAGTTTCGCCGCGTCAATCCACTTGCCTATAAAGAGGTTTATACCATTCTTGACGGCGTGAAGGGACAGGGACACTACGTGGGAACATATATGACGTGGGGTTCTAACAGTCCCGGCTGGTGGGGCGAAGGCGAGATCAAGTTTTACATGGACGGGGACAAGGAATTTCCGACGATTTGCGGGACCGGAACGGAAGATTATTTCTGCGGCTCTTATGGTTTTTCGAAACGGCAAGGCAAGGGATATCAGGAATTTAATACTCCTTACGCCGGTATGCCGCAGGTGATAATGGACGAGAAGCAGCCACGTTTTGGGCTGTACCGCTGGCATATTATGGACCCAATAAGGTTTGAAAAGGACCTGAAGGTGACAATGCAGGCGCTGGGATGGCAAAGCGGCGCAAGATATTTGCCTCTGCAGGATGATTTATCCTCGGTTGCATTCTGGTATCAAGCCGAAGTTCATGCGCCATTCCCCGAATTGCCTGATAAGGATTCCTTGAAAATCAAGTAATGATTGCAAAGCCAGCGTTTTTGGTTTCTTTAGTGTCAGTTTTCCTTGTTTGGGAGACGGGAGCAAATGAGTAACTCGAAGGACGTCGAAAAGGTGTATGAGGCGGCGCGGCAGCGCTATGCTGAGCTGGGCGTTGATACTGATAAGGCGATGGAACAGCTAAGCAAGATAGCGATATCACTTCACTGCTGGCAGGGAGACGACGTAGGGGGATTCGAAGGCAGTGAAGGCCCCAGCGGCGGCATAATGGCTACGGGGTCTTATCCGGGCAAGGCACGCACAGCAGACGAGCTGCGTGCGGATTTGGAAAAGGTGATGAGTCTCATACCGGGTAAGCACCGAT
>Ga0114930_10004847_pt1 | contig 11200 bp, 7 predicted proteins | sample AnhtaG_FD_87300 | JGI IMG/M metagenome (GOLD analysis project Ga0114930, IMG submission 87300) | Deep subsurface microbial communities from Anholt, Denmark to uncover new lineages of life (NeLLi) - Anholt_01485 metaG | ecosystem: Environmental > Aquatic > Marine > Oceanic > Sediment | place... | reverse complement strand
TCCCTCGTGACTCGGCGTTCGAACATGCCATGAGGCGCGGCACACCCGTAATCAGAACAACCGCTGTCCAACGCTGTCGCAACACGCCGCCAGAATACACAAGAGACCCCCCACCAAGCCACACGACAAATCGCCGGATACGAGAGCCGTTCATGGCTGTCTTGGCAGCCAGCCAGGGCGCGCGGAATCCCACGTTCGTCACTGAGGACTCACCGATCGCCTGATTCGATAGGGGTAGGGGAGACCGGGCAACCGGTCTTCCCTACCCCTATCGACGCCTACCCGGCGACTGCGGTCACGCCGCCGCACCCCAGAGGTGACCGGACCTATGAGCCCGAGCACCAGGGGCCGGGTGTTCGTCGTTCAGCGACGGGCAACCACGCCGCGCCATTTGTGTACGCCCTTGGCCACACAATCGGCAAGAACACCGCATGGCGGAGGCTGTTCCCGGAGGCCCAGACCCAACATATTGTAGCCTCCTTTTTTTCTTGCATACATATAGGTGCAGTGGTAGAATATACCTCGATATATTGGGTCGAGTGAGCGCGCCACCCTGTATATTGTGCTCGGCTGGTCGGAAGGCCGCGGGTTCAAGGCCGCCGACCGGCACGTGCATGGTGGCGCCCACCGCCTAAGTAGTGGCTGGCCAAGGACGTGGCGGCCTTTGGAACGAGCGGCAAGGAGCAAGTATGCACACTCGTAGTGTTCTGGTGTCCTTTCCCGGGTACCCCTATGATCTGGCCACCCTATTGCCGAACCATCGCCTCGCGGCCGTGGCCGGCCATCTGCTCGAGGCGGGCCACGCGACGCAGATCCGCGACTACGGCACAGTGCAGACCCTCGAGCGCCTGTTCCCTCACCAGTTGCGGCCGGCCACGCAGACCTTGGCCGACGGTCTGTTCGGAGGCATACCGGCGAGTTCACTGACGGCCCTGACCGCGGTCTGGCGCATGCGGGGGATGGGGCGAGAGGTCCGCGCACGGCAGGATGCTCTGGCCCGCGAGGTCGCGGATGAGATCGCGGCCACCAAAGGCATTGACTTCGTGGTCTTCACGATCGAGCACGCGGAAGACCTGAAAAGCACGCTGGCCGCGGCAAAACGCTTGCGGGCGGCCGCACCGGCCGTGCGCACCGCTGCCGTCGGGGGCTTCGTCGAACGCTACGGCGCCGTCTTGGCCGGGATGTCGGCCGTGTTCGACTGCCTGTGCCTGGGCGATCCGGGGAGATCGGTGGTGCAATGGGCGGAGCGTCTGGACCGGCGCGAGACCTGGGGAGACGTCCCTAACCTTGTGTTCGTTGACGGCCAGAGTGTTCACCGCAGAAGCGAGCGCGATTACGACAGCGATATCAACCTCGTGCCTCCTCCGGCGTACGACGCCGCAGCCTATCCCGCGCTGGCCGGTCACGCCAAGTTCAGGGTCTTCGGCGTCGAATGCGGCCTGGGGTGCGACCGCGGCTGCCCGGCCTGTCCTGAGTCCCACGCGAACGGGCCCAGGCCGCGCGCCAAGTCGCCCCGAACCGTGTGCGACGAAATGGCCCGGCTGGTCCGGGAACACGGCACGCGCGCGTTTTGCCTCCTCGGTTCGGTCAGCCCAGCGGTGGCCTACGAGATCCTCTCGCGCGGGCTCGATGTCCGCTACACCCAGGGTCTCCGGCTCGACGAAGCCGAGCCCGCCCTGTTCGCCACATTGCGGGCGGCCGGCGCCGAGGCCGTCTCCTTCAACGTCGAGACAGGCAGCCAATGGCTGTTGGATGAGTACTACATGAAACGACACAACATCACCACTACGGAACGCGTGCTGCGGGCCTGCCGGCTGTCGGACCTGTTTGTTGCGGCCCGTTTTACCTATCCGTGTCCGGCGGACGACTACCACACCCGGGCCGAGACCTTGCGCCTCATTGAGCGTACGCGCCCGAACGCGGCCCTGATCGAGCTGCCCGAGGTTATCCCGGGGTCGCCCTGGTGCGCCCGCCCGGATGAGTTCGGTTTCGACGCCGATATCGAGGCGTTCCTTCGCCGGGCCGCGCTCGGTCGCGAGCGTTCCTCGCTTCCGCTGCGTGAGTGGACGGCCCTGACCCCGTGCCTGGGGTCGCAGTATCGGGTCGGCACGCGGTCCCTGTCGCAGGCGGCGCGCGACAACGAGTTGCTGACGCGCGAAGTGGAGGCGTTAGGCGTCTCGACGGTGCTGACCCCCGAGGCGGCGCTGGTGGCCCGCATCTCAGGTTACGAAGGCAACGAGCAGGACTTCTGCTCGTTGCTCCGCCGACAGTTCTTCACCGGCGCGGCCGCCGCCATCGCGGCCGCCGCTGAACGCTTCAACGAACGCGCAGCCGGGCCCGCGCACAACATCGGACTTGGCGTTGCAGGGCCGCTTCTGGCGGCCGTGGGAAATTGACCATGAGGGCGCCCCGTGTAGTCATCACCGGATTGGGGGTCTTGGCGTGCAACGGGATCGGCCGGAAGGCCTACTGGGACGCCCTGCGCGAGGGCACTTCCGGTATTGGCCCCGTGGCGGGGTTCGATGCCTCCGAATTCCCCTGCCAGATCGCCGGAGAGTTGAGGGATTTCGACCCGGCCGACTTCATGCCGGGGGCCGTGGTGCGCAACTGGCACCGGCACGTTCACCAGGCCGTGGCGAGCTCGAAGCTCGCGGTCGAGGACGCCGAACTGTCCCGCGCGGGATACGACGCGGAGCGCGTGGCCGTGGGCATCGGCACCAGTGTCGGCAATCCGAACGAGGCGTATCAAGAGCAACGCGAGGCCTACGAGTCACGCGGCTACCGCAAGGTGAGCCGCTTCGCCAGTTCGGCCTTTGCCGGCCATTCCGCCACGGTCCACGTCACCATCGACCTCGGCTTCCGGGGACCGGCCATCACGATCGCCAGCGGCTGCGCCACCGGGCTCGACGCACTGGCGTGGGGCGTGGGGCAGATCGGCAGCGGCCGGGCCGATGCCGCAATCGTGGGCGCCACGGAATCGCCCGTGTTCCCCATGTCCTTCGCGACGGCCTGTTCCCTCGGCATCTTGTCGAAACGCAACGATGAGCCGCAAAAGGCGATGCGGCCCTTCGACCGCCACCGCGACGGTATCGTGCTGAGCGAAGCCGCGGTGGCCCTCGTACTCGAACGCGAAGACCGCGCCAGGGCACGTGGCGCCCCGATTCTCGCCGCGGTAGCCGGGAACGGCGCCGCGGCCGACGGCACCAGCCCGCTCGTGCTCGAGCAGGACGGACGCGCCCTCGCACGCGCCATCCGGGACGCCTTGGCCGAGGCCGGGCTCGCGCCCGACGACGTCGACCACGTGCAGTCCCACGGCGTGTCGCTCGAAATGTATGACCGCAGTGAGACGAACGCCTACAAGCACGCGTTCGGGCCCCGGGCCTATCGGATACCTATCTCGGGGATCAAATCGATGACCGGCCAGGCCTATGCCGCGGGCGGCCTGCTCGGGGCCGGGGCGGCCATGCTGGCGCTCCACGACGGCACCGTGGCCCCAACGATCAACCTCGACGACCCGGACCCAATGTGCGACCTCGATTTCGTGCCCCGGAAGGCCCGCGTCAACGACGTCAACGTGGCCGTGGTCGCGGCGATCAGTTTCGGCGGGACATACAGTGCGACCGTGCTGCAACGCGTGGCCTAGGGGCGCCGTTTGGAGAGTCCGGCGGGTGTGTGAAGATGGCTGTTGAAACGATATTGCTCCTTCTTGCGGCCGCGTCGTGCTGCATCCTCGGCGGGATCGTCATCTGGCGCAACCCCACCAAGCGCACGCACCGCCTGTTTGCCGTGCTGGCATTGGACCTGATGCTGTGGGCCGTGGGCGTTCTCTGCATCATCCACAGCAGCAGCGAGTCCGCGGTCACGTTCTGGGTGCGGGCCACCTTCGTCGTGGCCAGCTTCCTGCCGGCCACGTTCTACCATTTCATTGTCTGCTTCCCCCACCAGCGCTACGATGGCAGTCGCGTCATCCTCGGCATCTTGTACGCCGGCGCCCTGTTCCAGACCATCGGCGCCTTCACCCCCTGGTACATGGAGGGCGTCGTCGTCCGTGCCGGCCAAGCGCCGCTGGTGCGCTATGGGCCCGTGTTCTACACGTTTGCCGTGTGGGTGCTCACGTCCATGGTCTGCTCGTTCCAGAACCTCTTCGTCAAGCTGCGCCACGCCACCGGCGTCGAGCGCCGCCAGGTCGAGCACGTCCTCATCGGCATCTTCCTGTGTACGACCTTCGCCACCGCCACGAACGTCCTCGCGCCCGCCATGAACATCGGGTCGCTCGAGGTCTACGGCCCCGTGTTCACCGTGCTCATGATGGCCATCCTCGCCTATGCCATGGTCCGCTATCACCTCATGGACATCTGGGTGCTGGTGTCCCGCACCACCATCTACGCCATCGTCACCCTCTTCGTTATCGCCACGTTCCTGACGACCGTCACACTCGTGCGGTGGGCCTTTACCAGCAGCGGCCGGACCGGCGACTTCCTGACTACGGTCCTGGCCGCGCTGGTCATCGCCTTGGTCCTCCAGCCCCTCAAGGAGCGCCTCCAGCTCCTGGTCGAGCGCACGGTGCTCAAGAGGCGCTACGACGTCAACCAGCTCTGTGCCCGCATTACGAACCAGGCCGCGCAGCACGTCCGGCTGGACGAACTGCTGGACACCGTGGCGCGCGACATCCGGACCACCATGGGCATCGACGTGGTGCGGGTCTGGCTCGTGGACGAGAAGGACCCGAATGCGCTGTTCTTGGGCTACTCGAGCGCTGGTGATGAATCGGGGACCCGCACGAACGAACAGGCCCGCCTGCTCGAATACCTCCGGGATCACCCCGAACCCATCGCCCTGAAGCAACTGCTCCACGGGCGCGCCAACGATACCCGCCTGCGTATCGCAGAGCATCTGGCCGAGCTCGACGCCTACCTCTGCCTGCCGCTGGTGGCCAGCTCGAACGTCGTCGGCATTGTCACCCTCGGCGAGAAGGCCTCTGGCAATATGTACTCCGCCGACGATATCGCCGTGTTCCGGACCGTCGCCGGCCCGCTCGGCACCGCCATCGAGAACGCCGAGCTCTACTCGAAGCTCGAAAGCCTGAACCTCCATCTGTCGCGGATCCTCAGCAGCATGCGGGGCGGCGTCGTGGCCGTCGACGGCAACGGTGTCGTAACCAACTGCAACGCCAGTGCCGCCAAGATGCTCGGCCCCATCGAGATCGGGCAGCACCTCCATGAGCTCCACCCCGTTGTCGCGCGGGTCCTCGAGCGCACCCTGGTCGACGGCCGCGGGATCGGCGATTTCGAGACCGTCATCGCCGGAACCGACGGCGAAGAGCGCTCCGTCGTACTGTCCACCTCGTCTCTGGGGACCGCGGGCAACGGGAAATGGGGCGCCATGGCCATGCTTCAGGACCTTACACAGGTCAAGCGCCTCGAACGCAACGTGCAGCGGGCCGACCGCATGTCGTCGCTTGGGGCGCTGGCAGCGGGCATGGCGCACGAAGTCAAGAACCCCCTGGTGTCCATCAAGACGTTCACGCAGTTGCTCTTGACCCGGTTCGAGGACGATGACTTCCGAAAGACCTTCGTCGACGTCGTGCCGCACGAGGTGGACCGCATCGATACCATCGTGAGCCATCTGCTCGACTTCGCCCGGCCCAAGCCCGTGCGTTTCGCGCCGCAGGACCTCGCCAAGATCATCGAGAAGGTCCTTGCCCTAGTCGAGAACCAGAACCGCAAAGCCAACGTCACCGTAACCCTGAACCTGCCCGAAGACGGGGTGACCGTCCACGGCGACGAGCAGCAACTGCACCAGATGTTCCTCAACCTGTTTCTTAACGCCATCGAGGCCATGAAAGTGAAGGGGGGCGGCGACCTGACCGTCAAGGTCGACTACGACCGCACCCATCTGCATCCTTCCGGCCTGGTCCCCCTGCTCGAGGCCGAGTGCGTGCGTGTGACCGTTTCAGACACCGGCTGCGGCATCCCCCCGGAGAACCTCGAGCACCTGTTCACGCCGTTTTTCACGACCCGGGCGGAAGGTTCGGGTTTGGGTTTGTCGGTCGTCCATGGTATAGTTACGGAACACCGCGGGGAAATCGAGGTAGACAGCGCGCCCGGCGTCGGTACGTCCTTCACCGTCACGTTCCCCCTGGTCGCCACCGCCGCGGGCGTGAGCGGTGTCGGGGTCGGCGTCACGTAGCGCATGGGTGACCCGCAAGGGATTAGTCCGATGAATGTACTGTTGGTGGTAGCCAATGAACGCGCCGTGTGCGAGGCACTCCGTGCCGCCTTGCCCGATACCGACCTGATCCTCTTCGAGAACACCATCGAGGAGGCGTTGCGGCGCCTAATCTCCGTCCGCGTCGACACCGTGATCGTCGACGACGCGCCAAACCTGGGCCTCCCGGCGCTCACACGCCTCCTCGAGGCGGCCCCCACGACCCCCGTCATCGCCCTGTCCGGCCGGGGCGACGCCGAGTCCCTGGCGGCCTGGACCCTCGCCGGCGCGCGCGCCTGCGTGGTCAAGCCCTTCTCCTGCGAGGCCCTACACCAAGCCCTAGAGGCCGTGGCCGCGCCCTGGCCCGGATCGGCCAACGCCGTCGCCGCCGTGACGCCGCCTGCCGCGGCCCGCCGCGCGGCCGTGCCAGCCGATGCGCAGAAGTCGGCCAGCATCAGTCAGCATCAGATCGCTTTGCGCTGGGTCAGCCGCACATCGAGCCACATCGAAGACCCCCGCCGCCTCAGCCAGAGTCTGGTCGACGCCGCCACCGACATCTTCGACGCCGTGCGGTGCGCCGTGCTGCTCCAGACCAATGGCAATGTCCGCGTGGTCGCAAGCCACGGACTCCAGGCCAGCGTCACCGGGTCCTTGCGGCTCAATTTCGCTACAGGCTTGATGCGCTGGTTCGAACAGAACCCATGCCTGTTCGACCGCTTCGCCAACCAGGACCCCGCGGCCGCCAAGGAGCTGCAACTGCTCGCCGGCCGCTTTGCGGTCCCCTTGATACGCGGCGGGCGCGTATGCGGCGCCCTCGTCGTCGGCGAGAAGGCTTCCGGGCTCGAATACACCTTCGAGGAGCGCGAATTGCTGGCCGTGATCGGACGCTGCGCCTCGACGGCCCTCGAGAAATCCCAGATCTATCGCGACACCTCGGCTCAGCAAACCCGGCTCGACACCATCCTGGCGAACATGACCGCGGGCGTGGTCACCGTCTTGCCAAACCGGACCGTCGCCATGATGAATCAGCCCGCCGAGCGCATCCTCAACGTGCGCGCCGTAGACGTGCTCGGCCGCAGCGTGCAGAAGCTCGGCTCGGGCTTCGCCGATGTCGTCCTCCGCACCCTCGCCGACGCCAAGGCCCGGCTTCGCCAGGAAGTCCGCGACCCGGCGACCAATTGCGTGCTGGGTCTCAGCGTAACCCCCATGGGGGCGGCGGGGGCGTCGCTCGGGGCCGACGGCGTCGTCGCTGTGTTTACTCGCCTCCCCGAAGACAGCGTGTCCCGGGATGAGATCGCCTACAGTCCGTTCTGGGAGTACCTGTCCGAGCGCGTCGCCCAAGAAGTCAAGAATCCCATGGTGGCCATTAACACCTTCGCGCAACTGCTCCCCCGCAAGTACGACTCCGAGGATTTCCGCCAAACCTTCTCACGGGTCGTCCAGAAGGAGGTGGCACGCATCAACGCGGTCGTCGAGACCCTGTTCGCCTTCTCCTCCTCTCCCGACCTCGTGCTGCAGCGCACCGACGTGAACGCGACCGTCCGCAATGTACTGCGTTCCTTTGAGAACGAACTGGCCCAGCGCGCCATCGAACTTAAGGCCGACCTGGACGCAGACGCCCACGAGGCGGACCTGGACCCCGTCTATTTCTCCCAGGCCCTTCACAGCGTCGTGCGAAACTCGGTCGAGGCCATGCCCGAAGGCGGCCTGCTCGAGGTCAGCACGAAGGGGGACGACGAGAAGTGCCGGGTCGTGATCGCAGATACCGGCCCAGGCATCGCCCCCGAAAACGCCCCGCTGGTGTTCTTGCCCTTCTTCAGCACCAAGGAGCGCGGCATGGGGCTCGGGCTCACGACCGCCAAACGGATCTTGCAGCAGCATGACGGCGACCTCGAACTGATGGAGGGCCACGAGGGCGGCGCCGCGTTTACCATGACGCTCCCCGCCGCCGAAGCCACCGATGAAGACAATCCTGGCCATTGATGACGAGCTAAGCGTCCGTCAGACCTTCCGCGTGATGTTCTCCGACGTCTACCACGTGCTGCTGGCCGAGAACGGCAAGGCGGCGTTGGCCCTGCTGGACGAGAAGAACGTAGACCTCATTCTGCTCGACCTCACCATGCCCAAGATGAGCGGGATGGACTTCCTCGGGCGCCTCGCGCGCCGCGGTGAAGCGATCCCCGTGATCGTCATCACGGCCTCAAACACCGTGCAGGCCGCCGTCGCCGCCATGAAGGCCGGCGCACGCGACTACGTTGTCAAGCCCTTCGACACCGACGGGCTGCTGCTGCTCGTGTCGCGGACCCTCGAAAACCAGGTAGTAAGGAACGAACTGAGCGTGCTGCGAGAAGCCGCTGCGAGCGGTTTTGGCGCCCTCATTGGCGACGCGCCGGCCTTTCGTGGGTCCCTCGATATGGCCCGCCGGGCCACGGAGGTCGACTCGACCGTCCTCATCACGGGCGAGAGCGGAACGGGTAAGGACATGGTCGCCCGAGCCATTCATTCCGGCGGCAAACGGGCCGACCAACCGTACGTGCCACTTTCCTGCTGCGCCATCCCCGAGCAGCTCTTCGAGAGCGAGCTGTTCGGACACGAGAGAGGGGCCTTCACCGGCGCCGTCGAGCGCCGCATGGGCAAGATGCAGGTCGCCGACGGCGGCACCTTGTTTCTCGATGAAATCGGCGAGATGCCGATCGGGACCCAGGCCAAGCTACTGCGCGCCTTGCAGGACGGCTGCTTCTACCCCCTGGGCAGCGCCAAGATGATCGAGGTCGATGTGCGCATACTGTGCGCCACCAACCGCGACCTCCCCAAGGCCATCGCCAACGGGACATTCCGCGAGGAACTCTACTACCGCGTCAACGTCCTCCCCATCGAAATGCCCCCGCTGCGCCGGCGCCGAGAGGATATCCCCAAGCTCGTCGTGCACTTCGTCAGGAAACACGGCCCGCGGGTTAATGCACAGGTCGAGCGCTTCGACGCGCAGGCCATGGCCGTGCTTCTGGCCTACTCATGGCCGGGCAACGTGCGCGAACTCGAAAACACCATCGAACGGATCCTGGTGTGCCGTCGCACCCAGCGGACCATCACGAGAGACTGCCTGCGCGGCATGCTGCCGTTGGAGGACGCGCTGCCCGGCGCGATTCGCGAGGCCGCCTCCGGCCTCACCGAACTCGAGGGGCTGCCTATCGAGGACGCCGTCAACTGGCTCGAACGGCATCTCATCGCGCGCGCCTTGGAGCGCAGCAACGGCGTCCAGTCCCGCGCCGCCGACCTCCTCGGCACGACCCGCCGGATTCTCAAGTACAAGATGGACCAACTCGGCATCGAAGCCGGTTCATCTCCATCTCCATCTTCATCTTCGCCACCCTTTAGCGCGCGGAACTCGGACCAAGACTGACGGGGTCCCGGTGGCGCAGCCCAACCCCCTTGGTTCCCAATTTCAGCCGCTGTCGTCGAAGAACGGAGGGATCAGCATGAGGCCTTGCAGCCGCAGCGTCACGGTCGTCGGTTCCATCGCGCTGGACACCGTCGAGACCCCTTGGGGAAGCAGCGAAGAGGGGCTCGGCGGGGCGGCCACGTACTTCTCCCTCGCCGCCGCCCACTACGCGCACGTGCATCTGGTCGGCGTCGTCGGCGAGGACTTCCCGCACGAGCACGTCGCGTTACTCGAATCCAAAGGCATCGGCCTCGAAGGGCTCGAAAGGGCCCCGGGACGCACCTTCCGCTGGACCGGCCGCTACCACGAAGACGTCAACCAGCGCGACACGCTGGACACACAGCTCAACGTCTTCGAGTCCTTCCACCCCAAGCTGCCCGAAGCGGCCGCGCAAGCCGAGTATCTCTTTCTCGGCAACATCCATCCTTCTCTACAGGCCGAAGTCCTTGACCAGTCCCGCGCACGCTTTGTGGCCCTCGACACCATGAACCTCTGGATACACACCACGCTCGATGCGCTCAAGGCCGTGTTGTCCCGCGTCGACGCCGTCATCATCAACGACTCCGAAGTGAAGGACCTTACCGGCGAGCCCAACCTCGTCAGGGGCGCCGCGGCCGTCACGGGCCTTGGGCCGCGCGTCGTCGTGGTCAAGAAGGGCGAACACGGCTGCATGCTATTCGAGGGGGGCGACGTCTTTGCCATCCCGGCCTTCCCGCTGGCGGAGGTCGTTGATCCCACCGGGGCCGGCGACAGCTTTGCCGGCGGCTTCATGGGCTACGTGGCGAGCCAAGACGCCTCAGACACCGCCACCTTGCGGGCCGCGGTCGCCCACGGTTCCGCGGTGGCCTCGTTCACCTGCGAGGCATTCGGCCCGGACCGACTTGCCGCGATCGGCATGCGCGACATCATCGAGCGCTGCGAAGCCTTCCGCGCGCTCACGGCTTTCTGAGCCGCACCCGGACGTTGTCGACGTACACCCGAGGCCCACTGCGGGGGAGCAGGCCATGCGGTGCACGGGCAGACATAAATCGGGCGGGTCACGTCGACCCGCCCTCAAGAGGATTGCCCGCCTGCCCTCGCTCGACTAGTCGCGCTCGAGGATGACGAGGAAATCGTTATAACTGCCGCCGTGGTTCGCGGCGACGGAGACCACCTTCCAGCCTTCGTCCAGCATGACGTCCAGCTTCTCTTTCCCCGAACCGTTGGACTGAATGATCAGCGCTGTCTGCATAACCTCTTCCTTTCCCTTTCTTCCTGCGTCCGATGCAATACTCAACGTTTGTTGACGGAGGAGGAAGGGTAAGTGCTCGTTGAGGACGCCTCCCGCGCCGCCTTCCTCTACAAGTCAACGCCGGACACACCCCACGTGCCCGGTATCGGCTGGCTATTCTACCGGGAAACGCCAGCGGATACAACTGCCCGCATCTTCATTGTCGCGCCCAGATGATAATGTCCTCTGGCTGGCCATTTAGAAATGTCCTCTTATGAGACGATCTCTTTGAAGGAGGTCGCTTATGAAAGGACATTTGGTGATGAGTGAGAAGGAGCTTGAGC
>Ga0114930_10004846_pt1 | contig 11201 bp, 23 predicted proteins | sample AnhtaG_FD_87300 | JGI IMG/M metagenome (GOLD analysis project Ga0114930, IMG submission 87300) | Deep subsurface microbial communities from Anholt, Denmark to uncover new lineages of life (NeLLi) - Anholt_01485 metaG | ecosystem: Environmental > Aquatic > Marine > Oceanic > Sediment | place... | reverse complement strand
GTGCAAATTTTTGACTTGGGGCACGGTCTCGACGGCATAAGCTGCAGAGATTCGAGGGGGTTACCCCCTGGCATTGCCGAAGCCGCCGTCTTGGGTTGCCGTCTTGACGTCGTGGCATGGCTTGCACAGGCCTTGCCAGTTCGAGCGGTCCCAGAACAGCTTCATGTCGCCTCGATGCGGCTTGATGTGGTCGACCACACTGGCAGCCGCTAAGCCGCCCCCGCGCTCATGCTCAGCGCACAAGGGATGCGCGCGCAGGAACGATTCACGGGCACGCCGCCACGCCGATGTGTAGCCTCGCTCGTGGCTACTGCCGCGGCGCGCGTCAGACTCCCGGCGCTCCACCTGTTGATGGGCTATGCATCGGGGTGTGCCACTGCGGGCCAGCATGCCGCAGCCCGGATAGGTGCAGGGACGAGGCGCAGCGTTTGGCATGGGGTGAAAAGCAAAAACGCCCCGGTGATTTCTCACCGAGGCGCCATTACTTCCAGACAATAGCAAAAATGTACCTTATCCGGCCCATGTGCGTCAACTGGTTTGTAAGGTTGGCGAGAATTCAACCAATCCGGTGCGCTTGAAGTAGGGGTCCAGACGCTCCAGGGCGCGCTGCTCCAGCGCCTTCTGGTACACCGCGATCTTCTGCCGGTCCCGCTGCAGCGTGGCCCGCGCCAGATCGAACTCGGCCGCGATCTTGTTCAGGCTGAAATCGTCGCGCTTGCCCTCCCGCGCGAACAGGCTCCAGATCATGGCGAGCCGCGCAACGTCGTGCCGCGTACCCATCAATGGCTCCAGGTACTCGGCCAGCGCACGCACACCATCCGCCTGGCGGCGGCGCATGCCGAAGCGCGTCCAGATGGCCGCCAGCTCCGGCAGCGGCAAATTGCCGTTTGCCGCGCCGACCACCATGGCGCACTGGCCACGGACTTCGAGCGCCGACAGGCCGCGGAAGTCGATCGTGCGCTCATGGAGCTCCAGCTGGGGAGTGATGCCGGCCTCCTCCATCAGCCGCTCCAGGATCATCTGCATCTGCGAGCGCGCGACCACCGGCATGATCTCGATCAAGAAGCTCACGTGCAGCGCCTGCCGGGTGCTGCTGAAAACCGCGTTTCCGTCCATGTTGACCATCCTTGTTGTGTTGTTGCTTCGCGTCAGTCCACAGGCTGCACAAGCCCTCGGATCTTCGCGACGGCGGCATCGGCGAGCGCCTTGTTTCGAGCCAGTTCCTGCGCCGAAAGACGCCTTGGCTTCGGGATCGCCGGAGTGGCGATTGATGACGATGGACGCGCCGCGATGCCCGGCACGTCCATCCATCGTCGCTCGCGCAGCCATCGGGCCAGCTTCGGCACGTACTGCCCGTCGTTGCGCGTCCAGTCGGGCGTGCGCCGCCATGCCCGAACCGCCTCGAGCATCTGCGCGAGCAACGCCGCGTCGGGCTTGAGCTTGTCCCACTCCCGTTGGGCGCTCAGCCGATGAACCTGCCGAGGGTACTCGGACCACAGGTCATCGAGGCGGGGTTCCGCCTGCTGCTCGCCCGCGGGCTGTGCGCCGCGCTCGCCCCCCTCGGGGGGTAGGGGGGTATTTAGTTCTTTGACGGTTAATGACGGTTCGGGTGCAATAGCTGTTGCACCCATTTCCGCAACAGCTGTTGCACCCATTTCCGTCGTGGATTGCACCCATTTCTTCCCGGAAATGGGTGCAGAATTTGCACCCATTTCTTTTGACGGGGCCTCGGAAGGCGCCAAAGCGCACGCCGCAGGCACCCACACCGGACGCTGTTCGTGCGGCACCGTACTGTCGTGCGCCTTGACCCACTGCGGATGAATGCGGTACTCGCGCGGGCGCCCCACGCCACCACCGCGGCCGCCTCCCCTCGCATCCTTGACCAGCACCAGCCACCCCATCTGCTGCATGCGCTTGAGCTGGTATTGCACGGTACGCTCGCTCTGGCGGGTCTGCGCCGCCAGCGTGGCCACCGCGGGGAAAATGCTCGTCCCGTCGTGGTGCGCGTTATCGGCCAGCTTCACGGCCAGCAGCAATTCACCACCCCCGGCCGGGTAGTGATCGAACACCATGCCCACTATCTTGCCGCTCACAGCTTGGGCCTGCGCAACGGGTAAACCTTGGCCGGTGCGCGGCGCACACCGCGCCGGAAACGCTGGGCCATGCCCTCGCGGCGCAGATCGTCGGCGGCCTGCTCCCACGTCACGCCGCGCTGGTCGGCCACGCGCTGCACAAGCGCGCGCTCGGCATCGCTCAGCACCGTCTCTTCCTGAGGTGGCATTGCTGAAATGTCGCCCTGATTACATTTGAGGGACTGAAAAGTACCTGAAAAAGGACTCTTCAGGCACTGAGAAGGCCTTGTTCAGGGCGTCGCAATTCCGGCGCGAGCAGCCCAGAATTCACCTCACCATGCAACACCTCCACAGCGCGCTCCAGCAGCATTTCACGCAGCAGCGTGGCCTTTTGCTCACCCGTGTAATCGCACAACGCCGTGAGCAGCGCCTGCTCGCGGTCCGACAGCGTCAGCTTGACCTGGTGACGCCTGATCAGAGTCGGGTCGGAATACATCGTTGCTTACCTCCGGCTGAACACAAAAAGAAAACCACCCGCCGCCCCGCCGCGCCCAACACCGCGCACCTGCCCGCGCGCGGCATCCTGCAAAGGGAGGAGACAACCGCGAGCGCGCCGGATGGTGCGGCGACGGGTGCAAACACTGAAAGGACCACCCATGAAAGACCAATTTCTCTGCGATGCCATCAATCGACACCAGCCGGTGTGCTGGTCGAGTCACGGCTACACGTGCAGGGGGGAGCCTCATCTGTATGGCCTGGGCCAGGACAATCACCCCACGCTGGTTGTCTATCAAACGCATGGGGGGCACGGGAATCCCGCCCCACCCGGTTGGCGTATCCTGTTTTGCGCCGAAACTCCACCAGCTCCCGTGAGCGGGCATCGACGATTTCCAGGAAGAGAGATACCCGCAGCCTACACAGAGCGCGTGCGAACGGTCTGGCAAAGGGCCTGAACGTCAGCGCGCAGGTGCACGGCCCCAGAATGCCGGCGGGCACCCAGTGCTTGACCGAGCAGCCCTCCTCGTGCACCTCGGCCGGGATCGCGTCCAGCTGCAGCGAACTGATGAACCACGGCGACCAGGGCGAGTCTTGTTCACGCATTGGCTGCTCCTTGCACGTCGGCGACGGCGCCCTGCGCCGCGACGCGCCGGCCGCGGAGCAGCTGGAAGTACTCGTGCTTGTCGGGGCGCAGCTCCTCGCACGTCACTTCGCCGGCCGTGAAGTCCTCGATGTAGGGGCAGTGCTCGATGGGAATCTGCTTTTTGCCCGCCGCCATGTTTGAAATCATCGACGCCGGCAATTTCAGATGCATCGCCATGGAAGCCTTGCGGCCCCGTTCTGCGGACAACCATGCGGAAAGTTTCATCCCGCGAATAATATCCCATGGATACTTGTTGTCAATATCCTGCGGTAAGTTTTCTTTCTTATCCAGCGGGTATCCAATGCCGTGCGATGCAGACAGTGTTTGAAACCCGGCGTCAGCGACTACGCCTATTGATCGAAAAGCACGGCACCATTGCTGCACTCAACACTGCAATAGGCTGGGAACCGACGAATGCTAGGCTCTCTCAGATCCAGAATCGATCAATTCGGAGCGACCGCGGCACGCCGTATGAAATGGGTGACGCCACGGCCCGAGAAATTGAGAAAGCTTTGAAACTGGATACGGGATGGATGGACACTCCCCCGTCCTATGCCGAACTTCATCCAGATGATCGGATCACCCATGTGATGAAGGTGATGGAATCAATGTCTGACTGGCAACGCGACCAGGCCATGAAGATTGTTGATACGATCGCTGAACCACCAAAGAAGGCCTCCGGAGGCATGTAATGACGATCTCTTTCACTCGTAGCGTTACATTTCTTGCATTCATCGTTACCACATCAGCTTACGCTCAGAGCGCCATTTGCACTGCGCTCATGAATCAATACGTGAGTGCCAATAAAGAAGTTTCGTTTGGCCTGCACGGCGGGGGAATCGACAACTCAGCGCCGCGTGCATCGTTGCGCACCGAAAAAGCACTGCTATTTCTTCAATCTGCCAACCTCAATTTGAGCCTGATGGTCGGCAACAAATGTATGCTTCCCTCAACACCCTTTGACCCAAACGCTTATGCTAAAAATGCATTCAAGTGCGGGCTTGCGACGAGCGATTCTGACATCAAGAAAGAATGTGACAGAGGGGCCTGGAAAGCGGGCGACACACCTGTTGAGGCGCCGTAATTCGGCTTTGTTACTGAGCCACATCCCTAAGCGGCACCTGACCAGCATCGATCAGACATGTTGACGATCACCTGAGGAGGGAGGCGAGCGATGGCACTATTCCCCTGCCATGAATGCGGCCAAAAAATCAGCACCGAAGCCAAAATCTGCCCTCAATGCGGAGCCAAAAGCCGGCCGCCAGGCTCCAACCGAGCGAAATACCTGTTTGGTTTTCTCGCCATCCTGGTGCTAGTCACCTGCATGCATGAGAGCGATAAATTAAAGCTGCAGACAGAAAATGCCAAGCAGGAAGCGGCCGCCCGCGAAGCCGCGAAATCGCCGGCGCAGCGCGCCTCAGAAGCAGCGGCGAAAAAGAAACGAGACGCTCAATTGACACTGGTCGCCGCCGGCATCAAGTCACTTCGCCAGGGAATGAAGGATCCCAGCGCCTTCGACCTCACCTCCGCGATCGTGATGCCAAATGGGACTGGCTGCGTTGAGTACAGAGGAAAAAACTCTTTCGGCGCCATACTGCCCGGCTCCGCAGTCGTCACCGCCAGCGGGAAAGTACTTGTTCAAGAACGCCACGGAAATACTTTCGTGGCGGCCTGGAATGGAAGCTGCACTGCGGCCGGTGGCGACGATATCACCGCTATGGTCCGGCAAGTGGTCCTTTGAGACAATCATGCCTGAGGGTCTCTTTGTTTATCGTATCCACTATCTCGCCGACTCCGACGACGCAGATCCTTCCACCTTCCACAGCCCTACCCCGGTCGAGCCTGGCGAGGTGATCCTGCTGCCCCAGACAGGCTGGTATCACCTGGTAGTGCGTCGCCGAGCACAAAAGACAGGTATTCGGCTTGACCTATCGAAATCTGCCGCCTCCGAGCCTGAGGCACGGCTTCTAGCAGCTCAGTACAGACACTGGCCAGCAGCTTAGCAGCCGCGCGGCGCACGTCATCATCCGTGTACACGGTATGCGGCCACATCAGCCGCCGCTTGGTGTAGTCGCCGGGATACTCAGGCCCCCACGCCAGCACGTACAGGGCACAGCCCACCCGCCCTTCCAGGGTCGGTTCTTCCACTTCAGGCATTGATTTCTCCTTCCGGCTCATCCCCGGGGCTAAAAATTTTCGCATATTACTTTCCCTATGGATATTGACATTGAGTATCCATAGGATATTATTCGACCCACGTCAACCAACGGAGGTCGAAATGTCAATCCTTGCCTACCGGCTGTACCTGATGCGCCGCGCACTCGCCCGGCCAGACACCGAACTCAGCCCGCGCTACCGCCCCCGCTACGAAGCCAAAGCCCGCGAGCTCGCCACCCGCCTGATCGCCGGCGAAAGCGACGATGTGTCGCAAGGCGGTGCTGCATGAGCGCCGCCACCACCCCCGTGCAGACCCCTGCACACGCCTGGACCTACCAGGCCCCGCGCCGCCCGGCCGGCCACCCCGCGCAGTGCTACTACCGCACCGACGCCTGCGGCGATCCGATACGGGTTGAGGGTGCAGCGACCGCACCGCGCCCGGATATGGAGGTGTTCCGCTGGTCGGACGAGACGGACATTCGGCTGGCGGTCGAGATCCCCGGCCCAACACTCTTGGGCGAGATGAGGGTGCAGTTCCGGCTCGACCGAGCCTCCATCGCCGCCCTGCGCGATGCGTTCAACGACGTGCTGCAGGACATCGCGCAGCTCGACGAGGAGCGCGAGCGCAACGAGAGCTTCCAGCGCATCCAGGAAGAGCTCGACGAGGCCGGCGAAGACGGCCCCGGCTGCTACTACGCCCACCCGGACGTGCACTACGTGCCCGCGGACAAGGTGGCGGACAAGGTGCGCGAGCTGAACGCCGCCGGCGCCAGGCAGTTCATCGTGCTGGCGGACCCGGTGACGGCCGAGGCCTCGGCGGAAGGGGGTGCAGCATGAGCGCCGCCACGTTCTCTTACCTGTTCTTCGGCGCCCTTCGTGCCGACGCTCGGCGCTGGACGAATCCGGACGGAAGCGAGGGTGGCATCGTTGCCGTCACCGCGACCGTACCTGCTTCCTTGTGGGTTCCTGCGGACGCAGTGATCGGCCCCCGCGCCAGCATCTGCCCCTTTGCCAGCATCGGCCCCTTTGCCAGCATCGGCTACCGCGCCAGCATCGGCCCCTTTGCCAGCATCGGCTACCGCGCCAGCATCGGCTACCGCGCCAGCATCGGACGTCGCGCCAGCATCGGCGACGGCGCCAGCATCGGCTACGGCGCCAGCATCGGCTACGGCGCCAGCATCGGCGACTGCGCCAGCATCGGCGACTTTTCCACCATCGGCCCCCGTACCAGCATCAGCAACTGCGCCTGCATCAGCGACTGCGCCAGCATCGGCGACGGCGACTGGTTCATGACTGTCGGCCCGGTCGGGTCACACGCTGCCATATCCCTCGCGGTCTATTCCCGAGAGCATGGGCTGCGTTGGTGGGTTGATTGCCAAAATGGCATCAGCACCCAGGCATTGCGCGAGCGCGCGGAAAACACACACGGCGCGAATGACCATGCCGCTGACTACATGGCTGCTATTGCATTCGTCGAATCGCATCCGGGTTTAGCGCGCGCCAAGGCTACCAGGGGTGCAGCATGAGCGCGCAGCACAGGCCGAGGCGAGGCGTCATTGGGGTTTCCCGAGTCATTGCTATCCGTCGCCGTGCGATGAAGCGGTGGCTGCGCGCCAAAGGTATCACCATCCCCGCGCGCTCCATGTACAACGAAACCGCGCTGCGCAAGATGGTGCGTACCGCCATCGCCAAGACTACCGTGCCCTCGCGCGGAAACGTGGACTGCGGTGAATGCCCGCGCATCAGCACGGGATGCGAAGCCGGGAAGTGCATCAAGGCTACCGGGGGTGCAGCATGAGCGCACAGCTTACTCACGCCGCGCCGCGTGGCCTTCGTCTGGCGCCAGCGGATGTGCCGACCGTGTCATGGCTGCCCTGGCAGGTGGTTGAGCGGACCCATGGCTGGCATGTTTCACGGGAATCAGTTTCGGGTGCCCGCACCGAGGCGCTGCGCAACGAGGTGCGTGGCGTCAAAGTCTTCCGCAAACGCGAGCTGGCGCAGGCGGCCTGCGACAAAGCCAATGCTGCTACCGCTGCCGGCCAAAAGGGCACTCCGGCATGAGCACGCCCGTCGCTACACCCCGCCGGCGCACGGCGCGACCTGTTCCTGCGGCCGTCATCACTCAGATGAAGAACTTGAGTGCATTGCTGGATGAGGCGGTCACGCGCCCGAACTGCGCCACATGCGACTTGCCGCCGACAAGCAATTGCGCGTTCGGCAACTGCAAACGAAATCTTGCCGCCACCGCCAAAGCCAAAGCCAACGGAGGCACGCTATGACCCCCTGGAACATGATCGTCACGATCGCCCTGGCCCTCGCCCTGGCGTGCAGCCACCTGCTGGACGAGCCCGCCGACCACTCCGCCGAGTGGACCGAGGCCGACGAACTCCAGCTCATCCAGCAGCAGGAGGCCGAGGCCGACCGCCGCGAGCTCGCCGCGCACCAGCTGTGCGCCGAGCAGGCCGGCCCCAACGCCGGCCACCGCTGGACGGCAGACGGGCAGCTGGTCTGCACCGACAAGCGCGGCCGCGCCGCCAGGCGCACCCCGCGCAACACCATCACCACCCTGGTGCAGGTGACGCCATGAGCGGCGCAGGCTCCAACTTCGCCCTCTGGCTGGTGGCCGGCCTGTCAAGCTGGCTGGCGCTGCTCCTGCTCATCGTGTGGTGCATGCAGCGCTGGCATGCGGCGCGCGCCACCATCCAGGGCATGAGCGCGCCACTGCGCACGGCAGACGGCGCAGCCATCGCGGCGCAGACGCGCCAGCTGGCGCAGACCATCCGCGCCGACCGCCCCATGGGCACGGCCGGCAGCAACATCGCGCATTTCACGCCGACGGCCGAAGCGATGCGCACCATCCGCGCGCAGGCCTTCCGTGCCGCGGGCGACGGGCTTGCGCAGACGGCCAACCCCTACCGGCCCGACTCGCGCCGCGGCGTGATCTGGCTCACCTTCTTCTTCGAGGCCCGCATGGCCCAGGAATGGGCCGCCGAAGCCGCGCAGCCACCCCAGCACGAGCAGCCCGGAGCCTAACCCCGCCATGTCCACGTCGCCCCCCGTTCTGCAGATGCAGCTGTTTCTCAGCCGGCAGGCTGCGTCCGCCGTTTCCGCGGATGGTGAGCGCGGCGCGCTGTTCGCGTTGCGCGACCCTTCAGGCTTTTTCCCCAACGGCGTCACGGTGCGCTGGATGGGGCCGGCCGCCGCCGCATTCCTGGAAGCCCACCTGCCCGAGCTGCGCCCGGGCCGCGGCCTGCAGGTGCGCCTGCACCGCATCACCAGCCACGAATATGAGACGCGCGCCCGCGCGCTCGCATGCGAGCTACTGCCCATGGCGCCCAGCTGGCAGCACAAGCGCGACGCGCAGGCACCCTGCGCCGCCGACGCCAATCGATGAACCCACCCATCAACCCACCATGACCTCAACCCTCACATTCCAGCCCGTGCCCCTCGACCGCGTGCGCCAGGAAGCGCGCACGGCCGCGCAGCAGTTCACCAACGTCAATGACGCATGCCCCTACCCGTTCGACACGGACGAAGGCCGCACCTTCAAGTCTGAATTCCTTGCCATGCGCGCAGCCCTCGGCGCGGCGCCGGAGCTCAAGCCATGAGCCAATGGATGATCACCCGCAGCGGCCAGGACTACCACCTCGACGGCCCGCTCTGCCTGATGCCCGACAATGCCCCGCGCTTCAGAGACATCGCCCACGCGCTGGCGCAGATCAACCGCTACACCGGCCACACGCACCGCCCCTACAGCGTGGCCGAGCATTCCTTGCTCGTTGCCGACATCGCAGCCGCCCGCGGGGCCGGCCCCGTATGCCAGATGGCCGCCTTGATGCACGACGCGCACGAGGCCTACTGCGGCGACGTGAGCAGCCCAGTCAAATGGGCCCTGGGCGTGGCCTGGACGGGCTTTGAAGCAGTGCATGCACTCAACGTGCGCAGGCATTTTGGCCTGCTCACCGCATTCGCCGCCTACCGCGCAGAGATCAAGCTCTGCGACCTGATCGCCCTGGCCACCGAGCGGCGCGACCTGAGCAGCTTCGACCCCGGGAACAACACACCTTGGCCCGTACTCGACACGCCCGGCGCCGAGGTGCAGCCCTGGCCCCGCAACGAAGAGGGCAACGCGCCCAGCATCGCCCGTGGGCACATCGAAAAGCATTGGACGTACTGGCGCGACGCCTACCTGGTCCGCCACGCCGACCTGCGCGCAGCCATCAACCAGGAGGCCCGCTAATGCCCCCGCCACCCAGCACCCACATCACCCAGGCATGGCTGGTCATGCTCACGGAGGGCGGCCTTTGGACCGCGGAAGAGCTGGCCCAGCGCGTAGGCGCCCCCTGCGCGAAGCTGTCCAGCGGACTGAGCCAGCTGCACCGGCACCGCGCCGTCGTGCAGCACCCTCCCGCTGAAGGGGAGATCGGCCTGCGGTATGGCGTCACGGGCACGTGCCGCGTGCTGCAGGGACTACGCGTGGGCGAAGTTCAGGTTTGATCCATGCAATCACCCCAACTGATTTTGAGCCTCGCCGCCAAGCTGGTGGTGGTCCTCTTCGCCGGCGCGGGCGGCAGCTGCACCGGTGCCGAGCAGGCGCTGCGCCGGCATGTGGACATCGCGGCCAACCACTCGCCCACGGCCATGTCATGCCATGCGGTCAACCACCCGCAGACCAAGCACTACATCGAGGACGTGCGCCAGCTCGATCCGCGCGAGACAGCGGGCGGCCGGCCGGTGGGCTACTTCCACTTCAGCCCGGACTGCACGCACTTCAGCCAGGCCAAGGGCGGCCAGCCGCGCAGCACAGCCATCCGCGCGCTGCCGTGGGTGGGCGTGCGCTGGGCCGGCCAGGCACGACCCGACGTCATCACGATGGAGAACGTCAAGGAGATCCAGAAGTGGGGACGCCTCATCGCCAAGCGCGACGCCGCGACGGGCCGCGTCGTGAAGCTGGACGGAACCGTGGCGGGGCCGGGCGAGCGCGTGCCACGACAGCAGCAGTTCCTGGTGCCGGATCCGAAGCACGCCGGGAAGACTTGGCAGCGCTTCCTGGCTCACTTCCGCAGCCTCGGGTACACCGTCGAGGTCCGAGTGCTGTGCGCCGCCGACTTCGGCGTGCCGACGACGCGCACGCGCCTGTTCGTGATCGCGCGCCGCGACGGCCAGCCCATCGTCTGGCCGGAGCCCACGCACTTCAAGAATCCGGCCAAAGGACAGAAGCGCTGGGTCGGCGCACACACCTGCATCGACTTCAGCCTGCCGACGCGGAGCATTTTCGAGCGCGACAAGCCGCTTGCGCCTGCCACGCTGCGCCGGGTCGCACGGGGCATGAAGAAGTTCGTGCTGGACAGCGCCGATCCATTCATCGTGCCGGTGACGCACAGCGGCGCGGACCGCGTGCACAGTGTGCACGAGCCGCTGCGCACCGTCACGACCGCACAGCGCGGCGAGTTCATGCTGGCGTCGCCGGTCATGGTCCAGATGGGGCACGGCGAAGGCAAGCCAGGCGCGGCCCGCTGGAGCTATGGCACCAACAACCCGCGCGACCCGCTGGGTACGGTCACCGCCAGCGGCGGCGGCCAAGGCATTGCGCTGGCTGCGCTGGCGCCCCTGGGCAACGGCGAGCGGCGTGCGGGCGAGACGCCGCGCAGCGCTGACCTGGCCGCACCCCTGGGCACCCAGCACGCCGGCGGCGGAAAGTTCGCGCTGGTGTCGGCCTTCGTGGAACAGGCCAACGGCGGGTATTTCGACGGCATCGGCCGGTCGGCTGCCGAGCCCCTGAGCACCACCACGGGGCGCGGCACCCAGCAGCGGCTGATAACCGCCACGCT
>Ga0114930_10004845_pt1 | contig 11201 bp, 9 predicted proteins | sample AnhtaG_FD_87300 | JGI IMG/M metagenome (GOLD analysis project Ga0114930, IMG submission 87300) | Deep subsurface microbial communities from Anholt, Denmark to uncover new lineages of life (NeLLi) - Anholt_01485 metaG | ecosystem: Environmental > Aquatic > Marine > Oceanic > Sediment | place... | reverse complement strand
CCAAAGTAGCTGGGCCGCCGCGCCTCGTAGGCCTCCATGATCGGCAGCCAATTGCTCCAGTCAGCGTAATAGTTGCTCACAGCCGTCTTTCGTGCGCGCCAAGCAGCCAGGGCCTGCGGCCCCACCATCAGCAGTGCCAGGCCCGGTGGCACACCGATCGCCTTCTGAGAGGCGGTCAGCGCTACGTCAATCCCCCACTCCTGTTGGCGCAACTCTTCACCCGCCACCGAACAGACCCCGTCAAGCACCGTCAACACGCCATACCTGCGACCCAGAATACCCAGGGCTTTTGCATCTACGCGAACCCCTGTCGACGTATCCACATGGGTGAGGGTCATGAGTTTGTAACTGGCATCCTGTAGTGCTGCCTCGGTTTGCTCCAAGTCAACTATGCTGCCCAGTGGCGCGCGAAGCACGGTAACCTCTACACCGTAACGAGCCAGCAGTTCGGCATAGCGATCACCGAAGACGCCGGTTTCAAGCACCAACGCCTTGTCACCAGGCTCGATAAGGTTAACAACCGCCATCTCCAGGGCCAGCATCCCGGACCCTGCCACTACGAACGGCTGGCCTGAAGGACATAGCCATACCTTTCGCATCCTTTCCAGCGCCTGACCAAAGGCCTCGATGAACTCGGGCGCCACGTGGCTTGTCGTGGGCGCCCCTAACGCCTGAAGCACCTGTGGCTCAAACTCGATCGGGCCAGGTATCATCAGCAGTGTACGGTCTTTCATAACACCCTCCTTCTAGCCATTGGGAAGTATGCCTCCCTCGACGAGAATAGCGCGCAGTTCCTGCCTAGTCTCCTCCGAAAGCGGTAGCAGCGGGGCACGAGGTGGACCGCCGTACATCCCTAGCATGTCCATCGCCGCCTTTAGCGCTGGCACCCCCCAGCCGCGGGTGACGGCGGTGTTAACGGGTATCATCCGCACCTGCAACTCGCGCGCCTGCTCCCACTCGTTATCCAGGAAGTGCTGGCGGATGACCAGGCACTGAACCGGGGCAATGTTCGCCAATGCCAGGATGCCCCCTACCGCCCCCACAGAGAGAGCAGGCAGAAGAAAGCTCGCAGAACCGGCCAACACCTGGAAATCAGGGTCAGCCAGCCGCCGGATCTCCCCCATCTTGACAACGTTGCCGCCGGAGTCCTTGATACCGATGATGTTTTCATGCTCGGCTATCGCGGTGACCGTCTCCGCGCTAAGATCAATCCCTGTGCAGGCAGGGATGTTGTAGATGATGACCGGGATAGACGCAGTATCGGCCACGGTGTGGAAGTATTTAATCAGGGCCTCTTTAGTCATTCTGCCTTTGTAGTACGAAGGGGTAACGACCAATGCAGCGTCGGCTCCGATGGCCGCCGCTTTCTTCGTCAGTTGAACGGTCTCCACCGTTGACTGGCACCCTGTACCGGCGATCATCAGCTTACCCGACGGAATAGCCGCTCGGGCCGTCTCCAAAACCTGCAGTCTCTCTTGTTCATTGAGCAATACGAGTTCGCCGTTGGAGCCTAGAACTACGTAGCCACTTAGCCCATACTGATTCCATATTTGTAAGTTTTCGTTAAGGGCATGTGTAGCTACTCTGCCCTCAGCATCAAATGGCGTAGGTATCGGAGGATAGATGCCGTCCAGCCGAATAGATCGCTGTGTCACTTTCGCTCACCTTTTACAGTCTACGCGCCGCGTTATCTTTAAAAGAGCTCTCGCAGACGCACTTTTGGGGAAGGGGCAGAAGATTCGCCGCGTCCCCATAACTGCGAGCGCTCCTAGAATGTTATACACCGTGAGTAATGTGCGGGTCGATGATGTCGCGTATCCCATCTCCTAGCATATTGAACGACAGTACAGTGATTAGAATGGCAACCCCAGAGAAGAGCGAGATCCAGGAGGCGTTGCTCAGGTAGTCCATTCCCTCACGGATGATGCCGCCCCAAGTGGGTGTTGGGGGCGGAACCCCCAGTCCGATAAAGCTCAAGTTGGCCTCGATACGGATGGCAGTAGCGGTCCACAGGGTCCCCATCACCAAAACCTCGCCCAGAACGTTGGGTAAAGCGTGCCGGAAGATCACCCTCAGATCGCTAAATCCAAGTGCACGAGCAGCGGTGATGTAGTCCTGCTCCTTGATAGCAAGGGTCGGCGCATGGGTTATCCTGGCGAACCGGGGAGCCATGACGATCCCAATGGCGATGATCAGTTTCCCCATCCCAGAGCCGAGGATGGCCATGACCATTAACCCCATGATCAGGTTGGGAAAGGACATCAAGACGTCGACCGTCCGCATGATCAGGTTCTCGGCTTTACCCCCCTTGATCGCGGCGATAATGCCAAGGCTCGTGCCCACTACCATCCCGATCAACACCGAAGAGATTCCTACGATGAGTGATACACGTGCTCCATAGATGATCCGACTCAAACTATCCCGGCCAAAGTTGTCCGTTCCAAGCAGGTGCCCTCTTTGCGGGGAGAGCAGGCGGTGGTAGACGTCTTGATCCAGTGGGTCGTATGGGGCGATCAGTGGAGCGAGGATCGCAACTAGAATGACGACGAGGGCGATCACAGCCCCGACAAAGGCGGTCCTGTTTTTCCTAAATGTCCTCCAAAGGCGTGCTGTCTCACTCATATCTTCTCAGTCATAGCGGATCCGTGGGTCGGTAAAGCCATAGGCCAGGTCAGTTATAAGGTTAATAAATACGACTAAAGAGCTAAAGATGACCATGATGGACTGCAGTGTGATGTAGTCCCTCTGTTTCATTGCCCCCACCATCATCTTCCCTAGGCCGGGTCGGGAGAAGACGACCTCGGTCATCACTGAGCTTCCGATGAGCACGATGGAGAACATTCCGACAACGGAGAGGACCGGCAGGAGGGCATTTCGCAGTACGTGCTTGTAGATGACAAGACGCTCACGGAGCCCCTTGGCGCGCGCGGTACGCACATAGTCCTCGTTTAGAATATTCAGGATGGAAGAGCGAGTCATCCGCGTGACATAGGACATCATGATCAACGCCAAGGTAAGCGCCGGCAGAAACAGGTAATAGAGGGTTTCCCCAAAGTTACTTAAGTCCCCTCCTCCAACGACGGGAAACAGATTAAACTTAATGGAAAAAATGAGCAATAGTAGGATTCCAAGGTAAAAAGCGGGAACGGACAAACCGGCTAGGGAGAACACGCGTCCGATATAGTCAACCAAACTGTTCCGCTGAAGTGCGGTGAGGATCCCCAGCAGGATCCCAAACAGCGAACCAAGGATAATGCCGCTTGCCGTCAGCTCGAGTGTGTAGGGAAAAGCGCTTGCGATCTGCGAGGCGACCGGTCTGCTGTTGATCAACGATCGCCCCAAGTCTCCCCGGAAGAGGCCCCCGAGGAACCGGAAGTACTGCACGTACAGGGGGGCATTTAACCCCATCTTTTCGCGGAGGGCTTCTACTGCCTCCTTGGATGCGTAGTCCCCAAGGGCGGCGACCGCAGGGTCACCAGGGGCTACACGAACCAGCAGGAAGACAAGCGTTAATACGGCAAAAAGGATGGGGATAGCAAGAAGAACCCTACGGACAAGATAGCTACCCATGGATTTCCTCCTTGCTAAGAAGCGATGCAGGCCCCTTTAAAAGGAGCCTGCATCGTACCGCTTGATGGTTACTTGAGGATGCGCGTCTTCTCCGTGATCTGTGTGTAGAGAGCCACCGTGGATTTGAGGTCATATCCCCAATCCACTTTCTCACTACGCGCGAAGATGAACTTCAGCATAAACAGCGGATAGGAGACCAAGTACTCGGCGATCTCCCGCTGCGCTTCCTTCCAACAGGCGATCCGCATGTCGGCGTCGACCTGCACCCGTGCTGCTTCGATGAGATCGTCGATCCCGGTATAGTGTGAGAAGTTGGTATCTGGCTTGGCACCGGTAACCACAACCGAATCGGAGTGGTAGAAGCGGGTCAGGTAGACATCGGCATTCGGCCTCCACGCAATGTAGATGACGATAGGATTGACGTCATCACGAATCAGCGCGTGCATGGTGGAGTGATCGACCACTTTAAGTTGCAAGTCGATGCCAACCTGCCGCAGCTGAGCTTGGATCTGCTCATAGACCCGCCGGTAGCTTGCCCGTTCCGAGGTCACCGCCTCCATTGAAAATCCATTGGGATAGCCAGCATCGGCCAGGAGGTCCTTTGCCTCCTCCCGGTCGACGTCATAAGCCAGCCCCGCCGCCCACAGCTCTGGGTAGGTGAGGCCGCCAGCGAGGTAGTTAATCGGGACCGTGGAGTAGAGGGCTTCCGCGGTGTCGCCAAAGCACGCCAGGAACTCATTCCAGTCAAGCGCGTAGGCGATGGCCTTCCTCACGTCTTTCTTCTTGAGTTCTTCCCGCTTGAGGTTAAAGTGCAGGACGACAGCTTCTCCCGGGCCGAAACTGTCGACGACGATCCCGGGATTAGCTCCGATCGTCTCTACCCAGTCCTGTTCACGCCGGCCCTCAACGACCTCAAGTTCGCCTGAGCGCAGGCCCAGTTCACGGCTGGCTACCTCGGGCATGTAACGCACCTCGACGGTCTTAAGGATAGGAGCCCCGCGGAAGTAGTCGGCGTTGCCCTTCAACACCACCCTGTCCATGGGGACGTATTCATCAAACATGAACGGGCCGGTTCCCACTGGATGGGTCTTGAAGGCGTCGTCTCCCATCGCCTCGATCGGTACTTTAGGGATGATGAACCCCCCAGCGTAGTCAGCCACCTTCGGTAAGAAGAGCATGGCAGAGAGGGGCTCTTCCAGGGTGATCTTCACGGTGTAGTCACCTACGGCCTCGAAGCTCATCCCATCATACTCCCCCGCGTAGGAAGAGCGGTCGGGATTGGCAGCCTTGGTGAAGGAGTAGACGACATCCTCCGCGGTCAACTCGTAGCCAGCGTTACCGTCCCATGGGTGGACCATGACCCCATGTTTGAGCTCGAAGGTCCACACCCGCCCCCCGTCCGAGGGCTCTGGAATCTCCACAGCAAGGTCGGGTTCAAAGACCGAGATGTCCCCGGGTTTGTAGCGGACAAGCCCATTGAACACCATATCGACTATGGCACGGTCCGGGGTAGTTGCCGAGCGATGAGGATCGAGTGCGCTCAGATCCTGTGCGTCCAGGGCGATGCGTAGGACTTGATTTTGCGCTAACTCTTGTGCCCACAGCCCGCTCGCAAAAACGCCTATTATTAAAGTCAGAGCCAAACTGACAACAAACAACTTACGATACATATCTACCTCCTTGATAGATCTTCCTCGTCAGTCGATTCCCGGCTGAAGTCAAACAAAGCATTGTAGGCACCTACCACCTCCCATTTCTTGTACTATTTATGTGATAATCAACGCTTTATCATAGCACAAATTGGAGAGGAAAGTCAACGGTCATCTGCTGGAAAAAGACATTTGGGAGGTGTAAAAGGCACGATCATTAGCCTCGTTTCATCCGCTCTTTTGTGCACAGGCGCGCTGATCCAGACGCTACACCTTATATCTTTTTGGCTCCTCGCTGTCTCGAGGGGGTAACTCAAGAGAGAGGCTGAAACGACAAGACTCTCGCAAAGGCGCTAAGAACGCGAAGGACGGAGAAAATGGAAGATACAGAAAACCAGGATCTTTCTTGGCTTCCTGTCTTAAAGTTGAACCTAGCTATGACCAACAGCAACTGCCTAACGCTGAGGAGACCAGGAATGCAGGAAGAACACGTCTTAGAACGATGAGAACAAATGACCCTTGGCGATCTTAGCGTCTTGGCGAGAGAACGGGGCTTTTCATGAGAATGTGTGATTGGCGGTTGTCACACAAGAAACCGGGCTTTCTCCTGGTTTCCTCAGGGGGAGAAGGGCTTGCTCCACGAGAGCAGGCCAGCTCCGATGCGAGAGTGGCTGATTACCCACACCTGCCTGCTGCAGGCAGGCCAAATAGCGAGGAACCATCTTTGTTCTACGTCCAGATCGTCCCTTGTGGTCTATCTTTCAGGGTAATGCCAAGTTTGGCTAGCCGGTCGCGGATCGAGTCGGCAAGGGCAAACTCCTTCTTTCTCCGCAGTTCCGTGCGCAGTTCTATCAGCAGTTGAATCAGCTCGTCCTGCAAACCCTTTGGTGCGGGCTTTTTCCTCTGGAACAGGCCAAGCGGCCACCCGAGTTCACCGATGAGGTTTAAGGCCTTCTTTAAGGCCAACCGATCACTCCCTTCAGCCGTGCTGCGGAAGCGATTGGCCTCGGCAACAAGCTCTTGGATCGCCGCGAGTGCTCCCACGGTGTTTAGGTCGTCCTCCATCTCCGAGATGTAGCGCTCACGGAAGCGACCAAGCGAGTCAATAAACGCGCTTCCGGCTGCACTGGGCTCGGGCGCTTCCGGCCCTCCCTCTGTCTCACCAAGTTCTGCCTCCACCTCGTCAATGAGAGTATGCACACGGGCGAGCGCCTTGTTCGCTTCTGCAAGACCACCCTCAGAGTAGTCAAGCGGCTTGCGGTAGTGGCGGGCGAGGTAGAAGTAGCGGACCGTCTCCGGGCCGAACTTTTGCAGTACCTCGTATGCATAGGCAAAGTTCCCCAGCGACTTGTGCATCTCCTCCTCGCCGACCATTAAGAGCCCGTTGTGGAGCCAGAAGCGGGAAAACAGCTTGCCGCTTGCACCCTCGGCCTGGGCGATCTCGTTCTCATGATGGGGGAAGATGAGGTCGTTTCCGCCAGCGTGGATGTCGAGCGTCTCGCCGAGGAACTCGCGAGAGAGGACCACGCATTCGGTGTGCCACCCCGGACGCCCTTCGCCCCAGGGAGATTCCCATTTCGGCTCTCCTGGCTTGGCCGCCTTCCATAGGGTGAAGTCAAGTGGGTTTTCCTTCTTTTCGGAGGCCGCGATCCGCGCCCCGACCTTAAGCTCCTCAGTGCGTCGGCCAGAGAGCTTCCCGTAATCTTCAAACGCCGAGACGCGGTAGTACACGTCGCCGTCGCGCTCATAGGCATACCCCTTGCCGATCAGGGTCTGGATAAGCTCGATCATCCCTTCGATGTGCTCGGTGGCACGTGGGCTGTGCGTCGGTTTCTTGACATCAAGCTGTTTTAGTAAGCTAAAGTAGGCATCGGTATACCGTTTAGCGATCTCCTCTACTGTGTCACCCGTCTCTGCGGAACGTTCAATCAATTTGTCATCGACATCGGTGACGTTCTGAACGTAGGTGACCTCCCAGCCTTTAAACGCTTCCATGTACTTGCCCAGGGCGTCAAAGACGATTAACGGCCGCAGGTTCCCGATATGAAGATGATCATAGACGGTGGGGCCACAGACGTACATCCTCACGGTCTTACCAACTTGCGGTCGAAACGCCTCTTTCTTGCGCGCGAGGGTGTTATAGAGTTTCACTGCGCCCCATCTCCTTTCCACTGATTATAGAGAGCCCACGAGCAGACTACCATGATGGGCCACAAGCGACTACACTGGTTCCCATGTCTATAATACAAATAGTCTCCGTTCTTGGTGTGTCGGCTGCACCTGTGTCGGAGTTACGCGGTGGTCTTCCCCTGGGTCTGGTCTACGGTTTCCACCCAGCGACTTCCTTTTTCCTGGCGGTGATTGGAAACCTCCTCCCGGTCCTTCCCCTACTCCTTGGTCTTGGCTGGGGCGAGCGACAACTGCGCCGTTTAACTCCACTGGAGCGGCCTCTTGACTGGGTATTCACGCGAACGCGCCGTAAGGGGCGGCTCATCTCCCGTTATGGAGCGATAGGCTTGATCATACTTGTGGCGATTCCTCTACCCGCCACCGGAGCATGGACCGGGGCGATCGCCGCGTTTCTGTTCGGAATCCCTCCCAAGCGTGCCTTTCCATTGATTGTAGTGGGGGTTCTGATTGCTGGGGTTGTTGTCCTACTTGCTAGCCTGGGCGTATTTCACCTGGTGGGTGTGGCGCGATAAAGGAAGGTTCACTAGCGGCGATCCGGACTCACAACGTAGCGGGAAAGAAGCGGCAACAGGACAACCGCGAGGGCAAACATAGCAACGGTAATCCCCCAGAAGCGGGCGTTCGTCATATCGGTAACTCCGGTAGCATAACGCAGTGCTTCTGCCATGTAGGTTAACGGAAGGGCCTTGCTCAACGTCCGTAGGTAGGATGGCATGATTTCGATGGGAAAATAAATCCCGGCAAGGAACATCATCACTATGGAGAGAATATGGGCAATGTTACTTGCACTGGATGGCTTTCGCACAAGAAGAGCGATCAGCGTGCCGAATCCCATCATCCCCAGGGTCGAGGCGACAACAAACACCGTATAGTAGAACCAACTAACATCAAATGTCAGGTGTAGTACCGTCATTGCGATGAACAGAGAAATGAGAGTGGAGATGTAGACCACTGCTAGGCGAACACAGATAATAGCGGCCAACAGAGCAATAGGCCGCATAGGAGTCACGATCATTCGGTCGAGGAGTTTGCGTTCCTTCATCGCGGTGATGTGTCCGGAGACGGCGAATAACCCTGCTGATAGGATGGAAAAGGCGAGGATTCCCGGCACTACTAGGTTGAACCAATCAGTGGCAGCCTCCCTTCCTACATGGATCTTCTCCACGCTAAGAACCGGGCTCAATCCTTGACGGGCCAGGTTGAAGTCAGCGGTGATTCCTGTAGCAACCTCCTCAAATGCGTAATTCTCTTGCACGCGACTGGAATCGTAGAGGAAGAGGAGCTTGGTGTCGTCCCAGATCAGGCCAAAGTCGATCGCTCTCTTCTCCAGGGCAATCTGTAGCGAGGGTTGATCGTCATAGAGGGTCACACTCATCGATCCCGCGGAAGATACCGTCCTCTCCAATATCTTGCTCTCGACCCCTGCTGGTACGAACAGGCCAAGGCGGGCATCCTCAACGTCACCCATCCCTCTCATGAGGAAACCAAAGATGAGAATGAAGATGACGGGGAAGAGAAAGGTAAAGGTGAGCGAGGCCTTGTCACGAAGAAAGACGGTGTACTCAGTATGGAGTAGCACTTGGAAAGCTCTCATCGCTTCACATCCCAACTAAGGCGTCTTGAGGCGACAAAGATGCAAAAAGCAATCCAACCCACTGGAACGGCAAGCGTCAAGGGGATAGAGAAAGTCTCGCCTTGTACTCCCAAGCTCATCCTCAGTCCTTCAGCCAGGTACGTTACGGGGTTGGCATAGACGATCACCTTAAGCAAAGTGGGCAAGCCAGCTATCGGGAAGAAGAGCCCTCCGAGAAACATCATAGGCATGTTCAAGATATTGGCGATCGCCATCCCTGCATTGGCCGTCTTGGCCACTGAGGCGATGAAGAAGCCAAAGGTGAGGAAGGTAATTGCTCCGAGGAGTAGAAAGAGAACCGGCATCGGTTGGGCAAACGTGATCGTGGCCCTGAAAGCGAACCGTGCAAGCATGAAGATAAGTGCAAATTGAATTAGACAAAGCGTGAGATGCCCGAGGGAGAAACCGGCAAGATAGCGAGGAACGGTGAGAGGTGTTACCCAATAGCGGCGCAGGACACGTCGATCGCGAGCAAACAAAATCGATCCGGGTACACCGAACAACCCATTTACAAAGAAACCCATCAGGATTACTCCAGGGAGGAGGAAGTCCACGTAAGATAATTCCTCCCCACCGCTTCCCACCCACAGTGTCTCACTAGGAATAGCTTCTTCCTCTTGAAAATGGCCGATGTGGGCAAGGATCTCGCGATCGACCCCGGCGAGTATCTGCTCGATGATCGAGGTTGCCATCTCGGAGGCAGCGCTCCCCTCGTTGATGTAGATGGTGAGAGCGCCATTTCCGCTCGGCGATGAACCGCTTCTCATCATCCGCTCCAGAAGTTCTTGATTGAACCCCTCGGGAATGACAATCACCGCGGCCCGATGTCCGAGTCGAAGTGCCTCTTTCTCACGGGCAAGGAACTCCTCTAAGTCTTCGCCGTCTGAGGGATGGGTAAGAGTAAATAGGGGTTCCTTCCCTTCTTCGGGTGCCGTTCCCGTCTCTTCGAAGACACCTTCCACAATAGCGGCAAAGTCAACTGGTCCTGCGGTATTGGACTCCAGATTCACCACGCTTATGGCAAAACTGATCTCTCCTTCCTGCCCCATGTTGCCGAAGATCAACGTTAAGATGGTTAGGAGGAATACCGGAAATATGAGAAACCAGAAGAGCGTTACCCTCTCTCTGAACGCTGTGAACAGATGGCCTGCAGCGATACGGAGGATACCCTTCACTCCCTCAACCTCCTCCCGGTGAGCAACAGGAAGACATCCTCCAGGTTCGGTTGGCGGACAGTCATGTTGGTGAGAGGGATTTCTCTCTCTCTCGACCATGCGAGCATTTGCTCCATAGTGTGAACAAGGTTCTCCGTCTCTACGGTTACGATCTCTCCGTCTTCACGGGCTGTTTTGCCGTAGCTTTCGAGTTGAGCGAGATCATCTGCTGAGAGAGAGCTGGTATTGAACTCGATGATCGTTTCCTGGCCGAGGCGGGAGGTTAGCTCACGTGGAGACCCTTTGGCGATGATTGTCCCGTAGTCCATAATACAGACGCGATCAGAGAGGGCCTCGGCTTCCTCCATATAGTGGGTGGTGAGGATGATCGTCTTGCCCTGGTCCTTCAGGTCAGTGATGATCGACCACATGTTCCGCCGCGCCTGGGGATCCAGTCCGGTCGTCGGCTCATCGAGGAAGATGAGGTCGGGGTCGTTAACGAGGGCAACGCCGACCGCCAAACGCTGCAGCTGCCCTCCGGAGAGGGTTTTAACGTAGGCATTCGTTTTCTCCTGAAGAGCAACACGGGTGAGGACCTCCTCGGTGGGCAACGCCTTCATGAAGAAGGAGGCAAAGAGCCTCACTACTTCCTTTACCTTCAGGTACGGCTCAAAGTTGCCATCCTGAAGGAGGACTCCCATCCGCTCCTTTACCGCGCGGGTCACCTTCTTAAGCTTCATTCCGAACACTTCAATTTCTCCGGCGTCCGGCTCTCGAATCCCCTCCAGGATCTCCAGAGTCGTTGTCTTTCCGGCTCCGTTCGGTCCGAGGATGGTGAACACGCTCGCCCTTGGGATCGCAAACGAGATGCCGTCGACAGCGTGAACTTCACCGTAGTACTTCTTAAGACCAGTAACGCGCATCATGAGCCCGTTTTCTTCTTCCATTTTCACCTCTCCCAGCAGTTAGCATAAACGCACATCCGTAGGTTGACAAACGCATTCT
>Ga0114930_10004844_pt1 | contig 11201 bp, 13 predicted proteins | sample AnhtaG_FD_87300 | JGI IMG/M metagenome (GOLD analysis project Ga0114930, IMG submission 87300) | Deep subsurface microbial communities from Anholt, Denmark to uncover new lineages of life (NeLLi) - Anholt_01485 metaG | ecosystem: Environmental > Aquatic > Marine > Oceanic > Sediment | place... | reverse complement strand
TACGCTCGGGTCTTAACAGTACCTTTCAATCAAGAATCCGCGACTCTGAATACGATTAGCTTCCGTGCCGCTGACATAAGTTCAAATCTAGTTACTCCATCTTCTGAATTCATTAGAATTGATAGCTCAATCGAAGCACCTACTGGAATAATTGCAACACCAAGTGATTATACGACCACCAATTCCTTCACTCTCAATTGGACAAACCCTTCAGATTCATCCGGAATCGTGGGTGTGTATTATAAGTTGGACTCCCCTCCAACCTCCGACACCGATGGAACTTATGTTGCAGGTATAAACCTCTCTTCTCTTGTTGGCATACAAGTCTCAGGACCGGGCGTACATACTATCTATATCTGGATAGTGGATAGTGCCGGAAATGTTAATGCTAGCACCTATATTACAACGACCTTGTATCTTTCATCTAGTGGTCTGGATCTTCTGTGGATTATTTTGTTAATTGTTGCAATAGTTGGTACAACCACTCTTGTTCTTGTGTATAAATACAAGATAAGACCCTCACGCGCAAAGACTAAAAAAATTGAGATAACAACACCCAAAGCGAAGAAAGAAAAACGAAAGATGGTCGAGCTGGCGTTATCAAAAGCGAAACCTGCTAAATCAAAAGCTGCTAAAGTAACTACTGAGCAGGCTCCGGCCGTTGTTGAAAAAAAATCTTCTATGAGGGCTATCTTAGATGCATCAGAAAAAAAAGACGAAGGAATTTCAGTATTTATTAGCTATGCTACAAGAGATGCAGAAAACTTTCACATAGGGGAAATTTCCAAGAAATTAAAGGAATTCCCGGATGTCACGGAAGTTCTCTATTGGGAAAAGGACGCTTATAAAAGTATTATAGAATTTATGGATGCAAATGTAGAAAAATGTGATGTATTTGTGTTATTTTGTTCCAAAAGGACTAATACATCTGCTGCAGTGAAAACGGAATGGCAAGCTGCCTTAAACATAGACAAAATCATTATTCCAGTCTTCGAAAACCTGGAACACGTTCCCTTTCTATTGAAGCATCGACGCGGGGTCGAAATCCAGCCAGATGACATCGATGGCACAGTAAGAAACCTTTATAATGTTATCTTACGTGTTTTAAAGACGAAGGACGAATAAATTGTTCTCTATCCGCCCCTTCCCTTTTTCCCTTTTTAATTATACTTTCTCCAATTTGGGGGTGGCATAGTCTTCTTTGATTCTTTCTCGGGTTCTGTATAGATCCATCTAAAATAAGCATAAGCTAATTTACGTAATAAAGATTTATCTTTTTAATTAGAACTTCATTTATACGAAGAAAATTTCTTAAGAATATCAAGTGGAACAGGATTATCATACCCTAAATCTACTTTTGGGCATAATTTCTCAAAGTTAGTATCTGTAGTTAAGATAATCTCTGCCTTCTCTTGTTTTGCTAATGCCAAATAATAACAATCATAAATGTCGTGTTTAAGCTCAGTAGAAAGTTGAAAGGCTTGTAATATAGTTTGGCGATTTAAGCCTACATATGTTGGATTCGAATAATTTTTCAAGAAATCAAAAATAATCTCTTTCGCTATTTTTTTTTCGATTGCCCATTTTGAAGTGAGGATCCAATATGCTCGAAAGGGGAGTATTTCGGGGATAATCAGTTGATAATCGCCAAAAACACCTTTATCTATTTTAGGTTTAATGAATGAAAAGCCTGGATGATTTTCTACAAAATAAATAGCAAAGGCATTTACATCAATTAGTTTTATAACCAATTAATCACCAAATGTAGATTTTCCCGCTTTTAGAAAGGTATCTTTCCCCCAAGGTTTAGGCGATTTTGTTCGTTTTTGTTTAGGAATCATCAATTTGAGGACTAACTTATCAGCTTCATCAATTAACTCAAATTCTTCACCTGGAATGAAGTTATGTTTCTCTCTTATCTTTTTTGGAATAGTAATTCGCCCTCTTTCATCGATCACTACTTTTTCAGTCATATTAAATCACCCATTTATTTCTACCCATTATTTTTTACCCACAACTATTTAAATTTATAGAGTCTAGATTTTAAGTTTTCTCCAGTTTAGCTCTTTTCTTCAAGCGCCAAACCAATTGAATCTTAAGATTCCGCATTTCGGTGTCAAAACCATAGATATCAGCAAACTTTTTGGAAGTTTTGAGGAGGTTAGTACGTTCCTGCTTTTCCATAGTGATGAATCCTTTCTCATGTAATGATCTGATACTCTCATAGATGGTGGGGCGCCCTGAAATCTTCACAAGTAGGGCACTCGTAATGGGCTGACGATATGCAATTTCAGTAAGTGTTTCGATCTCTTCAGATGAAAGCATCGCTTCTTTTGGAATGAATTCTTCAATATAGTCATAGAGACCTCGCGAAAATTCCTCACAGAGTTGCAGTACCCAGCGATCTTTCGTTGGGTTTAGAATTTCCATTGCACTATTTTGTTCCTGTAAATTTCGTTTTATGCGCCGAAGTGCCCATCGCACAGTTAGACGATCGGATTTCAGATGGGCCGCTATTTCTAACTCACTTATTGGTCGTCCGGCAAGAAATAGAGCCGCCTCAACATAGGGAACTAACTTCTCCCTTTCCTCTTTATCCTTTTGTTTTTCTTCTGCCTCTCTTTTCTTTTGCAATTCTTCTAATGCTTTTACGTCTTCTTGTTCAGGAGGCTCAATTGTCGATTCAGGAGCAATAGAATCATCTTGTATCTTGGGTTCAATAGATTCAGATGATATTTCAGATTCAATTGAGTCATTTTGAAGTCCAGATTCAATAGATTCACTCGTAGTTTCAGGGTCAATAGATTCTTTTTGTATTTCATTAGTGATAGATTGCGAAAATTCTTGAAAAACCTGTTTGAGCTGCCTACTTTCATCCCAATCCCATGATGCTTCTGAATCGGAAGCATCTTCTAGCTCTATTTCGTTAGTATTTTCAGCTATAGTATTTGGAGCCTTGGATGCCGACTCTTCTTCAGCTATTTTAGCATTTGTTTCAGAGTCTGGAACCTTCTCTGCCTCATCCCTCGAGTCGGCATGTTTATCCTCTTCATTCGGCTCCATTGCAATAACACCCAGAAATTTATTATATGAACATCCTTTAATGTAAAATTAGAGGCTGAAAATAAAAATCCTTACTTTTTAAGAGTGAAACAGATTTACTAATTTTGTTTCTATTCAAAACCAGATAATTTAATTTACTATCTAATTTTTAAAATCCTTTGAGAAATCTTTTAATATTAAAAGCTCTAAGCAAACCTATAAGATCGCATTTAAAAAGTACCCAATTAAGGGCGTTACTATAAAAGATAAACACAACTATATCAAAAGTTAAACATTATTTTTTGAAAAAATAACTTGTATATGTTAAAAACAAATTGGGTTTTGATAATATTGTATCTAAAACATTTAAAAGCGCTTAAAATATAAAACCAAGTAACGTTTTATTTCTATATTTAATAGATTTTAAAACTCATAAATGGGTATGTGAAAGTTAGAGGGTAACTGCCCCTAATTTTGGTACTAACGCTTAATCTCTTTCAATATGAATGAAAAGAGCGATTCAGCTCATTAATGCTATTTGTTAAAAAATGTGAAGCGATTTAAAAATGGAAATTCTTATTCTAGCTGCAGGTAATGGATCAAGAATGGGTGACTTTACCGTGGATATTCCAAAAACTTTAATTCCAATCAATGGAATTCCCATTATTGATTATATTTTAAAAAATCTATTGTTTTTAGATGTCCAACGAATAATTTTTGTAGTAGGGTATCAAAAGGATAAATTGGTGAGTTATATTTCTGACAATTACTTGGAAGAAGTACAATGCGATTTTGTGACGAACGATATTATCAGTAGAGAGAATGGTTATTCCCTGTCTTGCGCAGAAGATTTTGTGACCCAAGATAACTTCCTCGTAATAATGGCTGACCATATAGTTGATACGGAAATTTATAGGCAGGTTTGGGAGAAAATGGATCACGGTGATATAATTTTGGCAACTAATACCTTATCTAATTTAAATGATCCAGAAGAGGCTACCAAAGTTCTTTTGAATGGAGAACAAATCATAAAAATAGGGAAAAAATTACGAAGATATTCTACATATGATATCGGTGTTTTTGGAATGTCGAAATCAATTTTCCCAATATTAGAAATATTATGCCAAAACCAGCATGTTGTTCGCCTTTCTGATTTAGTTAGAAAGTGTATTAGAAAAAAATTAAAGGTTCTATCATGCGATGTGAGTGGAAATTTTTGGATGGATATCGATAACAAAGAAGATATTATACTATTTTTACAGCAGATGCTAAAGGATGAAAGCGATACAGGCAACGACGAAGTCTTCTGATGGAATTATTTCAAGATATCTCAATAGACGAATATCGATCTATATTTCCAAATTTTTCTTAAGAGTTTATCCAGAAATATCCCCTACTACTATTTCATTTTTTTGTTTTTTCCTCGCTCTTATTGGAGGTAGTTTATTCTTTTTTTCATTACCTTTTCTAGGGGGAATTATTATTCAACTTTCCAGTATAATCGATGGATGTGATGGAGAAATTGCTCGTATCAAAAAAAAGTCATCAAAAACTGGAGCTTTCTTAGATTCTGTTCTTGACAGATACGCCGATTGTTTTATTTTAATTATGGTTATTTTATATCTACAAGTCCATTGGTCATTTCCCGATTTACTCCCCCTAATGCTTGTAGTTGGGTTATTGGCTATTGTTGGAAGTATGCTTATCAGTTATACCGCTGCGAAATCGACTCTGTTGAGGTCTTGTGAGTTTAACCGAACAATTGAAGGGCGGGATTTTCGGTATTTCGTTCTAATGATAGGAGGAATTGCGGCTTTTTTCTGGTATTTCTCCTTATTTATTACATTGCTTTATCTTGCTTGTATTACTAACATTAAAGTAATTCAAAGAGTTTATCATATAAGAAAACAAATTTCCCAAAATAAAAAGGATCAATTGTATGAGCCGATTAAACATTAAATTTAATTTCAATTATCATTTTCAAAACATTTTTAACGACTTATCAATCTTTTTTAAAAAGAAATTGTATTCATCTAAGAAATTAGGCAAAAATATCAAGTCTCATCAGGTTTATGGATTTGATATCGAAGCCAATAATATAATAATAGAATATTTAGTTAAAAATTTTAATTATCCCGCCCAAATCATCTCTGAAGAAAGTGAAAAGATCTTTTTGGGAAATAAAGAGCCAAAATTTACCTTTATAATCGATCCTGTAGATGGATCTGCTAACGTTGGTCGTAATTTAAACATATTTTCTGTAGGTATTGCAGTTTTAACTAGCATTAAGGAATTCTCAATTGATTCATTGGTCGTTTCAATGGTCGGTAATTATCTTACAAATGAATTTTTTGTAGCGCAAAAGGGTTCAAATGCATTCTGTAATAATGAGCCGATTTCTACTTCCAAAAATACAGATCCAGAAACATTTGTCTTCAATTTTGAATTAAATCATCTCTTAAAAGGTCAATTTCAAGAGCTTTTTGATATTACTCCCCAAATTCATCAAGTACGATCACTGGGAAGCGCACTTACTGCTCTTTCGTTAGTCGCAAGTGGGCGCTTAGATGCTCATATCGATGTGAGAAATCGTCTAACAATTGAAAATATTTTACCGGCAAGTCTTTTAATTTTAGAAGCGGGGGGGATTATTACAGATGATCATGGAGATTCCTTAAAACTCACCAATAATCTCGAAGAACCTTTTAACATTATTGCAAGTGGAAATTCAAAAATACATAATTGGATTTTAAACAAAATCAATTGATTATTGGGTTTTATAGAAAACCAAAGGTGGAGTTAGCCCCGATTATAATTTTACCTTTTACTGATCTGAATAATAATTGTACTTGTCAATTAATCTTCAAAAGTAAGGAGGTGCAGCCAGAGTTTAAGTCACAAATTAGATTTATGAAAGGAATTAAAATTGGGAAATTACGAGAAGATGAAATAGTTGGAATAGATGTTAATCAAGAAGATGAGAATAAGTTATATGTCGCTCCCGATTAGGATTCGAGCGCGCAAAACATCCAAGCTGAGCAATTGGAGCAGAAATTAGGAAGACCTATTTATAATGAAGCTAAAGATAAACAATTCACTGCCTACATCCACAATGGCAGTAGAAGTGAACGCGTCTCGGATACGATTAATACCCTTTCCAGAGAACTAAAGGCAAATCTCTCTCATCTCAAAAAATTAAAGAAAGCGAAGAAAAAGGTGCAGGGGCCATATAGTAAAACCAAATTACACACTATTACTTCTGCGAGTAGATTTTACAAGGGAATTATTCAAGTTGTATATAATAATGGATTAAAACCAGAGGCAAAGGCGTTGCAAGAAGTGTTAACTGCCATCAAAGCCATCCCTAGACATAAAATCCATGACCTCGCGCAACTGCGTAACCAGCGAAAGGCTATGATTCAGGAAATCCTCAATTTCTTAGGACAGATGGAGAGTCCTGCGTTCAAGTATGTTCAACTCCAGTTCGAGAAAATCAGTGAATATGGGAAGAAAATATACCGCCAAGAAACAGAGCTGAACCGATTGCAAAAGAAAATAAACAATTTACGCAAAGAAATGACTCAGAAATTGAGTCGGCTGGTTGGTATGATTTTATGTGAAATCCACCCTGGGAAGCTGGTATATGAGGCGTTGAACGTGAAACACCAAGGACTGAAAGGTGTGTTAGGCGAAGTTACTAAGTATATGCCCACAATGGCAGACTTCATTACTAAAGCAGTGGAAATCGCGGATCTATATGGGCAATTACAAGGAGTCCCCATACAAACTAAAATTTATGGTATACACCCCAGTGGTACTTCAAGCCCACCCCACCTTCCCACGGGATTAGACTTTGAGCGTGGCAGTAAAAATGGGTGGCATGAAATTACCATCCCCGCAACTGAAAAAGATGGGATTCCCTACCCACAATTTAAATTTAATTCACATATTCTCGCATGCCAGAAATTGTGCGAGAAGGTGCGAACAATATAAAACATATTATATTTAATAATAACATGTGTGTAAAAAAATCACTGTCCGTCTCAGATATGGCGACGGTTGACAACTTATTCAATTGCTTCTGCAATTGTCCAAGTTTGTCCAGTTTATAGCTATCTGTTGAGGAGTTTCCTATGTCGGAGAAAATATTAAGCTTAGTGAAGGTAGCCAAACTTCCCGCCAATCTTGAAAAACTATTAGATGAGCCAATAACCATCATTAAGGGTGCTGAAGACAAAGATATTCAGGCGCTCGAAAAGCTGGGTATCAAGCAAGTGAAGGACCTTTTAGAGATCCAAAAAATTCAGGATGTTGAAAAGAGTGGCGTGTCGCCATTGACTTTAGATAAAATAGTAACAACGGCTCGTATTATTAATGCAGTTGCCAAGAAGAAAGGAGCGGGTAAAAAAGTAATAATCGCAGGATTAGACGCGGCGGGGAAAACAACCATTGTCCAAACACTTCTAGATCCCATTAATTATAAACCTGGCGATGAAAAACCCACGAAGGGTGTAAATTATGAAAAATTAGATTTATTTGGCTTTGAAATTAATCTCTGGGATCTAGGAGGGCAACCAATCTACCGTGATGAATATCTCGCAGAAAAAAATCTTGATCGGCATTTTGGATTCACCAGCCTTTTCATCTTTGTGATTGATCTACAGGCCCCGAAGCGGTACAAAGAGGCTTTCGAATATTTGAGCCGCATTGCAGCTATCTATCAGCATCTCGAAGAAACCCCTTATTGCTTAATATTAATACATAAGAGCGATCCTAATCTTAATGCAAAGGATCTCAAAAATCGGACTGAGGAAATCAAGACCGAAGTAAAGAAATTACTTGCTGGATTTATGGTTTCAATTCACAATACAAGCGTTTTTGACCGGAAGACACTCTTTCCTGCTCTTAGCAAAGGACTTCGTGAAATTTCCATGGTCAAGCCTATTCTCGAAGGGATTTTAAAAAAGTCACAAGAGACTCACAAAGCGAAATATATCGCCCTCTATGATAAAACTGGAATCTGCGCAGCCGAAGCAGGCCCCGTTAAAGATCTTCTCAAGAACTTCACAATCAACGTCATTCTGAGCGAAGAACTCGGACTCTTTCCAGATGAGGCATCAAAACTCATACTAGCTCTTAAAAACGGTGAATATTGCCTCATTGAGCGGATTCAAACAAAAAATGATAAATTCTACCTAGCCTGGCAAGCTGGTAATAATCCCGATGTCTTAATCCACATTCCTCTCATCAAGGAAATGGAACCGTGGATTATAAACTTCTTACAATAAAGTTACAAGAAGAAAATTCTATTAAAATCTTCCTTTCGATTACGAGTATACGTTAAAATTAAATTGCGGTCTATCCCTAAAATTTCAGCCATTTTATCTACCGCTTTTCCAACTTCCCTATTTTTTCGCAATTTCCGCATCTTGTCCAGATGAATATAAACCGCTTTTATTTGTTGATATTTTTCTGGGGGGAGGTGTTCGATTTCTGTGAATAAACTCACTTGTTGTTTTAAATTGGTTCGTAGCTTCGCGAATTGTTTTTGAAAGATGAATTCAATACCATCCTTTTTCTTATGGTTTTTTATTACCTTTTCGCTGCGTTTCGTTAATTTCTGAATAATATCCAATAATTCCTCCAGAAATTTCTCCAGATTATCAGAAATTTGGTCAATCTGCGTATTTAACCGTTCCAATGATTCAGGAGTAATTTGGGTTCTGTATTGTTGAAGTTTCAGCTTTTGGATTGTGATTGTTTCCTTTTTAAGTTTCAAATCATTCGCGATATCTACAATCGATTTAATATTTTCGGGAGTTAGATTATAGAGATCAATCTGCTTCAGATCCCATGCTAATTTTAACACATCTTTAACTTCCTCACCTGCAAACTTATCCACATCTTTTATATAATCCTCAATAAGAGTTTCAACTTCTGAAATCATCTTCTTAAGTTGTTTAATACGGGGTTGATCTAAGAACTGTTCGCGATCTTGTTCTAGAGCTATGAATATGTTCACATTTTCCGCCAAGAAATCAAAAGATTCTTTAATAACCCTTTGTAAATCTTCTTCAGCTGCATTGACTTGTTCATTCACCAAGATGCGTCCTGCCACATGCGTCAATAATTTATCTAAATCATCAATATGCCTGAGGACTAAATTATTATATTCTTCATTAACTAGAATGGTCAAAGTCGCGTCCCGCGCTCCCCCTCGCGCATTTGAGTCCGGCACTTCCAGACATTTAACACAACCCATTTGATTGAATGCAGAAAACGGGATCACTGATACATTTTCTGGAACCTTACCCCCTTCTGCTGCAAACAAGTTTATTGATTTTAAGGCAATAGCAGAAAGTGTTTTTTGCTCTACTTTGGGAAACCAAGCTATAGGCATGGGACCGATGTCTTTAAATTTGCAATACACCAATGCATCTACTTCGCCATAGGTGAGCTCGCTCTGGGTTGTCATTTACATACTAAACCTATTGATTTTGAATCATATCCAGCATTCGCTTTTTTATCTCATCCTTAAAAGTGTCCTTGACACGGTCTGGGTCTAGGTTGAATACGGACGCAAAATACAATGTCGTGCTCAACACCTTAGTTCGACCACTAGGAGTTATATCGATATACCCTTCTCGTTCAAGCTTCTCTATATGCTCTTTCACTTTGGTCCCCCTGAACTGGCGTAGTTCACTATATTTCAATGGTTGTTTTAATGCCACATATGCCAGGGTTTGCATAAGTTCCTTCGATATGGTTTTCTTTGTTCGGAATACATCTAATTCTTTTTTAACCGTCGGGCTAATCTGCATTTGAACCGCCTGCTCTTGATCAACTTTAAGAATTTCGATGAAACTATTCCTCTTCTCTAAATTCTCCCTCAGCTTATTAATGATTTTTTCTAAATCTCCTTCTTCATTAATATGTAAACTCTGTTGAATTTCCTCAATTGAAACTGGACGTTCTGCAATAAATAAGATCGCCTCAAGCAAACGTGTATTATGGCTGGTAGAAGCAAATTTTGGACTCAATTTCTCTCATCTTCAATTGTTAATTTGTTATTCTTATGAAAATCTCATGAGTATCCAAATCTTGTTCCGCATCAACTACTCTATCAGCAATTAAGAACAGAACAGATAGAAGAACTCGCGCTGTCTGGATTCGTGCATCTGAAGCCATCCCTGATAAACCCTGCATCAAGGCACCAAATGAAATTTCATGCTCTGGGGCAGGAGCAGCAGCGCATAATTTTTTGATAGTATTAAGAACCATTTCATTTTTCTCTTGGATATTCATCCGATCGGCATCTACTTCATAGAAATCATCCATATCCATTGCCTGAGCTAACGGAACTCGCCTTCTTCGGGTTACTCCTTCCTGACGCTTCTTTTCACTGTCAATCTTACGTTCCAATCTCCGTTTTTCATATAAAAGGACACTAACCAGCTCATCGAAGAGGTCGTCTGCGTCCGCCTCCTCTCCAAGTCGTCTTAAAGGTAAGCCCAGCCGTCCTAACTCTGCATTCTCATGGCGTTTTTTCTCTATTTCTAGATGCTCCCTAAATTTTTCCTCACTGTGAATTAAATATAATATTTTTGCATAATGAAGCTTCGCAGCTGATTGCAACGCTAATCCTAATATTTTAAATTTTAAATTCGCACGCATTTTTTCAAAGAAGTCTGGTAGTATTTTAGCAATATCATAATGCCATGGGTTCTTGTTTTTCCAAATATCCGCATCAATTAGCGCGTTGTAGGGATGCCGAAAATAAAATTCCTCGTCCTCTGCACTGTCGTCCTCAACAGAATTATGCATATCTACCATCTGACTTTTTAAATAGACGATTTTATAAAAACATTATCAAAAGGTATTCAGGTTGAATTCACGTTTTAACCTTCATTATCCCCCCTTCACGAACATAAAAATTAGAAAGGTAGAAAAAAAATAGATGATCCATATACGGCTATGTTACTTTTCCGCGGAGTCCAAAGACTTCCTTCAACTCTGATAGTAATGCTGCCCGTGTGCTTACCCCACTACGTGGTCCAGGTGGTTTTGGTTTAGGTGCTGTCAGTGTTTTCGATGGTTTCACAGTGCTAGCGGGACCTTCTGCAGTCTTTCCAGAAGTTCCCCCCCCACTGACAATTTTT
>Ga0114930_10004841_pt1 | contig 11207 bp, 9 predicted proteins | sample AnhtaG_FD_87300 | JGI IMG/M metagenome (GOLD analysis project Ga0114930, IMG submission 87300) | Deep subsurface microbial communities from Anholt, Denmark to uncover new lineages of life (NeLLi) - Anholt_01485 metaG | ecosystem: Environmental > Aquatic > Marine > Oceanic > Sediment | place... | reverse complement strand
TGGGGCGAAAAAAAGTGAAAAGGCGGAGCTGGTGGCCTGCTTTACAAGGAATCCGGAAAAGCGAAGAGAATTCAGCAAAAAGCATGGCTGTGATCAGGAAAAAAGCTACGAAGATGTCCTTAAAAGGGATGATATTGACGGGGTGCTTCTAACGACTCCAAACGCCGTACACGCTGAGCAAACAGTGCTGGCGGCCCAGTATGGGAAGCACGTTTTCGTGGATAAACCTATAGCCAATACCATGGCTGACGGGAAGAAAATGGTCGAGGCATGCCAAAAAGCCGGTGTGGTTTTGATGGTTGGACATGACATGCGCCGGTTAGCAGGAAACCGAAAGGCAAAAGAGCTCATCGAGGGAGGCGCCATAGGGAGGCCTATCATGATTGAAGCCAATTTTTCCCATAGCTTAGGATTTAATTTGACTCCGAAAGATTGGCGATGGCGTGGAGATGACTCCGGATGCCCTGCTGGCTCTCTCCTGACCATGGGTGTCCATCACGCTGATACGCTCAATTACTTTTTTGGCCCTATCAAAACAGCTTTTTCCTATTTCAACAAGCTCTACATTGCGGCCGATGTTGAAGACGTGACCACGACCATTTTTCAATTTGAATCGGGTACTCTGGGCTATCTGGGCTCCAATTACGCTTCACCAAAGGCTCACTGGATACATATTTACGGCACCAAAGCCAATCTCCTGTGCACGCTCTCCCTGCCAGAAGTGCCCTTTGATGAGTACCTCAATATCTGGCCGGTGGTGGATAGGTATACCCGGTTGCTGCTATTCGAAAAGGGCAAAGACGGGGCGAAAGATATCCCCCTAACCGAAGGAGACCCCATCCTGGAAGAAATCGACGAGTTTGCTCATTGTATTCAGACGGGAGCCCGACCGGAGACCGACGGGCAAGGAGCTTTGGCTGCCCTTGCTTTGATTAGGGCGGCCATCGAATCGGCTCGAACAGGGAAACAGGTGAAGATAGAGGTCTAGTGAGGAATACCATATCTTCAGACATGAAGCTTCAGGTATTCCGAATTTCCTAATATTGTGGTAACTGTTCAGGTAGCCACCAAGACACAAACAATTGAAAATTGACAATCGAAAATTTACAATTGGAATTGGTGCCTTGGTGTCTTAGTGGCTGAATGGTTACAAATCTTATGTAATTTTACAGAGGAGGATGAATCATGGTTGGAGACATTTCTTTTATTGGTAAACCTCATGAATATTGGGCTCGCAGGGTATTTTCTCAAAGCGGCGCTGACTGGCAGGAAAGGGTTAATTTTGACCGCTTGCGCAGGGACCGACTCGCTCGAGCCAAGGAGCAGATGGAGATCCACGATTTAGGTGCGCTGGTGGTCTATGATGGAGCCAACGTTCGTTATTTGACCTCATCTTTCCAGGGGAACTGGAAGTACAACATCTTCATCCGTTACGCGGTTCTTCCCAGGGGAGGAGAACCCATTCTCTTTGAGACCGCCGGCTCTGATCTACATTGTGCCAAAATGGATCTTCCCTGGATGGAAGGGAGAATCCGTCCAGCCATCACCTGGAAGTGGTCAGAGGGTGCCCAAGACATGATGGTCAACCGTATGGTCGACAGCGTCCTGGAGGTGCTCCGGGAAAACAAGGTTGAGAAGGAACGGATTGCAATCGACTCTATGGACATGGCTTCTCTGAACGCATTTCAGAGCAAAGGGCTCAATGTGGTCAATGCGTGGCCCGCCATGTCGGCTGCCCGCGTAGTGAAAACCCCGGATGAAATCGAACTGTTGAAGCAGGCCGCTGCTATTGGCGATGCCTCTATGTATAAGGCCCGCTACGAATGGGCAAAACCTGGAATCACCGAAAGGGAACTGTCCGCAAAAATAACTAATTTCATGTATACAAAGGGATGCGAAATCGTATACGAAGTCATTGTGGCTAGCGGTGGGAACACCAGTCCCTACCGACGCTGGCCTACTGACAAAATCATTCGCCAGGGAGATATGGTGATCATCGATAACAATACGGTAGGACCTTCCGGCTATTTTGTGGACTTTGTGCGTTGTTTCAAGGTGGAGGCCAAGCCTACTCCGAAAGAAAAGGATCTTTATAAAGAGTGCTATGATTCCGTTCAAGCTGCGATCGAGATGATGAAGCCTGGCAACACAACTCGGGATGTGGCTGAGAAATTCCCCGTTTACGACGATGACAAGTACGGGACCGTCACTCTTCAGCAGTTCGCGCATTCCATTGGTTTGACCCTCTACGAGGGAATGTGGATTTCCAGGGCATACTCCCTTGAGTACCCAGCCGAGCTCAAACCCAATATGTATTTCGCTGTCGAAACCTTTGCGGGACACCCTTTGCTTGAGCAAACCGCCAGGCTGGAGTCGGACCTGGTGATAACCGATACGGGCCACGAGGTATTCACAATTATGCCCTACGAGGAGGATTTCCTGACCTGATCTTCCTTATAAACGAGACGAAAAACAAGAGGCGTGGGTGCATGGAAACTCTCTTTATCAGCTCAAGCGCTTTTCATAGCCTCGGGGAGGAAGATATAGATGAATATCGACGCCCATAGTCACTTCGTAGCGGAAGAGTGTTTCCATGCACTCTCTGAGCGTAGGGATGGAAGAAACATTGTACAAGAATCATCTGGGCAAGAGTCTGGAAGATGGAATATAGAGCTTTTCGAAAGAATTAGGGACAAACTATCCGATATACCGACACGGATACGTGACATGGACAATGTTAGGGTGGATGTACAGATGCTCTCCCCTTCTCCTATCATGCTTTGTTATTGGGCTGATATTGAAACAGGCATCACCCTTTCAAGATTGCAAAATGAAAGAATTTCCGAGATCTGCATTCAATACCCAAGTCGATTTATTGGAATCGGCACGGTTCCCCTGCAGGATGTCGATGAATCCATTAAAGAACTGGAAAGAGTGTCTAAAGAGCTGAATTTAAGGGGCGTAATTGTGTCTTCAAACGTCAATGGAAAGGACCTGGATGATCCTGTCTTCTTCCCCTTTTTCGAGAAGTCTGAATCCCTGGATCTCTTCATATTTGTTCACCCCCATGATACTGCGGCAGCCGAAAGGATGCAACGATTCTATCTCACCAACCTGATTGGAAATCCTTTGGACACTACCATAGCGGCAACCCGCCTCATTTTTAGTGGACTTCTGGAGAAGCTGCCCGGTCTTAAGATATGTCTTGCTCATGGGGGTGGGCATCTTCCGTATATCATGGGCCGGCTTCACCACGGATACAGTGTTAGACCCGAATGCAGAGGTGAAATTCAACGCTCACCATGGGAATATTTTAAGCGTCTTTATTTTGATACGATCACCCACTATCCGCCGGCACTGGAATATTTGGTTAGAACAGCGGGGAGCGAACATGTGCTTATGGGAAGCGACTACCCTTACGACATGGGAGAAGAAGACCCTGTGGCCTCTGTTAGAAACCTTTCTGTCCCAGAGGCTGACAAGAAGAAAATCCTGGGTGGAAATCTGAGTAGACTTCTTGGAATCTAGTAATCGTGATGTTTTCTGGGCTTTCAATCCTCTCACGCTCAATATTACCCACGCTGGCGGGATCCTGCATATGAAGAATTTTCAGTTTGGCAAAAAATGAGAGCAATGGTTCTTCATCATTTAGGAGGTTCTGTAACACTCGAAGAAGTGGATAAGCCCCGTGCTGGTCCATGCGATGCATTGGTTCGGGTCAGGGCGACGGGCGTGGGATTGTCGGTTATCATTATGAAAAACACCCCCGGGCTTGTGACCGGTTATCCAAGAATTTTGGGACATGAAGTAGCGGGTGAAGTCGTTGATGTAGGCAGTGAGGTACGGAATGTAAGGAATGGAGACCGGGTTGTCTGTCATTTTTATCTGACATGCAAAGTTTGTAGATTTTGTAGAAGTGGGAGAGAGACACTATGTGAGAATTTCGGCGGATACGTAGGTATGGCCTGTGATGGGGGTTATGCAGAATACATGAGAGTTCCGGCGCTTAATCTCTGTCCTCTCCCTAAGGGGGTCCCATTTGTCGAGGCCTCTATTATCTCAGACGCGGTAGCCACTCCTTTGCATGCATGCAAGGAAGAGGCACAAGTCTGGCCTGGCGATGACATTTTGATCGTGGGTGCCGGAGGTGGTGTCGGGATCCATGCGGTGCAAATGGCAAAACTGTGTGGGGGACGAGTACTGGCAGCAGATCTATCCATGGAAAAACTCGAACTGGCAAAAAAGTTGGGAGCCGATGAAATCATTGATTGCAAAGAAACCAATTTGTCGAGAGAAGCCAAGAGATTGACAGATGGAAAGGGAGTGGATGCGGTCTTAGATTTCGTGGCATCCTCTGAAACGTTAGAAGCAAGTCTTGAGAGTTTGGGAACAGGAGGAAGACTCGTTATCTTAGGGTATCGTCCGCCTGAAGTCTTTAGAGTAAAGCCCACGTTTAGAGTCGACCCGCTATTCGTTTTATCCAAAGGGATCGAGATCCATGGATCACGATACGTATCCATGGCAGAGCTGATTGAAGCAGTAGAGATTGTAAAACAAGGCAAGATCAAGCCCATCGTCACTCAAACGTTTCCTCTGGAGGAAGCGGAAAAAGTGCATCAGTTGTTGCAAGAAAACAGGATTACTGGCAGGGCCGCTTTAGTCCTTTAGAACCCATGGATAGAAGATAAGCTAACGTTGTAGAGGTAGAAAAAGATGGAAGATTGAGAATGAAGGGTTTAAATGGGGGGGTTCAACCTGGGACTTTCTTATTCTCCCCTTGACAACCTCTTTAAATTTTGCTAAACAGCGAACCTTGAACTGGGTGGGCAGGCATAACCTTGTAGGTCTGGTGTTTAGGCCCTTATTGGACTGGCTCATAACCTTTCGGTTTACCGTTTGCGAAAAGGTAAAGAATTATGGAGTTTTTGATCGTTCAAACACTCAGCGGTATTTCCTTTGCGGCTATCCTCTTCCTTCTGGCAAGCGGCCTTTCCTTGATTTTCGGAGTGATGAACATTGTGAATATCGCCCATGGCTCCTACTATATGCTCGGCGGATACATTGGGATTTCCATATTCTGGAAAACAGGGAGCTTTGTTTTGGCCATCCTTGGGGCAGGCTTGTCCATCGCCATAGTCGGAATCGGAATGCAGCGTTTCTTGCTTCGGAGATATTTCGAGCATTATCCACAGGTCTTGATGACCATGGGCTTTGCCCTTATTTTCAGGGACCTGGCGCTATTGATCTGGGGAGGAGACCCTCTATCATTTCCCGCCCCGGCCTTCCTTCAAGGCTCTATCCATATGGGGGAAATCGTATTCCCTGTTTATCGATTGTTTGTGATCGCACTTTCGACCGCGGTCGCCATTGGACTGTGGGTGTTCAATGAGAAAACCTCCTTCGGGGCAAGTCTTCGGGCAACGGTGGATGATAACGAAATGGCCAGGGGAGTGGGTATCAATGTGCCTCTGGTTTCCGCCCTCATGTTTGGTCTTGGCGCCTTTCTGGCTGCCTTTGGTGGGGTTGTCGCTGCCCCTTTCTTCGGGGTTTACGCTGGGGCCGATTTTGAGATCTTACCGCTGGCTTTCGTTGTGGTGATCGTGGGAGGGATGGGAAGCCTCAAGGGAGCAGCAGTTGGGAGTATCCTGGTGGGATTGGTGGATAACTTCGGTAAGGCCCTGGTTCCTGATCTTTCATACTTTACCCTCTTTCTTCCTATGGCGATCGTGCTCGCCATCAAACCAACCGGCCTTTTCGGCAGAAAATGAGGAGATGTAGTATATGAGGATGATAACCGAGTTCAGGGTGAAGATATCGGGGATTATCGCAGCTTTCATCCTCTTGGTGATTCTCCCTCCCACTCTCCCATCCTATTGGTTGACCATTCTAACGCAAATGCTCATATTCGGGATAATGGCGATGAGCCTGGATGTTCTCATGGGATACATGGGGCGTCCCTCCTTTGGCCACGCCGCGTTCTTCGGTGTGTCCGCATATGCGATAGCCATATTGAGTACCCGCTATCAGGTTGGCTTCCTGGGTTGTGTTGCCACCGGTTTCCTCCTTGCGACCGCAATAGCCGCTCTCTACGGTCTACTGGTGGCACATGCAGCAGGGGTCTACTTTCTCATGATAACATTGGCACTGGGAATGGTAATCTGGGGGCTTGCCTTCAGATGGGTAACCATGACCGGAGGTGATAACGGAATTGCCGGTATTCCCAGACCCGATCTTGGGATCCCGATTTCCCTCGATGATCCGATCGTTTTTTATTACGTTGTCCTCATCGTTTTTGTCATAGTACTTTTCCTCTTATTCATCTTCATTCATTCACCCTTTGGCCAGAGTCTTATGGGAATCCGCGAGAGCGAATCACGCATGCGGATTCTTGGGTACAACACGTGGCTCCATAAATATCTGGGCTATGTCGTAGCTGGGGCCTTCAGTGGGATATCAGGAATCCTCTGGGCCTATTACAACGGTTTTGTGAGTCCCATGGATGCCGAACTGACCGCCTCCTTCGAGGTGTTTCTCATGGTCATCCTTGGGGGACCCGGGACGTTGATTGGCCCCGCGTTAGGGGCAGGAATCATCGTTTTTCTGAAGAATTTCATCAGCGCCTATACCCATAGATGGCTCTTGATCATAGGAGCCATCTATATACTGACCATTCTGTACGCCCCTGGTGGCGTCATGGAATTGGGGATACGATTTGCGAAAGGAGGTGATAAGGAGTAGGGTCTTGGACATATCCAAAATGTTTTTGGGTAGGTAAAAAACAAAAAAGGAGGAAGAATCATGAAAAAAGTATTTCTGTTTTGTGCCATAGTAGTGTTGGTGATTGGCATCGCAGCAATGCCCGCTTCGTCTTTGGCAAAGGGCAAAGGGCCGATAAAGATCGGCTTTATCGGACCGATGACCGGGCATGCAGCCCAGACGGGAAGGGACATGTTCTCGGGTCTGCAACTGTTTCTTATCGAGCAAGGTTGGCAAGTTGCCGGACGTAAGATTAAGCTGATTTCCGAGGACACAGAGGCCAAACCCGCCGTTGCGCTGACCAAGGTGAGAAAACTGGTTGAAAAAGACGGCGTCCATGTCCTCATAGGAGGCCTTATGGCATCCACAGGTTACGCCCTCATGCCCTATGTGGATGCGAAAAAGATCCCCGCGATGTATGTTATTATGGCCTCTGACGACCTCACACAGAGGAAACGGGGCAAGTATATGGTTCGCACAGGATGGTCAAGCAGCCAGCCTTCTCATCCGTTCGGAGTCTATGCGGCAAAAGAACTCGGACTGCGCAAGGTTGTTACCATAGGCTATGATTATGCCTTCGGTTGGGAGGTCGTTGGGGGCTTTCAGAGGACCTTTGAAGATGCGGGCGGAAGGATTATACAAAAACTCTGGACCCCTGTCGGAACCATGGACTACGGGCCGTTCTTGGGCCGAATCAGTAAGGACGCAGATGCGGTATTCGCCCTCTTCTTCGGCGGCGGGGCACTCCAGTTTGTTAAGCAGTACAAGGACTATGGGCTCAAGGATAAGATGACCCTTCTCGGTGGCGGAACGACCACGGATGAAAGTGTCCTTCCCTCCATGGGGGACGAGGCTGTAGGCACTATAACAACCCTTCACTACAGTGGGGCCTTAGATACGCCTGAGAACAAAAAGTTTACCAAGGCCTTTAAGGAATTTGCCGGAAAGGCCGCATCTTACTATGGCGAGGGTCCCTATACCGGTGGAAAGTGGATCATCGAGGCCGCCAAGAAGATCAAGGGGGATGTGGAAGACAGTGAAAAGTTCTTGAACGCGCTGAAAACCTTGAAATTGACCGGTGCCCCGCGTGGTCCCTACGAGCTCGACAAGTTTGGCAATCCCGTCCAGAATATCTACATCAGGAAGGTGGAAAGGGTTGGAGGTGAGCTCCAAAATACCGTCATCAAAACATATCCGAAGGTCTCCCAATTCTGGACCTACGATGTGGACTGGTATTTGAAACAGCCCCTCTACGCGAGGGACTACCCACCGTTAAAGAAGTAGGGAAAACAAGGACTAATAAATACTTACGGAGGAAATGGGTGGATACGGTTTGTCTCGTTCTTGAGGGCCTCACGAAAAATTTTGGCGGACTGAGAGCAGTCGATCACGTGGATCTCGAGGTCAAAGCAGGGGAGAGGCGTGGAATCATTGGACCGAATGGCGCGGGGAAGACTACCCTTTTTAATCTCATCTGTGGGGAGTTTCCCCCCTCAGATGGAAGGATCGTCCATTTCGGAAAGGATGTGACCCGGATCCCCGCCCACAAAAGGATTGCCCTCGGGATAGCCAGGACATTTCAGATTACCAATCTATTTCCAAACCTGACAGTACTTCAAAATGTCCTCTTGGCCGCCCAAGGGCTTGAAAGAACAAAATACGTAATGTATCTGCCCATTTCCTCCTATAGTCATCTTTATGAGAAATCGGAGAGATTCTTGAAAGAATTTGAACTGTGGGAGAAGCGAGACATTCTCGTCAAGAACCTCTCCCACGGTGACCAGCGTCAAATCGAGATCTGCCTTGCTTTAGTTGGGCAGCCCCGCCTCCTACTCTTAGATGAGCCAACAGCCGGATTATCTCCTGCCGAAACCCTTTCGTTCACCACCATGTTGAAGAAGCTTGATCCGGATATGACCATTTTGTTGATCGAGCACGACATGGATGTCGCCTTTGAATTTGCTGAAAACATAACGGTCCTCCACCAGGGGAGCTTGATCGCCTCGGGAAACAATGAGGATATTAAGGCAAATACAAAGGTACAAGAGATATATTTGGGAATGGAATAATCATGCTGAAAATCCTCGATATCCACACCTACTATGGGGACAGCTATGTCCTCCAGGGAATCTCCTTTGAAGTTGAAAAGGGAAACGTCATTGCTATTCTCGGTCGTAACGGAATGGGGAAGACAACCCTGATACGATCCATCGTGGGTTTTACACCCCCCCGTCGAGGTCAAATCCTGTTCAAGGACATTGATATCACCCATAAGGCCTCATACAAGATAGTACGAATGCGCCTGGGGCTGGTACCCCAAGGGAGACGGATATTTCCTTCCTTGAGTGTGCTGGAGAATCTAAGGGTCGCGGCAAGAGGTCAGGGAGCCGATACATGGAAGGAGGAGAAGATATTCTCCCTCTTCCCACCGCTAAAAGAGCGTGCTCACCATAAAGGCAACGAGTTAAGCGGAGGCGAACAGCAGATGCTAGCCGTTTCCAGAGCACTAATGACAAATCCGGAGCTTCTCCTCATGGACGAGCCGACAGAAGGCCTGGCACCTCTATTGGTCCGGACAATAGGGGATGCGATCTTACAGCTAAAGGAAGGTGGCTTATCCACCCTTCTCGTAGAGCAGAACCTCCCCTTTGCCATAAAGGTCTCCGATTATACCCATCTTCTCAGTAAAGGAACGATTGTTCATTCGTCAACGCCGAAAGAGCTCTGGGAAAACGAGGAAGTGAAGGCTCAATATCTTGGGATATGATCCATCCACTTTCTATATGATCTATGTGTACCTCTCTCTTTAAGAGAACGTCTCCGATTGAGCGCCACCCTTTTCAATCTTTCATCATTTTGCTCAATAGGTCAACGGCGATCTCTGCGAATTCTGGATCATTGATGTGTGCATCGACCTCCACCCATTTCACCCTTGAAGTATCCAGATGGCCCTTAATGGAGTCTATCAGAGCCGAGTTGGTCCTCGCGTCGTGCCAATCTCCTGAAACCGAACCATTAATTGTGGTCATTTTGGGGCCGCCAGATCGGTCCAGGGCAGAAAAGCCCTTTTGGGGGATAATGATGGCTGCACGGCCAATACTGCGGTTCGCCTTCTCTGCTATGAGCTTGCCCAAAATTCGATTCTCCTCCACACTGGTCCTCATAAGGGTAATCGAGGGCGTGTAGAAATAGAAATTCCTATCCTGGTATTTCTCTGGCACGGTATCTTTTGCTCCGAAGTTAGCAAAATCGAGCGCCCCTACGGAGATAACCTGTGGAATCCCCATGGAACCGGCTGCCTCTATTCTGTGAGGACCGGCGCTGTACATCCCCCCGATCAATTCATCTACGAGTTCAGAAGTGGTGATATCCAGAACGCCGCTGATCTCCCCTGACCTTACGAGTTCTTCTAAGGCCATTCCACCTGTCCCTGAAGCATGAAGTTCAATGACCTCAAAACCCTTCTCCTCCAACAGGCTCTTTGCCCTTTCAACACATGGGAGGGTAACACCAAAGGTGGAGATACAGATCTGAGGCCTAATCTCCTCTTCTTCAAGAGGTTCTGCCTTAGCCATGTTGGCAATGGCACAAGCGGCATTATTAATAATCCTTTTTGTAATTCTGTTGAGGGAAATATCGCCGATGGAGTTCACCATCATGATGTCCTTTGTTCCCACATAAGGACGAACGTTTCCTGAGGCTACACAGGTCACCATGATTTTTGGAAACCCGACTGGGAGTATCCGCATCAAACTGCACGCCATTTCCGCCCCGTTTGCACCCCCCAATCCTATGACACCTTGAAACTTCTCCCCGGCGACCATTCTTCTGACTATTTTCATCCCTGCGTCAGTCATCAATTTCAGAGCGGAAATCTTATCAAGTTGTGCAATTTCTCTAAGGTCTTTTCCGATCTCCCTTGCTACCGTCCTGCAAGAAACCTCAGTGGGGAATTCGGACTGTTCATGCTTACAACTGACGTCCAAAAGGAGGGCTTTAAGGCCTTCGGCCTCTATTCTGTTTCGAAGATAAACCAGCTCTCTTGCCTTGGTATCCAAGGTACCAATAACGAGGACTGTTCTCGCCATTCGGGGCTCCTTTCTCCTATGGGGCTCCTATTTCCCTTCAAGCATCTCTAAAATATCTCTTTCCCTTTCATCTAACTTGATAGTATAGGGAATCCCATTTTTTTTGATAAATAACTATGTCAGATTGTTTGCTATTGAAAGACGACCCAAAAGAATCACCCTAACGTAGGGCAGCCCCTTGTGGGTTGCCGAGAAATATCTATTACGAAGGAATACCCTTCTAACTTGTTCAAGAACATTAAATGTCAGGGTGAGGATTAGGTGACAGCAGCCTACAATTAGGGTTTCACGGCCTATTGAGCGACAATCTCATTGTACCAATCCAGAATTTCCTCTCCGGTCATGAATAGCACACCTTCGTGC
>Ga0114930_10004840_pt1 | contig 11207 bp, 17 predicted proteins | sample AnhtaG_FD_87300 | JGI IMG/M metagenome (GOLD analysis project Ga0114930, IMG submission 87300) | Deep subsurface microbial communities from Anholt, Denmark to uncover new lineages of life (NeLLi) - Anholt_01485 metaG | ecosystem: Environmental > Aquatic > Marine > Oceanic > Sediment | place... | reverse complement strand
TCAATATTCAGTGGGACTCTCTTTTTATTAACGATCCCGTGGCTCTCCGGATATTTGCACCAACAATAGTTCAAGCAGGCGAGCAAATTGAAATTACCGTGGAAGCTTGGGATTACTGTGAGCGGTTGGTATGCGGTTACGATCGCCAAATAACCTTCAACTCAACTGATACTTCCGCAAGCCTCCCCGCCGCCTACAAATTCCAACCAAGCGGTCCCAATCAGGGGATCATTGAAGCTTACATGATTCCATGGGGCGATCAAGGCTTTCGAACGTTTCAATTAACTCTCAATACCCCAGGAATCCACTACATCACCGTGACGGATAGTCAAGGATTGGTGGGTTGGAGTAATCCTGTGGTGGTTACGAGTGGTCCTCCCCAAACTAAAATCTATTGGGGGGACATTCATGGGCATACAAGTGCATGTGATGGTTCTGGAGATATTAATCAGGTATATTATTATGCGAAAAATGTTGCCTGTCTGGATTTTGCCGCGATTACAACGCATGACCAGTTTATTGAGGTAATCGGCTCTGCATGGGGCTATGGTCCCCGCTGGGATGTCATCAAAGCCATGACTAACTCTTGGAACCAGCCCAACGAGTTTGTGACTCTCCAAGCCTACGAGTACCGCGGTGCCTTTCTGGATTCTGATAGCAGTGTAGGCGACATAAATATATATTCCCGGGGTGATGTTCCCTACTTTGGGGGTACTAATCCGAATTATGAGACTCCAGACCTTCTCTTTGCAGCGTTAGACAACTGGAAAAATCAAACGGGGATTCCCCTAATGGCTATCCCCCACCACCCCCCTAAAGCCATGTCTGGGCTAGCATACGATTGGAGTTATTTCGATCCGGAATTTATCCGGCTTGTTGAAATTTATTCCGTACATGGGAACAGCGAAATGCCTTCCGCAGAGGGAAACCGTTATCCTATTTTAGGGGGGACTCGTGACAAAATAGTTAATGACGAAATAAACAAATCAGGCTATTACATCCAAGATGCTCTTGCGATGGGATACCAAATCGGATTTATCGCATCTGGAGACTCCCATGATGGACACATCGGGCATTCTATATCTCATACTGATGCAAATCATATCTTACAGCAACCTTATACTCCGTTCGGTCTTCCTCATCTCTTTCGTAACCACCATCATTATCCAAATGGTCTGGTTGCGGTTTATGGTCCCTCTACTTTAACACGAGAAAACATTTTTGATTCCCTCTGGAACCGAAGTTGCTACGCTATTCGTGGAGTTAGCAGGACCTACATGAATTTTACTATTAATGGTCATACTGTAGGATACAATGAGAGCATTCTTTCAGCCCCCTCAAATACCACTGCCCGGGATGTTCGGCTAACTGTGGCCGCCGGGGGTGGGGATCCAAATAACCTAATTGAACGGGTTCAAATAATAAAAAATAACCAGATCTGGAAGGATATTGTTTGTAACAATAGAACTGCTACTTTTAAATGGAATGATACCGATATCATCACTGGATTGAGTTATAATCAAACCTTATTGGATTATCGCGATGGGAATTATTATATTACAGAGGATGCCGATAACCCCTGTAACCCCGATGACTTGAATACGAATGGTGCCGATGTCTATTACGCAAAAGTTTTTGAAACTGGAGGTCCCATCTACACCACTGATGATGGCGTTGCCTGGATAGGACCTCTCTGGGTACAACCCCTAAATTAATCTCCGAAAAGATTCAAATGTCTATAGATGAAAATAAGATGTATAATTATTTTGATGGGAGTGGCAATAAATACGTCCTACGGATAGAGGGTGAAATAATTTTAGAATATGTACCCATCAAACCATTTCAAAGTAGTAGTGGTATTTATGATGGCGGAGATTTTATAAAAAAAATTATTACAAAACTAGAATATGATGAAATAACCTCCATTTTAGAAGAGGCTATCCAAAATGAGGAAAGCCATGTCGAAAATAGAGTGATGATGTCTGGCATGATCAAGATTGAAGGAAAAAGTGACACGAAAATATGTATTATCCGTCCTAATTCAGAACAAAAAGATAAAATTGAAAAAAAACTTCATGAACTAATTAAGAATTAGAGCGTAATTCTTTTCTCTAAACGATCAGTTTGTTGATTTATTTTTATAGAGTTGAAGGTTAATCTAATTTCTCTTCGAGAATAAAAGGAAAAAATTACCAATTCCGAGCCAAATTAAACCAAAGTACCACCCTGAATTTAGGAGATGTAAAAAGGACGCTAATATTTCTAAGAATTCTGAGAGAAGTGTGAAAATCCCAGCTAAGATCATGAATAAAGCTAAAATTATCAACTTCTTTTGAAGATTAAGAACTCCAGCAATAAGATAAACTATTCCGAAGAAAGTGACCATTTCTGCAAGAAAAATATACATGCCTCGTTGGAGAAAAATATACAGAACTATCCCGGCTATTAGGAACACTGTACCCGTTATGTATAATCTCTTTTGTAAAGATTCCATTTAATATCCTCTATGTCTTTTCCTCTTTCTACAAACTATAACCGTAGTCAATACAAAAATCCCAAAGAAAGAACCAAACAGAATAAGGTTCTGATGTTGGCGTTGATCGAAGATTGAAAACATAGGATCATAGAGAACACGAGAGATATTTCCATAACAAAGGTTAGTAAAAGCGATAGTGGCGTTATTTTCTTCGTTAAAGGAAACATTACTAATTATTCTAAGCGTTTCTGTTCCCCATTTAGTACCATTTTTAAATTCTTGATTAAAATTTTGTCCTAGAGTGAATCTGCCAGCTAAAATTCCTCTATCAAAAAAAAGCGCGGAGGTGTTTTCAGTTTCAATCTTAAATTTTTGCCTGTAACTACCTGGCTTGAATGGTTGGCCTACCCAATAGACAGCTCCATATTGAAGATAAACAACCAACGTGAAGTGATCGTCATAGGAAATCTCTCCAGTTCCATCAAATAAGATAGAAACATTTGAGAGATCGTAGATTTGATTTAACTTAACATAGCTCTCATTCCCAATCCGAGTGGCTTGAAAGATATAATGCGCGTTTATCCGAAAGGCTAATGAATTATTACTTATATCATTTAATAGCTAATTTTTTATAAAATGTTTGCTATAAATTTATAGCATGAAACAAGTAAATTTCCGCCTTGCAGATGAAGAATACGAGTTACTCCTGCTTCTGGCAGAACAACTCAATGATTCTGTCCCAAATTTATCAAAAAAAATCCTTTTAGATAATGTTTCAGATGTTAGAAAAAAAATAGCATTAAAAGCCTATCAAGAAAAGAAAATTGGTTTAAAAAAGGCTTGGAAGCTTACGGGATTAACATTCTATGAGTTTAATGAATTACTAGTAGCAAATGATGTTGAACCAAATATTCCCGAAGACTTTGATGATAAATTAATTAATTTAGCACTCAATATAAAAAAAGAAGATATATAAAATCTATTTAAAAGAAGAAAATCCACAAAGTCTTAAGAATAATTACGAACTATTATAAAATCTGTTAAATTCATAATATAATTCTTTTTTCTTCGTAATTTTTTATTTCAAATTCTTCTTTTCTTGTATCAATTGTTAATTCGATTTTGATCTCGTCTGTTTCTTGAAAGTTCATTTGTAATGCGACGTTCTTTGTAGGGATAGAATATGATATAACCTCTGTTTTCCAACCGGGTGGAAGTTTTGGACAGATAACAATCTCAGTATCTGTAATTTTTAGACCAATAATCTCCTCTACCAAAAGTGTGTTGATCAATCCAGTTGAGCCCACAAAATCTTTACCAGGTTTCGCGGCTAAATCGTATTTTAATGCGTTCGGACTATAAAATTCATAAAAACTTCCATCCAACTTCCAGTGTGAAAAAATCCCGTGAATTAGTTTGAAAGTGCTCTCAGCAATTACTCTATCTTTTTGATAGAATTTTAATCCCTGCAATACTAAATACGCAAGACTAAGTGAAACGGCACCATTCCACTTTTCTGTCACATGTTTTTCATCCGAGATACTCACCGATGGATAAGGGATTAGCGTATTGAACATCTCCGCATTTGTAAGATGAGAAATAAGTGCGTTTGCTTGTTCCTCAGTAGGGATTTGAGCTGTTAACGGGAGAAAATTTGTGAGTGACATGATTCCAATAAATTCGTTTTTATTTGAATCCCAATCATAATACATGTTCAATCCCGCATCCCAGAGTTTTGTTTGAATTTTTTCTGTCAAATCTGAAGCTTGGTTTTCAAGAATTTTGACCTCTTCAGGTAGATCTAAGCTCGCAGCCATTTGCGCCAATGTTTTGTTTTGTAGAACCATGTAAGCGTTTAAATCAACTGGAATAACATGCGAAATGTCACTTAAATTTCCGAATCGAGATGACCCTTGCATGGCTGATTCTTCTGGCGTTTTCCAGAAGAAAAAACCCTCTGAATTTCGACGATTTTGATACAACCACCCTTGGAAAGCTTTTAACTTCGGATAAACCCGTTCCAACAATTCGGTTGAAGGATTTTGAGCTGCTATACAATATGCTACTATAGGTACTGCCTCCCGATATTCCTTTCCTAACATTTTCACCTTACTGGGAAGCTGTCCATCCGCCGTTTGAGCGTCAAAGAACGGCTCGAGGATCTCTAACGCGATCTCAGGCATCCATAACTTCCATACGAGGCTTGTATAACATGATTCAACAAGATTAGGATGGGTGTATTTTTTCCCTGAGTGCGCCCAGCGGTGTTTGATGCGCCCATGAGATTAATATCCAGCAGTTTAAAGACATCTGCAAACCCCTCATTCAAGATTTCGTCCGGGGTTACAACTTGAGGATTCGGAGGTAGAAGATCAACCACTTCCTCCTCAGGTTTCCGCGATATACTGTAAGCAATGAGCACGAGAGAGACAACTATGAGAATAAGTGAGGCATAAAACAGGTTTGACCAAGGATTGGTCGCTGGTAGGAGAATTTGAGCAACAATAACACTTTCAAATATCTGTATTGATCCATAAACGGGGAATACAATCGCGGGACGTAAATATGAGAGCGCGAAAAAGTTTAAAATCCCCCCTACCAATTGAAGGAGAATTGCAATATACAAGAGCGGACTCGCGAGTGCATTTCCCCCTTGATTCGCCAATTCCAGAAGGGGTGCCGTCCAACCCAGGATTATCCCTGCAATTGAGGTGAAGGTCAAACCAAGAATATATCCTCTCATTTTCGTACTTTGAGCTTCACCTGCGCCTTCCATTTATACCCCTCCCGTTGCAAGCACAACCCCAACACTGACGAAAACGATAGCAAGGATTAGACACCCTACGGCCATGAGCTCAACTCTGCTCACGCTCTCCTTAAGTAGCCAATTTCCAATCAATATTGTGGAAATGTAAGAGGTCGAATAAATGATTGTTATTGCAATCGTAGTATTCCCGATCATCGGTGCTACTATCTTTCCTACTGTACTGAATAGTGACATTAATGCTCCCAAAATAAAAAACAAGTTTAATAGCGTAATTTGTAAGCCTAATAAAAGGTTTTGCTTATATTTCGGCATTAAGTTTCCGCGAAACTTTTTCGCGCCGATTCGAACAAAAATTCCACCTGTCGACATTCCAACGCCGACAAGAATGGATAAAATTATCCCTAATGTAAAATCTTGCATGACATAACACCTCGTATCACTTTCTTATAATCCCTTTATATATTTAAATAACGAGTTCTTTTAAATCATAATTCATGAGTGAGATCAACCTTAATAAATTTGGTCCAATCAATGTAGGTAAAGGATTGCCAAGATTCTAATTTCCCGATTAATTTACACAATGGTTGATCCTCAGATACAAGAACTAAATTTTTCGCCTTTGCAGTTCCTGCAATCCAGCAGTCCATATAATCCTGATGCCCTTCGATTAATAATTGATCTGCCCATTTTGAAGCATTCCTAACGAACCACGCGTCAATTAATGTTAGATATTTATTTTGTTGGAAGCTATCGAGAGCATAATTTGCTCTTTCCAAGTAGGATTTATCTCCAGATTTCAAATAATTTCGGAATGCTTTCCATTTGGCTTCAATTAGAGAGCAGGTAGTCAGGAAAATCTTACCTGGATTAGTGGATAGGACTCTTGCTAAATCTTTTTTTATATTAAGGATACTAACATTAATTCCAAAAAACGGCATAATATACGTTGAATCAAGCAACCAACCATTACTCAATATCATCATCCGATTTATGCATTTGAAAATTAAGAATCTGTTCTAATTCTTGTTCTATCTCTTCGGGTGATTCTGGCTTACCTAACGAGGGTCTCTCAAGGAGTTCCAGTAGGTCGGGAATGCATCGTATAATGAGTTCTTTATTCTTAACTTCGAAAAATATGGGATCACCGGGTTTCCATCCCAGCTTCTCACGAATATCTTTCGTTAAAAACAATTCTCCTTTACTACCCACTTTCGATTCGACAATCACATCATCACCAGATCATCAGATAATCTGGCAATATTAAAATTTATCTGTAAAATAGTTCTTATTATACAATTCCTTTTTTTCCATGCATGACAGGATTCCCAAAATATAAAACCTTATTCATAGCCACATTGATCGATCATTGATGAAACTATTGATTCGCTTAAATTGTTATTGAAGGAGAAGAAGATTGACTCACATACTTTTGATTATGTGGAAGATCAAATTAGATTCGAGCAGCTTTCGCTTAAACGATCCCTAGGACAGAAAGTTTATGAACTCCTCAGCCTTCAAAAAGTCCTTGAGCGTGAGATTGAAATTCTTGAAACGCAAAAGCTAGAATTTCTGCATCAGATTAACGAAAAGCAGCATACTCTCCCGAAAGCTCAACTTAAGGAACTACAACACCAATTTCATGAGCTCTTGAAATTAATTGAAAAATATCATGTATATTTAAGTGGATTAGAAACGCTTCAAAAGCAACTCCAATAAAATTAAACTCTCTTTTTACAATTTCTTTTTTCATCCAGCTTCTTTATTTACCACAACTCATTTTATTTCATGAGTATTGAGGTGACTGATTGGATTCCAAATGTTATGAGAACTTCATATGTCCGCATCTCCCACTCGCGGTGATTGTTGGGACTGAAGAAGAGGTTCTCCTCAGCTTCGCCCCGGCTCGAGATATCGTGACTCGCATTTTTACGAATATGGCTCGCCTCTATCGGTTCATTTTCATCATAATTTTTAGTACAATTGACGTGACTCTAATTTGGATTTGTATTCCACTCTTAATCCAAAGTTTTCAAACGGATATATTGATCTTCTTCATTGTATTTCTTACATTATTCTCTGGGGCAGATCTCTACCTTATCATCTCTCTTCTAAACATTAAAACATCTACATATGATTCTCTTCCCGCCTCTGAGTATATTCTTACAAAAACTAAATTATACTTAAAGATGGTCCGTATTGCTCCGCCTAAAAAAGAGCGCCCTCCCACATGCCGCCTACGGATTATTGAATTACCTCTGATCCGCTCTCTCCGATTACATCAATCCTTCTGGGATAAACGTTATAAAAAAACTGGTTCCATCCGTATCAAACTCGTCTCCCCCCACCGCTCCCTTAAACTCCATAATCTCCCCCGCCCTGATGAAGTCATGACTCAATTTACAACCCTCCTGAACTCTCTAGACCAATAACATGATTTAAATAAAGACGAATCAAGAGGAATATATAAACTGAAGGTGGTAATCCTCATGCCCGCCTGAAGAGTGGATGATTATTCAAATGAATTGAAACTAGCTTTGGAATTCCTGATAAAGAAATTAAAGCGATCGTCACAAATATGGAGTCTCTTGTGAAAGGTGGATTTGCCTTAAAAAATTTAGAAACCGTTGTCCAAGTAATAATCAAAGATAATATTTTGAATACTAAGGGATTTTTGCTTTAAGCTTAATATTTTATTACCGTAAGATCTGGGATTCGTTTAAAATGGTCAATATTATTAGTAATTATCGTCTTTCCATTAAGAAGCACAATCGCTGCAATAAAAGTATTTCTCCATCCTATTTCACGACCTTTCAATATGGAGCCAAATAATTTTCCGGCTAGATATGCAGCTTCATAATCAAGAGATTGCGGATGAAGGGTCTTAAAAAGATCATTTAAGTCTTTTAATTTGTTCTTAGAAATAGCTCTGCCTTTCACTTTAAATAATCCGTTATAATATTCGGCAATATTGATCGCGGTAGTATAAAGTTCAAAGTCCTGATTCTTATATTCTTCCATCAATTGAAGTGCAATTTTTTTACCTTTCAAAAAATTCGATATAATTCGCGTATCCAAGCAGATTGCTTTATCTTTTTTATTCAATTAAAATTCTTCCTTTCGTTCTAAATCCGCCAGATCATTGGCTTTCTGAGCTTCTTCTATGGCTATTTCTATTTTATCTCCTTCTTCTGAAAAAAGTCCGAAATACGGTTTGAATTCTTGTTTTTGATATATTAATCGTATAATGACATCATTAAAGGATTCATTCTCCCGTTTCAGGTATAAAAGCTTGTTATAAGTCTCTTCTTGGATCATAATTGTTTTGGATGCCATCTTTATCATTCTTCTATTTCTGTATATAACTATATATAGTTCTTGAATAAAAATTTAGTCCTATTTTCCCCTATTTCAAACCAACCGAGGGTAGTAAATTGGATTCAAATTATATAAAAATTTATAAGTAAGGGATCAAATTCCTTGCTCGTGAGGATTATGGTAGAAGAATCAGATCTCGATAAAATTTTAAAAGGAATCGCTGGAATATGGAAGGATCATCCACTATTTCACAATCAAACCACAAAAGAAATCATTGAAATGATGAGAGGACCTGATGATGAAACAGTACAACAATTAAATAATATCTGATTTGATTTTACATTAGAAGAGAAGGGATGCGTAATTGATGCTATTTGGGATCCAAAGAAAATCCAATTTGAAGGACAAATGGAGGGAGGATTAAAGTCATTGGAAGGCAAGACCGCAATAACGACAATTAACAGTATTATTTACTCGCAAAATATCATTGATAATTTGGAAAAATTATCCCAACAACAAAAATTTATAACAAATTTACCTATCACACAAAAACTATATGATAATCTAACTTTTTTAGAACCAGCTTCATGGGAAATATTAATTCCGGCAAATGAGAGTGATAACATATCAAAATTAAAGGAATCTTACGAAAGTATATCCGTTCCTCCAAAACTATTTAATTTATGCGAGAGGTTTAAAGTTAAAGTATCGATTCAATCCACAGATTCCGAAATTAAGATTTCAGCTCTTTCACCTGAATTATCCGTTATTTATACTCTAAGAATGATAACCATTCCTCGTTTATTTGTAGCGCTTGGTATATTACAGCATTGCAATATCGAACAACTAAAAAAACTTCAGATGAACTATTACCCAACCCAAGAAAAAATTATTGATTTCATTATAGATTTAGCGTCTATCAGATTACACAGATCCGATATGATATGGAAACTACTACAAAAACACAATTTTCAAGACGCGTTAGGAAGATTATCTTTATATTTGAGGGATTTTATTAAAAATGAGTTCATTTACGAAAAAGTTGTGTGAAGGCTCGATTCAAGATGCCCTGTCACCATCTGAGATAAAAATCCTGAACGAAATTATGGATATTACCAGAAAGGTCTGTGGAAATGAGGCAGGGAGCCGACCAGCTTTTCTCTTCATCGGAATGCGCGCGCTCTATTTCTATTTTGGTCGAGCTGCATTTAATCCCGCACTGGTTTCCGTTGAGATCGATTTAAATTTTGATATCTTAATGGAATGGGCATCTTATCGCCATAAAATACCTAATTCGATTAAAAACCAATTGGAGCCTTTAGGTTATCAAGTTAAATCCGGTATTGGATTGATTTCTATTTTGAAGGATGGATTGCTCATTCATTTAACTGTTATTTTCGAGCATAAGGAACAATATTTAGGGAAATTTATACCCGAACTCCAAATTTATGCAGGGAATAAGTATTTTCTTATTTATTCAAAATTAAGCCGCGGAGATCCCATCAAAGATCTAAGTAGATTGAAGTTTCTTTTTCGTAATTGTAAGGACACATTAGATTTTGAGAAAATCTATTCATTCGCATACAAGGATGAGCTGAAAATCATTAAAGATCGCGTAAAAGAATTAGTTTAAAGAAGTTAAAGAGATTATCAACCCAATCCCACGCTAGAACACTAATTTTAGTATATGTCTGTAAACTTCGTAAAACCCGAATTTCACGTCGACTCGTTTTTTCACTAGGGGTAGTACTACTACCGCTAGTAGTAAAAGTAAAAAACTTTATATATGAGGACTTTACTACTAATAGTAGTAAATACAAAAAAGAAGAAGAAAAGGTAAAAGAAATAGGTGTATGAAAGAATGACCCCAAAAAACCCAAAAGAAAAAACAGAATATATGACAGACATCCCGATATTATTGGGAGTTGGAATTGCAATGTTAGTTGTTGCCATCATTTCCATTATCCCACCATTTAGTTCTTGGATCAGTGAAATCGCCAGCTGGTTATCCATTTTTACGTTCCTGTTCGTCTTCGCGGGTATTATCCTGATAGCAGTTGCTCTTGGTTTAGCCTATCAGAACCAAAGGCTTAAAAAGATGGTAAAAAAAGCAGCACTCATGGGCGACTATGGTGGCCGGGTGAAACTTGATGTAATTGCCGACGATTTCAATCTGAGCCATGGTGATATGAGACGTTTATTAACCGATTTAAGGATGGAAGGCGCGTTAAGAGTGAGTTTTGATGCGCAATCGGGTGAGGTAGTTTTCCCGGGGGTAGGCAGTAGTCCCGCAGGTGGTAGCACCGTTACTAACGGGCATGTTTATTGCTCTTACTGTGGCTTACAACTATCCAAAGATAGTGTGTATTGTCCAGGATGTGGGGCTAACCTCCACTAACCTTTTTTTTGAGGTAAAGATGATGAGTGACGCAGAAAAACAAATTCCCATAGAACTGGAGAAGCAACTAATGGCCTTAGGTTTGACAAACTATCAAGCCAGAGTTTATCGGGCGGTCTTCATTCTTAAAGAATGTTCGATTTCCCAAATCGCCAGCTTCTCGAAAGTACCTACCGCTAAAGTTTATTCAGTAGTAAGTGATTTAAAAATAATGGGTTTACTCGCTGAAATCTTGAAAACCCGTCCCGCTA
>Ga0114930_10004839_pt1 | contig 11209 bp, 5 predicted proteins | sample AnhtaG_FD_87300 | JGI IMG/M metagenome (GOLD analysis project Ga0114930, IMG submission 87300) | Deep subsurface microbial communities from Anholt, Denmark to uncover new lineages of life (NeLLi) - Anholt_01485 metaG | ecosystem: Environmental > Aquatic > Marine > Oceanic > Sediment | place... | reverse complement strand
GGGATCTTTCTCCCCTTTCGGATATTGATAATCTCCACCGGCTTTTTCAAAATAGAGGATAAAGACAGCGTGGTTCTGAGAATCTGTCCACCACCCTCACCATAGTTACCATCTATCTGCAAATACATATAACCACCTTCCAGGATATACTTGACAAACTTTAAGATATACTATGGGTTAAAAATTGCAAGCCAATTCAAAATGATATGGAGGATATGTAGGTCAGCTTTTAGAACCAGAACCCAACAGAGCCAGAACCTAACAGAGCCAGAACCTAGCACAGCCAGAACCTAACTTAAGTTAGGTTCTGGCTGTTACACCATATCATTGTCCAAAGCCCGGGCCAATACCTTTTCATCCGAGACAAGCCCTGAACCATATAGTTCAGGGTAAACTCGAACGCTCCAAAGGTGTTTGGGGTTGCATTCCGAATATTTAGATAAAATCCAGTTGTTCTCACAATAAGAACTTCATCGTCTCAAAAAGGTGTTTGAAATTCCTATGATAGTTCTCAAAGATTTTGACTTAATTAGCCGAACTTAATATGAGGTGGCCGGAATAAAGCTTTGCCTCTTTTCATTATGTTTTGGGATGAAGATTGAAATGAACTGTTACTTAAAGAACCATTGAAGGTTATCGTGAATTATCCGAAAATTCTGCCAAAAGAGAGAATATTACCTGGATAAAACTGAAGCGTTCTGCCTCGTGGCACGGGCAGAGCTTAGAATTTTACTTGACTTTTTTGTATATTCTTTTATCTTAATAAAAAAGGAGGTTCTTTAGAAGACTTAATTTTGAGCAATAAAAGAGGTTCTCCCCAAAACTCTGGGGGCAAAAGACAATCTGAAGGGGTTGTTTTTAAATCTTTAACCTAAAAAGGAGGAGATATGCATTCTCCACACAAAAGGATTGTTTTTGTCATTTTCTCACTGGCCATGGTTTCGGGTATTTTATTCTTTCCGGTCTTGAGTGCCGATGCCACAACTTCAACCTTTACTCTCAACTTTCAAACCCGAGACCTAACTTTTGAGAAATCCAACGGATTTGACCTGATTAGTCTAAAGGACGGCAGCTTTCTCTCTTCGGTAGGGGAGCCTTATCTGCCGGCAAAACTCCTGCAGATAGCTATCCCCACGGATCTTGAGGTTCGGGCTGTAAGAATCAATTGGGAAATACATCAAGAGCTTGAAGGAAGCTACAATATTTATCCCACTCAAAAAGAATACCCCCTCAGCCATATACCCTGGGAAGATCAGGTCCGTCTGTTTACCCAGCCCGATCCAAAGGTGTATAGCCTAAACAAAGAACATCCCGGAGAATTAGTTCAAATCTTGGGCCACGGTTTTCTGGCAGGACAGCATATTGTGAATTTGGTGATCTACCCGCTTCAATATGTGCCCTCGGAAGGAAAACTTGTATTCTACACCCAGATTGAATTCAGCCTGAAGTTCGGTCCCTCCACCTCCGAGCCGGTTCAGGTAGGAAATAGATCAGAAAAAGCGGCGGCATTCTATAATGGGTTGGTGAAAAGTTTTGTTCTGAATCCTGAGGATGTCAATTTTCAGAGCATTGGTAAGGGTAAGCAGGATGTGGCGGAATATCTGATCATCACCGACACCAACTATGTTTCCGCCTTTCAACCATTGGCCGACTGGAAGACCCAAAAGGGAGTTCCTGCAAAGATAGTTACTCTCGGGTGGATAAATTCCAACTATGCCGGAGATGATGAGCAGGACAGAATAAGAAATTGCATCATAGATTTCTATTCAAATCACGGAACCATCTGGGTCCTCCTGGGTGGAGATACCAACATCCTGCCTCATCGCATCGCTTATGCTTACACATCCGGGGCGGGAAACTATCCCTGGGAAGATGAGATTCCCTGTGATCTTTACTTTTCCTGTTTGGATGGGAATTGGAATGCGGATGGGGACGATGTCTATGGAGAATATTATGACAATGTGGATTTGTTTCCAGAGGTGATGGTGGGGCGAGCTCCTGCCGCCACTTTGACCAAAGCCAATACCTTCGTCAGCAAATCCTTAACCTACCAGACCAATCCGACCACAGACTACATGGACCGTATGCTCATGGCAGCGGAGATGTTAGACGACTTTACAGATGGCTGTTGGTTGCAGGCGTATATTTATAACAACATCGTCTCTCCTTGTTTTCCTGACAGCACCTTATTATGTGAGAGTTTGGGAAACCTTAACAAAGACAGCTTCCGGGATGCCTTGAATCAAGGGCAAAACATCATCAACCATGACGGACATGGACTGGTCGATCTGTTCTCAATAGGACCTGATGATTGGCGCATTTCGGATATGAATGACCTGACCAATGGCTCCCGGTTGGGTCTACTTTATACCCTAACTTGTCTTGCCGGAGCCATTGACAAAAATTGTCTGCTCGAGTATTGGGTCAACAATCCCAATGGAGGAGGATACGGTGTTGTGGGTAACAGCCGATATGGCTGGTACATCCCGGGCCAGCCGCTGTCCGGTCCGTCAGCCGATTTTATGAAGAAGTTTTTCGAAGTGCTTTGCGATTACAACAGCTTTCAGATGGGAAAGACTCTATCCGATTCCAAAATCCCTTTCATTTCCCAGGCTCAAAGTCCGAGCACGCGTTCTTACCGATGGACCATGTATACCCTTAATCTCTTAGGTGATCCAGAATTGCCCATTTTTACCACCACTCCTTCTGTTCTGTCAGTAACACATCCGGAAAGTGTCTCTATGGAACCTCAAACGGTGGATATTTACGTGGAAGTTGACGGATCGCCGAAGGAGGGGGCTTTGGTTTGTTTAAGCAAAGCCGATGAGGTCCATGCTTATGATTTTACTTTGTTGGATGGTTGGGTTCATTTACCTATCGACCCCTATGGTCCTGGAGATATGTTGATTACCGTCACAGCTCAGAATTGTATACCCTATCAGGGAACTATAACTATCTCTCCCGCCCTTTTTATAGACGAATTTACCTTCGACGATGACCCACCTGGAGGCAACGGGAATGGCAGACCAGAAGGAGACGAGACGGTGAAGCTTTATTTCACTATAAGCAGTGAGTGGAAATCTCTTACTGGGACTTACGTTACCGCCACTGTTGATAATCCCGATATAATATTTAACGATGATTACTCATATGTCGGCGATCTCCCCACTGGAGGCTCTGTGAATAACGACGGTGATCCTATGGAATTTTACGTAATGCCGGATATACCCATAACTCTGGTGCACTTCACCCTACATATCACGGGGAATGGTGGTGATGATAGCACTTACTTGATAAAAGAAGCATTGATCGGGAAGTCCACTATACTTCTGGTGGATGACGATGAGGGAACGGATCCAGCTTCTAATGTTGAAGGCTACTACATGGATGCCTTAGATTCGCTGAGGGCAGGTTATGACGTATGGGACAGAATGAGTCAACCTGATACCTTCTACAATTTCTCAGATTATGAGATTTTGATCTGGTTCACCGGAGATCATCGGACTTCTATCTTCTCTGAGGCAGACGTGGAAAGCCTGATGAGCTTTCTGGATAACGGAGGCAGGCTGTTTTTGACCAGTCAGGATGCAGTGGAGGTCCTGTCCAGCTCCTCTGATCCCTGGGACATACTCTTCTTGAATAACTATCTGCATGTAGGCTACGATGGGAATAACACTAAATACCTGGTGGTAGGTCGGTCGGGAGATGAGGTTGGAGACACTCTTTATATATATCCGAATTACGAGGTTTCCAATCAGGAGTCCAAGGATAATCTGGTGCCCGACTCTGAGGCTGATACGGTTTTGTTCTACACCGTCGGCGGCGCCGGTCAGTGGTGGACTCCCTCGGACTTAGTTGCCGGCACTAAATTCCAAGACGACTTCTTCAAGGTGGTGGTGTTTGGATTTGGGTTCGAGTCCATACGAAAAGATGGGGAAGCCTTCCATGAGCAGTACTGCAGCAAACCGCATTTTGTGATGCAGAGGGTGCTGGATTGGCTTAAAGCCATTCCAACTATCAATGTGTTGTATCCCAATGGGGGAGAGAGCTGGTTTGTTGACAGCACTTATTGTATCCTCTGGGAGTCTATCTCCTTTAAGGATAGCGTCGAGATTGAAATTTGCTGCATCGATGGGGGAGATACTACTTGTTCCACCATTGTGGATACCACCACCAACGATGGCATCTATTGCTGGACCGTTCCCGATACCCCCTCGGATAGCTGTCTGGTCATAATATCAGATGTAGACAATGAGAATCCCTCTGATACCAGCGATGATTACTTTTCTATAAGCAACTACCTTCCTGGCGATGCCGATGGAAACGGGACAGTGGATTTAGGAGATATGCTCTTCCTGATCAGCTTTCTTTACAAGGGTGGAGATCCTCCGGTTCCCATGGCGGCTGGAGACCCTAATGGCGACTGTGTGCTGGATCTGGGAGATGTGCTCTATCTGGTCAGTTACCTCTACAAAGGCGGTCCTGCTCCTCAGGCAGGATGCGCTTATTAGGGAGGAAGTGCCTCATTTTTTAAGCAAGGGATGGGATTGAGGTTTTTCACATAAATTGAAGAGGCGTAGCTCGGGCAGACTCCTGCCCGACTATAGCTCCTGTAGCATCCTGAGATCGGAGTTCGTCTACAGCCAAAGCTGATTTTGAGAACACCGGGATCATATCCCGGTGTTCTGTTATAGAAAAGTCCTGATCATCTCTTTTGGAGTGGATCTCTTTCTCCGCTCTGATGTTAGATAAGGGTATGGGGCAATACGTAACAGCCCAGCCCACTTGCTTTTTTTGAATGTATTGAGGAGACTGGGGAGAGCCAGAAATTTCTCTTGACTTTTTTGTCTATCTTTTTATCTTATTAAAAGAAAGGAGATTCTTTAGAAGACGTAATTTAGAACGCAGAAAGGAATTCTCCCGAAAACTCTGGGGGCGAAAGACAATCTGAAGGGGTTGTTTTTAAATCTTTAACCTGTAAAGGAGGAGAAATGTATTTTCCTCACAAAAGAATTTTGCTTGTCATTTTTGCACTGGCTTTGTTTTGGGCTTTTTCTGCAGACGCCTGGGCGGTATCTCCATCGCCGGAGCTGATCGAGAAGCTAAAAAGAGAGGGGAGGTTTGAAGAGGTAATGGCGCGACTAAATGCCGCTAGAGAAAAAGGGTGGTGGCAACCTAGTCCTAATCCGCCTCTGAAAAGGGATGGCAAGACCACCCAGGTAGATACTATAAAGGCGTTGATCCTTTTAGTCGATTTCGACGACAATGTATCTACTTATAGCCCCGGCGAATTCGACACTCTCCTCTTCAGCAAAGGATTTGTCTACCCAACAGGAAGCATGAGGGACTTTTACTGGGAGAACTCCTATCAGACTTTTGAAGTGATCGGGGATGCGTATGGATGGTATCGGGTGCCTCAAAGCTACATCGCTTATACATGTACGCTTGGTTCCTGCTACGGAAGTGGCATGTATCCTTATAACTCTCAGAGGCTGGTGGAAGATGCGATAAATGCTGCTGATCCATATGTGAACTTCGCTAACTACGATCATGATGGGAATGGCTGGGTGGATGCTTTATTTGTGGTGCATGCAGGCCCAGGTGCTGAGGAAACAGGAAACTGCTGTCATATCTGGTCTCATAAATTTCAAACATCATACATAATGATTAAGGATGGGGTAAAGATGCTTGAGTACGCCATGGAACCCGAGAGAAGGAATCTTGGCCTGGTCGACATCGGAGTCTTCTGTCACGAGTTTGGTCATGTGCTGGGAATTCTAGATCTTTATGACACTGATAATACCTCCGAAGGTCTGGGAAATTGGTCTCTGATGGCAGCTGGTTCCTGGAATGGTGATGGAAGGAGCCCAGCTCATTTCGATGCCTGGTGTAAAAAAAGACTGGGATACACGGAGGTGGTGCGACTGACAGCAAACCAGACTGATTTCGAAATCCTACAGGCTGAAACCTCGCCTATCTCTTATCGGCTTTGGACCTCGGGCCAATGGGGGGCAGAATATTTCCTGGTCGAGAACAGGCAAAAGACCGGTTTTGATGTCGCTTTACCCGGTGAGGGCTTGCTGATATATCATGTAGATGAAAACATGTCTACCAACAGATATGAATGGTGCCCCGGAGACCCTGCTACTCCGCACTATAAGGTGGCTTTGGAGCAGGCAGATGGGAGGTTTCAGTTGGAGGGATGCTATGGATTTGGCCTGAACCGCGGCGATGGGGGCGATCCTTTCCCGGGATACTCAGACAAAAGAGCATTCGATGATACCACCACTCCCAGCTCACGGGACTACTATGATGATCCCACTCAGGTGGCTGTATGGAATATCTCTGATTCAGATTCAGCTATGTATGCCAACTTGGACGTCAACTGGTCCCGACCCTGCCTGTTTCTGGATGAGTTTACTTTGGATGACATAATGGGAGGGGATGGAGATGGAAGACCTGAAGGTGGCGAGACGGTCAAACTTTACCTCACCATCTCCAATATCTGGCTTCCCATAAACGGCACCACCGTAACCGCTTCTGCGGATACTGATGGAATAAACTTTACCGATGATTATTCTTATATAGGAGACATTGGAACCGGTGGCTCTGCCAACAACTATTCTGACCCCATAGAGTTTGAGGTGGATTCGCTCTTCCCCGGAAGACCGACCATCATCACCCTTCATGTGGAAGGGAATATTACCCGTGGCACCTACACCCTTGATTTTGATGTGGAGGTTTGGGCAGGAAATGCTCAGATTCTCATTGTAGATGATGCCGGAGACTACCAGAGCTACTATACCGGCGCCCTGGACTCTTTAAAGCAAATTTATGACATCTGGGAGGCCTACAGCAAGGCAGATCCGGATTTCTCGTTCAGCACATATAAATACCTGATCTGGTATACCGGAGATTCCCCCACCGACCCATTCACGCAAGCTCAGGTCGAAAGCTTGATGAGCTTTTTAGATAACGGCGGCAGGCTGTTTATGACCAGTCAGGATGCGGTGGAGATTCTCGCCAGCTCAGCTAATCCCTGGGATCAAACCTTTTTAACCGACTATCTGCATGTAGGCTACGATGGAAATAACGACAAATACCTGGTGGTAGGTCGCCCAGGAGATGAGGTGGGGGATACTCTATATATATTTCCCAATTACGAGGTTTCCAATCAGGATTCTAAGGATAATCTGATTTCCTACTCTGAGACGGATACGGTTTTGCTCTACACCGTCGGCGGCGCCGGTCACTGGTGGACTCCCTCGGACGTAGTTGCCGGCACTAAATTTCAAGACGATTTCTTCAAGGTGGTGCTGTTTGGTTTTGGATTCGAGTCAATGCGAGATGATGGGGGTTACTTTCAGGGACATTACTGCAGTAAGCCGCATTTTGTGATGCAGAGGGTGCTAGATTGGTTTAAAGCTCCCGGCCCAACTATCATTGTGATATCACCCAACGGGAGAGAACCCTGGTTTGTTGATAGCACCTACGATGTCCAATGGCAATCCATCTCATTTGATGATAGCGTAAAGATTGAATATTGTTACATCGATGGCGGAGATACTACTTGTTCAACCATTGTGGATACCACCACTAACGACAGCACCTATTCCTGGACCGTTCCTGATACCCCCTCGGATAGCTGTCTGATCATAATATCAGATGTAGACAATAGGATTCCCTCAGATGCCAGCGATTACTACTTTTGCATAATCGACTACCTTCCAGGCGATGCTGATGGAAATGGGACAGTGGATTTAGGAGATATACTCTTCTTGATTAGCTATCTTTATAAGGGTGGACCTGTTCCGGTTCCCATGGCGGCTGGAGACCCTAATGGCAACTGTGTGCTGGATCTGGGAGATGTGCTTTATCTAATTAGTTATCTCTACAAAGGCGGACCTGCTCCTCAGCCAAGTTGCTGCCCCGAAGGTTATGGTGGATAGTTTTCTTACAAACATGGCAAAGATGTTGAGGTTCTTCACATAAATTGAAGAGGCGTAGGTGGGGCAGATTCCTGCCCGACTATAGCTCCTGTAGCATCCTGAGATCGGAGTTCGTCTACAGCCAAAGCTGATTTTGAGAACACCGGGATATGATCCCGGTGTTCTGTTTTGGATACAATCTCGATCAACACTTTGGGGTAGAAACCTGTCTCCCTTCTGATTTGGGAGACGAGAAAGTATCACCTCTGTTCCTAGAATCCGTAGAACATTTCGGATAAGCACCAGCCCCGGTATGAACCATCTTGGTTCATAGCAAGCCATCCCCATCCAGCTTTTATCTGATCTGACCGGTAGCCAATACCGCTCCCAAATCTTCGACTTAGACCCTGTGCTTTTAGATAGCTATACACCCAGATTAACTGGATACAATTTATCTGTAAAGCACAAAAGTCTCAGAAATTTCTCTTGACAAAAGCTCTGGGTAAGCTTATAAATTATTAATTTTGTTTTTCAAATATTAATTAAGTTTCTGACAACTTAAAGCAGGAGGTTTGACATGACCCAATTCTATTTTGACGTGAGGGACGTTTTTCGAGCTCCCCGCCTGGCGCTTTCTGGCAAAAAGATTTTGCTTCAGTTTATGGGGCTTCTGGTAGGGTACTTAGGATATCTCATATTTACCTACCTTGCCTTTTTTTCCAGCGGTTCTTCCTTCTCTGAAACCTGGAAATATCACGCGCTTTTCCCCCTTTCGGATTTTCCTTTCATTGAGTGGTATAGCTGGGTGATCTTCGTCTTTGGCTGTTTGGTTGCTTTGATATGCTGGCTTCTGGCAAGCACCATGGTGGGAAAGGTGACATACGAACAGCTCAAAGGAGACGACTTTTATTCCTCTAAAGAGGCTCTCAGATTTTTAAAGAAACATTTTGGGCCGGCTTTCCTGTCACCTCTTTCCATGTTAGCCTTCATTGCCTTTTTGATAATCTGCGGTATTGTCGTCGGGCTTCTGGGAAAGATACCTTACGTAGGGGAAATAGGCATCGGCATTTTCTATCTTATCCCCTTGTTCGCCGCCGCTTTGTGTTTAGCTTATGTTGTTTTTATCTTTTTCGTCTCTCTGCTTTTAGCTCCTGCCGTAGTGGCTACTCTGAAGGAAGACACCTTCGAGACCATCGTTCAGATCTTCTCCACCGTGTGGAACCAAGCCTGGCGGTATTTTGTTTACACCGGGCTTGTGGGGGTGATGTCAAAGGTGGGGATCTTCATCTTCGGCTATTTCTCGTTCAGAGCCGTCCAAATGATACATCTCTCCTCCGGGGTTTTCATGAAGGACAAGTTAGCTGATATCACCGAAGAGGCTTTATCTTATATCACCATCCCCCAGCATCTTCTGGACTACTTCTCCAATATCTTTACCGGGATAAATTTCCGATTTCATCTTCCGGAGATTGGACCGGGGATTTATCTTAACTGGTCTGGCCAAATCTCTGCCTTTTTGATTGCCATCTCTTTGATCTTTATTATCTTCATGGTTCTCTCTTATGGTTTAGCCATAATAAGCACCGGACAGACCCTCACCTACATCATCCTGCGAAAGAAAAAGGATGATGAGAATCTTCTGGAAAGAAAAACCGAGACCGAAGAGGAAGAAGAGAGAAAAGAGATGTTGGAAACCACGCCAGAGGTGAGGGAGGAGAAAGAAGCTGGAGAGCCCGAGGCTGAAGAAAAGCCGTCTGAAGAAAAACCCCCGGATTAACCTGAGGAATAAAGCGAAGGAAGTTGACATAATCTGTGCCAGTCTGATGCATCGGCATTAGGAAACGTTGATATGCTTTAGTTTCAGGAATTCCTATCCCCGAAACATCAGAAATTGGAGTGTTCACCTTCAGGTGAACCATGTAGAAGCACTTTGTCTTTTTCTGTACGTCAAGGCGGTATCTCTCAGACAAGAGGTTTAAGGTCCCGCCAAAGGCGGGGTTGACAAATAAGGATGCGTATGCATTCATACGAATTTGTCAAGCAGGCTACGCCATGCTTGACCTACAAAACTAATTAGATCATCTCTTGTAGGGGCAATTCATGAATTGCTCCTACAGGCTAGAAGATTATGAAGAATCTTATCTTGCGCGTTTTAACTTAAAATCAGCTTTAAGATACCCTACCTTTTTTCTTTGATGATTATAGATAGAAGGCGAGACAAAATCACCTAAATCTTTTAGCTGTCTCCGATTTAGAACTCCTAACTGTCTGTAAACCTCGATGGATGCTGGCGCCAGCGCCCTTCTGGAGCCGTCCAATATCTTTACTACCATTCCATAGTCTTTATCTAAAATGACTGCGCAATGCAAAGCCTCCGCTCCGGCTTTGGAGAGAATATTCCTCTTACTTGTCACTGCCAACTGGTAATCTAATCTTCCTCTTCCGGAAACCATCTCCGGATATTTCCACATGGAGTCTGCCACCACCTGCAACGACTGAGAGACAAGCTGATTCTTGGATCTGAAGCTTACCAGCTTGGAAAATCCGATAGCCATGTTTTTCAAGGGAAGAGCGTGGGTCGGAGCTCCACATCCCTCTTTTCCGACTTTGATCTTTCGCAGGGGATACTCACAAAGCTCAGAGATATTCTTTAAGATTAGCTTTTGTAAGGGATGGCGGGAATCCAAGTAGTTTTTTATGTTCCAGCCTTCATACACACATACCACCAGCATCCCGGCATGTTTCCCGGAGCAATTATGCTGAAGGGGGGAGAATTTTTTCTTGGGTGGGGTTATGCCAAAAGCTGTGTAGTAGTGAGGAACATGAGTGCCGCACTGAAGGTGGTTTTTGTTCAAACCGATCTTTTTTAAAATGCTCCGGACAACCCTGACGTGTTTTTTTTCTCCGTTATGCGATCCGGAGATGATAGCAATCTCCTGCTGAGTGAGACCGAATGCCTCTGCCGCTCCCGATTCCACCACAACCAGAGCTTGAAACGGCTTGGCAGACGATCTCAAAAAGGTTACGAATTTCGGATCACCCACCGAATAGGAAAGCTTCCCCGAAGAATCCACCACCACAATCGCCCCATGATGAATGCTTTCAATCGTATCCTTTCTATAGACTTTGACCAAAATCTCACTCATCTTATCATTAATTTAAAACGAGGCATCTGAAATTCAAAGAAAAAATTTGAATTTGATTCCTTGAGGAGAGTGGATGAACCTGCGTGTAGATTTTTATCAGGATCTTCTACCTCTCCCCCTTTGTTCCCCCTCTCC
>Ga0114930_10004838_pt1 | contig 11209 bp, 12 predicted proteins | sample AnhtaG_FD_87300 | JGI IMG/M metagenome (GOLD analysis project Ga0114930, IMG submission 87300) | Deep subsurface microbial communities from Anholt, Denmark to uncover new lineages of life (NeLLi) - Anholt_01485 metaG | ecosystem: Environmental > Aquatic > Marine > Oceanic > Sediment | place... | reverse complement strand
GTATTCCTGCCATTCCTCGTCTCCGGGGCCGGTATGGTATACGATCTCTACCTGGTCACCAAACTCGACCTCAATTTCCTTCAGCAGACGCTTTACTGCCACGCCGCCGGAGCAGGGCGGTACCGACACGAACGCCTCAATCCTTACTTTAGACATAATCCCCCCTCCCGTAGTGCGTTGTTGAACGTCGCTTCACTGGGACACATCCCCTCAATGCGGATAGCTCCATTGACTACTACTGCCGGGACGCAGAAGAGCCTATACGCCTCAAATTTCTACATCCCCTCTTCGCCCTCGTAGATGGTGAGTTCCAGCTCACCCTGATACTTGGCTGCAATCCGTTTTGCCAGTTCGATTATGGCGATACAACCTGGGCAGGGTGGGTCGCCGCTAAAGACCTCTACTTTGACCATCGGTTAACCTCCCAGTTTCTTCTTAATGATGGATATCAGTTTTTCGGCTGGCACGACTTTGCCTGCGCCAACCACCTCCTCGCCGACGACGACCAATGGCGTGGTCATCAGACCGTATTGCTCTGCCTCCGGTCCCAGCGCGTCGAGTTTGACCACTTCGGCCTGACCGGGGAACTGCTCGGCTGCTTTCTCCGCCTGCGCCTCGGCGCGTTTGCAGTTGGCGCATGGGGGTGTGGGGCCAAAAACCTTGATTTGAAGCATCGTCAACCTCCTATGGATTCCGCCGGAAAGTTATCTAAGTACCTGTTGTATTATAGGTCTATGTTTATCGGATGAACCAGCCAAAGATCATCCCCGCAAGGGTACTGAAAATCGCCACCAATATCACGTAGACCGTCGTCTTCTTTCTGCCGATCACCGAGTTGGTGATTAGAATGGACTGTAAACTCAACTCCGGATCAGCCAACAAATAAGCAAGCAACGGTCCCCGGTGCATCCCCAACGAAAGGAACGTCTGCGCGATGGGCACCTCTACCAGCGTTGGGAAGTACATAAAGACTCCAAACAACACGCCGACCAGGTTGGCCCACCAAGTATTATGCCCAGCAATCGCCTCGATCCACGTTGCGGGAATAACGGTGCGCGCCATCCCAGCCAGGAAGACACCCACTAAAAGTAGCGGAATGATCTGCTTGACAAAACGCCACATCTCCCACAGCCATTCCTGGACTTCGTACACCTCAAAACGCTTCGCCGCCATCCACCAGACAGCGGTGATGAGTACCATCTCCGCGATCAGTTTTCCGGTGATACCCACGCTCAAGCCGTCGGTTACGGCTACGACCTTGAATGAGGCCACGAGCAGCGTCAGGCTGATCAATCCCAACGCCACATAGGTCCAGGTGTTGAATCCTTCGTCCACCTCGTTCAACCCCAGCCAGGATGTCACGGCGATGAGGATCAACAAGCCGATCAGAAATACTCCTTGGACACTCACCCCCTCAATGCCCAGTGAGGCGTTCGGTGGCACGATACTGTCTAGCTCCCCCTGGAATGAACTGGCCCACGATCCGGAAAGGGTGAACGTTGCATAGCTATTCGTCAGCGACCCTACCTGCAGTGTGCCGGCGATCAGCACACCCAGCAACAAGGCGAAATAGATCCATGTTTTTCCCGACATCTTGGCACCTTGTGCCAAGGCTTGGCTGCCGCTGGTAGTGTTGTTGTGAACCTCGTCGTCGGCGCGGAAGAACCAAGCCATCAGCATGCCGATCCCGACGCCGAACACAATGGATAGGATGATACGTGCCAGAGCGATGTCCATCCCGATCTGCACACCGGTGAAAGAAATTGCCAGTATGTTGACTGCGGGTCCGACGAAAAGGAATGTGATCGCTGGTCCCAGTCCAGCGCCTTTCTTATAGATGCTGGCGAATAGCGGCATAATCGTGCACGAGCAGACCGCCAGCACGAACCCGCCCACCGCTGACGCCGGGTAAGAGATCCACTTGGGGGCATCCCGGCCCAGGTATTTGGTGATCGCCTCCTTGGGGATCAGTGCTGCCAGCGCGCCGGCAATGAAGAAGGCCGGAAGCAAACATAGCAACACGTGAGCCGCTAAGTAAGCGGCCAGGCTGCCTAACCCCGTCTGTAGCAACCTTGCGGCGTACTCCACAATGGTCAACGCACATCTCCTACATGAATGTATATGCAATTCATTGCATATTTGTACACATAAAAAAAGCCGTATCCACCACTGCCTGATTACGTGCTGCGTTACCCGCAGATAGAGTGTGAAACAATCATTCTTTTGCTGTAAACGTCCGGCTTTCCTTCTGACAATAAGGACACGGGCAATCAAGTAAGCGGGTTGGTTCTCCCGCCGGTCCCAGGACTTCCTCCAATAGATGCTCAGCCTGCCGGTTGACCACCCGGTAGTAGACGTTGAACCCATCCTTATCAGGTACCACCACCTCGGCCTCCCGCAACACCCGCAATTGTTGAGAGATGTAGGCCTGCGGGCGTTTCAGAACCGTCTGCAGGTGGCACACACAGGCTTCCGCCCGCCGGAGCTCATCCAAGATCTGTAACCGAGCCGGGTGGGACAGAAGGTGGAACATCTCAGTCGCGTGCTTATACGCTTCATCCTTCATCAAATATCCCAACAATATGCAACCCAATGCATATTGTACTAAGGAAAACCAACAATGTAAAGATGGCAACCATTGCCAGAAAGGATGTATAAAATGTCACTTAGTGAAACGGGATATCCACCGTCCAGCAAATATTGGGGTTAATCCCAGGCATCACCGCCCAACGGCTTTAAGCTGAGAAGCCGCATAACGGCTGCGAGCTGAGCGGCGCCTGTGAGACGCCTCAGTCATTCTCGCGCTACTTCTGCCGACGGTCCACCGCCAATCTGGGCGCTGGCGGCGTCCGCTCCAGCGAGGTATTGGGCGGCGGGTCAATCTCTCTGGAAAACAGTACCTGACCCAATAGCGCTACAAGAATCGCCGGGGACCAATTGCTCAGATAGTGACATGCAATCCCCGACCACATGCTCCGCGTCTTCATGTAGACGATGCCCAAGAGTCACCCGGCCATGGTCTGCAATGAGACGGCGAAACACACAAACACAACCCCAGTTGCTGCCAACTCGGTGATGTCAAACACCACGTGCGTCGACCCAAACAGGATGCCGCCCCACAAGACCGCGTAACTCTGCCCAACCGACCTTTCCAGACGACGATCCCTTGGCCATCAGTCTTCCTCGTCGCCCGCACCTCCCACTCCACTTAGCCGGTGGTTCGACCCCGGCACAAGGTTCGCACACAGGCCGTCAGTCCGCCGTCCTGGATCGGGCGCAGGTAGTTCATTTGGATCTCGAGAGTAGAGAACGTCTTCCCTGCGGTCAGCGATGAAGCCATGGAGACCCCCATGGCGGCGTCGGCCAGGTGGCACAGAATGCGCCCGTGGACGATGGCCATCGGGTTGTGGTATTGCGGTGCCAGCCTCCATCTCCATCGCGCGGCCTGGACTGTCTCGCAACCCACCAGGGGGTGCAATGCATACGGATAGTACCGGGACGAGAGGGCGTTGTCTGCTTTTTTCCACTTGACATGCATAGAATCGACCGTTATACTCGACACTTGAGCATATGTTCAGGAGTTCGTTTATGACCGAGCGAAATACGTCCCTCCTTCTTGATCCACAGACCGCCGCCCAGGTGGCGGAGCTCTTCCGTGCCTTCAGCGATGCCAGCCGGGTCCGCATCCTGTACGCTCTGACGAGCCGGGAATTGAACGTCGGCGCGCTGGCGCAGGCGATCGGGATCAGCGAGTCGGCCGTCTCGCACCATCTGCGGAGCCTGCGCCAGATGGGCCTGGTCGTCGCCCAGCGGAACGGCAAGGAAGTCTATTACCGCATCGAAGACGAGCACATCATTGCCCTGTTCGGGCAGGGAGTGAGTCATGTCCAGCAGGGATAGGCTCTCCCCGCTCCGCCTACCATCGCGCGTCATCATCGTTCTTATTATCTGCGGCTGCAGCCTTGCGGTGCATTTCATTGTTGAAAGGCTGGCACCGGTCGATGGACAAATGGTGCTACAACTGACCGTGCATGGGGGATATATGCATCATCATCATGAGGATTCCGAGGATCATTTTGTTCTCCCGTCCTTGGGCCCCCTGCACATCGAACGTTTCCTCACCTGCCCGGCCTATCAAGAACCGCCCTACTCTTTGTCTGCCCTGGTCTCCCCTATCCTTCCTCCTCCGAATTCCTAAATCCATACCGGCTGTCGCCTTTGCTTCCTCGCGACCATTCAGCCGCCAGACATTCGCGTGCCGGTCCTCAACCGGGTGCGGGAAGTCTCTTAATCTTGCGAGTAGAGAATGCAACTTACTATAGAAGACCATACAACGCAACGCACAACCACAACCGGTCTGACCGGTGACGAAGTCATCGCCCGGCGCAAACTGCACGGCGAGAACCGCCTGCCGGTCACAAAGACCACCCCGCCCTGGGCCATCCTGCTCAGCCAGGTCAAGAGCCCACTCGTCTACATTATTCTGGTCGCCGCGCTAGTCTCCCTGGTCGCCCGGGAATACAGCGACTTTGCCATCATCATGGCGGTGGTCGTTATCAATGTGATTCTGGGCTTCGTTCAAGAATTCCAGGCGCAGAGGACCTACACTGCCCTCAAGGGCCTGCTCAAACCGACCACCACCGCCCTGCGCGACGGGGAACGCTGCGAGGTCGAAGTCTGGGAGTTGGTCCCGGGCGACTTGGTCCTGCTCAACACCGGGGAGAAGATGCCCGGCGACGGCCTTGTGCTTGAGAGCACCAAGCTGACCGTAGACGAGGCCATCCTAACCGGGGAGAGCGAGCCGGTCAACAAGGCTACCAACGAAAAGGCTTTCATGGGCACCACCGTCCTGACCGGGCGCGGCCTGATGCAGGTCCTGCAAACCGGACCCGCCACCGAGCTGGGCAAGATCGCCACCAGCCTGCAAGAACACGTCGAAGAGGACACGCCCTTGCAGAAGCGTCTGAAAGCCTTCAGCAAGACCCTGACCTGGATCGTGGTCGGCTTCACCCTGGCCATCTTGGGCACCGGCCTGATCATGGGCGGCGGCTTCCTCGACATGCTGCGCATCTCCATCATCCTGGCCATTGCGGCGGTACCCGAGGGACTGCTGATCGCCGTCACTGTCATCCTGGTGCTGGGTATGCGCAGGATCCTCAAGCGCAACGGCCTGGTCAAGCGCCTGCTGGCGGTCGAGACGCTCGGCTCGGTGACGGTCATCTGCACCGACAAGACCGGCACCCTGACCGAGGGGCGGATGCGCGTCTCGAAGGTCGAGATCCTCGACCCGGCGCGCGCCCTGCAGACGATGGTTCTGTGCAACGACCTCGAGGGTCCGGTGGATATCGCCATGTGGGAGCACGCCCGCCAGGCCATGAACGGTGACCCCCAGCAGATGGTCGATCAGTCCAAGCGGCTGGAGGAAGAACCGTTCACCAGCGAGACCAAGTACATGATCACCGCCATCACCGGCAGCTTGTTCCAGGGCCAAGACTACAACTTCATGAAGGGCGCCCCGGAGATCGTGCTGGGCATGTGCGAAATCGCCCCCGAGGAGAAGGCCCGTTTCCTGGCATTGGTGGACCAGTGGGCCGGCGAAGGCCTGCGGATACTCGGTTTGGCCTACCGCCCACTCGGTAAACTCGACGATTACAGCGGCTACACCTGGGTGGGACTTGTGGGCATGGAAGACCCGGTTCGCGAGGGCGTAGTCGAGGCCGTCGAGGTTGCACAGAAGGCCGGCATCCAGGTCAAGATGATCACCGGCGACTATCGCAAGACCGCCGAGCACATCGCTCGCAACATCGGCTTGATAAAGGAAGGCAACCAGAGTTTGGAAGGCTCCGAAGTGGCTGCCCTGAGCGACGAACAACTGCAGGAGCGCGTCCGTGAAACCTCCATCTTTGCCCGCATCCGCCCGCAGGACAAGCTCCGCATCGTCAAGGCGTTGCAGGACAACGGCGAGATCACCTCGATGATCGGCGACGGTGTCAACGATGCCCCGGCCCTGCAGCGTGCCAACATCGGCGTGGTGGTTGGCTCGGCCACCGACGTTGCCAAGGAGACAGCTGACCTGATCCTGCTCGACAACAACTTCCGCACTATCGTGGCGGCCATCGAGGAAGGGCGCATCATCTTCCAGAATATCCGCAAGGTGGTGGCCTACACCCTGTCCAACTCCTTTGCCGAGGTATTGACCATCTTCGTGGCCATGATCCTGGGCTGGCCGGCCCCGCTGATCGTAGCCCAGATCCTGTGGATCCACCTGATCTGCGACGGCCCGTCCGATATCGTGCTCGGATTCGAGCCGATGGAACACGGCATCATGGACGAGAAGCCGAAGTCGCACAAGGAACCTATCCTAAACCACCTGGGCCTGTCGCTGATCGGCGTGATCAGCGTCTCGAGCGCCGTGGCCGTCCTGTCGCTGTTCTACCATCTATACTCGGCGCATGGCAACGCTGTCGAGGGCCGCAGCATCGTCTTCGCCTCGTTCGCGGTCAACTCGATGGTCTACATCTTCGCCTACCGGAGCATGCGCCAGCCACTCTTCCGCATGAACAGGCTCAGCGCCAACAAGCCGCTCATTTGGGCGGTGCTAGCCGGGCTGGCGATGGCGGTCCTGCCCTTCTACATCCCGGGCCTGCGCAGTCTACTCGGCATTGTCCCGCTAACCTTCGGGGAGTGGCTGGAAGTGGCCGGCATCGCCCTGGGGCTGTTGGCGGTGGTCGAGGTGGGCAAGTGGGTCAGCAACAAGATCCACGTCGAAGATTGACCGGTTTTAGAGGAGGATAGACATGGGCCGATCGGTTGGGGTGTTCCTGATGCTCGTCGCTCCGGGGCTGGCATTGGCGCTCGGTTGCCTGGGATTGGAAACCATCCCTGACAACCTGTTGGGCTGGCTGCTGCTGGCGCTCGGCATTGCCTACCCGGCCGGGAGCGTGATCTACTATTTCATACGCCGTGAGCCATTCTGGAAGTCGACCGTTGGTAGTGATGTCGTACGCGAGGAATCCAGTGACTGCTCCTTCTGGCTCATCCTGCCGGGCTTCCTGGCCGCTTTCTTCGCTCCGCCGCTCGAGTGGATGTACCTACCGGGTCTTCTGCCGCGCTCGCTCGGGATGCAGATCGCCGGCCTCGGACTGATCCTGGCCGCCGTGGCGATGTGCATCTGGGCCCGGGTCCACATCCGCGGCCTGTACTCCGGGCACTTGGAGGTGCAGACCGATCACCGCCTGGTGCAGAGCGGACCGTACCGCTTCCTCCGCCATCCCGGTTATACCGGCCTGCTGCTCATGGTGCTCGGGGTGATCGTCAGCTACTCCAGTCTGATCGGGTTGATCGCCGTCCCGGTCCTGCTGCTGCCGGGACTGGCTTACCGGATGAAGGTCGAGGAGCGCCTGCTGACCGAGGTATTCGGGGATGAGTACCGGTCCTACGCCCGCAAGTCAAAGAAACTGATCCCCGGCATCTGGTAATCGCGCGAAGTCCTTTGGCCTGCTGATGGACTGTTTCCCACGTCTCAAAGACATTGTGGCCGCAGCTGCCGCCAGCTCCAGCATCCGCCTCCGATGCCCCTGCTCCTTTTGACTGAATGGCCCCGCGAGGATAGAACTCCTCGATGAAGTCATTGTTTGGGAGTCTAGGTCCTAGGCAATGGCCTTGGATATCCCCTATTGCGCTGTGCAAGAGCCAGACAGATGAACCTACTGCCACACTGAATGCAGATCTCCAGGGCAGGTTCATCTCCCATAGAGCCATCAGTAGGTCTCAGCCGTACTGTCCTGGACTGCTAGCTCGAGTGGACGGATACCGCTGCTCAACTATTAACTATCCCTCAACTACACCTTATAATCTTCCATATCGACATATGATCCGCTGAATTCGGATGATATCCCCTAGAGTGGATTGAATATTCGGCGAAAATTGCGAAGTATGTCTTCGAGGGGAGTATAACGATTTACATACCAGTTCTTCACTTCCAACCTAAGACCATACCGTTCTCCTTCCGTGGACAATCCGCATCAAGATCCTGGGGGTTCAATCATGACCAAGCCAAATCAGCTTGACTCGCGATCTGATTTACCGGAATTATTCCACTAATCTACTCCAAATTGTATTAATTGCTGTTATAATTCCTTTACAAGAGAGTTTTCCTGAGTAAAAGGTTTTTCATCTAAAAGAACCGCTCAAATGATCGTAGATTCAACTCGTTGGTAAAAGCCAATGTTAATAAGCCTTAGCTGTTATTTAATCGCAAATCGACGTTTGGTAATTGAAGGAGTTCGTAAGAATGAAGACAAGAAATTCCGAGATCACACCTGAATACCTCTACCTATCTCGTCGCGAGTTCCTTAAGAGTGTAGGTATGTTAACCGCCGGATCACTGCTGGTTTCTGCATGCAGGAGTGAAGATATTCCCTCTAAAGAACCTGAAGTAAAGGCGAGCCTCACACCTCAAACTGTGAGCTCTACCGATGAACTTGGTGATCCTTTAAATTCATACGAAGACATTTCAAATTACAACAATTATTATGAATTCTCCACGGATAAGACATCCGTTGCCGGACTGGCACAGGATTTTATAATCTCACCATGGACTGTGGCTGTTGGCGGTTTAGTCCATTACCCCAAGACCTATGATTTGGACGATCTGATGAAATTCGCCCAGGAAGAACGCATCTATAGGCTGCGATGCGTTGAAGGTTGGTCGATGGTCATCCCATGGACCGGATTCCCCCTAGCCGCTTTGTTGAAGGAGGTTGAGCCGACATCCGATGCCAAGTACGTCCTACTTGAGACGATCTATGACCCCGAGCAAATGCCCGGCCAGAACTCAAGTTGGTATCAGTGGCCTTATGTTGAAGGTCTACGACTGGACGAAGCCATGCACGACTTGACGATCTTGGCTATCGGTCTCTACGGTAAACCATTGCTGCCGCAGAGTGGTGCGCCGGTGAGGCTGGTGGTTCCCTGGAAGTATGGGTTTAAAAACATTAAGTCGATCGTAAAGATCGACCTGATTGCCGAGCAACCAACCTCGCTTTGGATGGCTGCCACACCGCATGAGTACGGTTTCTACGCCAATGTGAATCCAGAGGTGCCTCACCCTCGCTGGTCACAGGCAACGGAACGACGGATCGGAGAACTTAGTCGTCGACCTACCCTACTGTTCAATGGATATGAGGAAGAAGTTGCCGCCCTATATGAGGGGATGAACTTGTCGGTGAATTTCTAATGGTTTGGATTAGGAACAAATGGCGTCTTCTCGTTACCCACGGGGGAGCATTGCTGCCTTTAGCAGTTTTACTGTTTGATTGGTATATGGGTAATCTAACTGCCAATCCGATCCGAGCAGCTACGCTTCGCACAGGAAAGTCCGCGTTGGTATTACTAGTGCTGCTTCTGGCATGTACACCGTTGAATACCTTTTTAGGGTTGAGTTGGGTGTTGCCGCTAAGGAAATGGCTAGGGATATATACGGCCTTTTATGCTGGTATTCACTTTGCGATTTTTGCCGGGCTTGATTATGGGTTTGACCTTGTTTTACTCAGGGACGCGATCTTTGAAAAACGTTATGCGATTGCGGGGTTTGCGTCAGGGATTATTCTTCTGGTTCTCGCGATTACCTCGACTCAGGGCTGGAAGAAGCGTTTGGGTAACAGGTGGAAGCAACTGCACCGACTAGTCTACCTGGCAGCATCGTTGGCTGTGGTTCACTACGTGTGGCTTGCGAAATCGAACCTCGGTGAACCGCTGCTATATGGTGTAATTGTCGTCCTCTTGCTCGTCCTTCGGATCCCCCATATCAGCCGGTTGGGAAGACGCCTTCGCCTTTCCCTCTCTAAAAAATATAATTTGCCCGCCTAGAATAATGATTCTCTAGTCGTGGTTTAATGTATCACCAGGTAGGAATTCCTCTTACAAAATCCTGGAAATTGCGCGTCTTCTGGTAGGTCCTCGAGAGGCTCAGAGTGAACCTCGGGGGAAAAATGAACTTAGTTTCTCAGGTCCGACGACCGTCTCCCTGGTGACAAATAAAGCCCCATCTTCTCCCAGTCTCGGTCTGATCCACCACTTGATCAACGTAATTTCCCCATTTTCGATCTCAATCCCGGTGATACAACGCGGATGCACGCAGCTGCCAGTGTTGAAGTAGAGTGTAGCTCCACGGCTTGGGAACCTGGGACGATGTGTATGACCACAGATAAGTACTTGGTTGTTCGCCTTTACCCAATGCATAATCTTCCTCTCCACAGCCACTCGCCTCTTGAAGTTCTTCGCCGGGCGTGTCAGATCGCGGACACCAAGGAACTGGAGATACCTCCAGAAATATCGGGAGGAGAATCTGGCCAACCACCACAAACGATCATTATATAGGCTCCCTTGATGACCATGGACCAAGAAGATGCGATTGGTCGTTTCCCAATGTCGTAAGATAATCCCCTCATGCACCTCGATACCATCGAATAGCGGTTCATATTGCTGCGTTTGCTCGTCGAAATATCGGTAAAGGGTCCGTTCGACGACCTTGGGATCCTTACGTTCAATATCATGATTTCCATAAATTAGGTACAGTCGTCCCTCGATGTAGAATCTGCGCATCAGCCAGAAGATGTGGCTGTGCGCCAGTCTAATATCCTCAAATCGCCTGTTCTCATAGAGCTCATCACCATCCCCGAGTTCGATATAGGTAAAACCCTGCGCGTAATAGTGCTCCAGCGCGAAGAAGAACAGGCTTTGATTATGGGCAAAGTCATCAGCCCAATCGTTATCCCCCCGGTGACAGTCGCTGAACAGGACGATCTTACTCGAATCGTCGAAGGGAACCTCTTCGGCCATCTCGAACACTTCCGTCAGACGCTTGGATGTTGACAAGTTCGACCTCCAGATATCAAAACCGAGTCCGTGCTTTGTACCAAGTCATGGTGAGATTGGCAAGTCACATACCCACGCCATAAATGATCCAGATCATTATCAGGCTGAGCTTGTCATAGTTTCCATGTCTTATTAAGAAATCTGACAGTTCTACGCCAGTAGAAGTAGTTGATCCTTCCCGCTTCATAGAGCAACAGAATGCCGCCAAGGCGGTGCACCCCAAAAGTTGGACAGTTTTTGTCCTTCGGAATTGTGATGTTACGGTCATAGCTGCAGAGTCTCGATATAAACCAATGGTGCTCGATTACCGATTGTTGAATGTCTTCGCTCG
>Ga0114930_10004837_pt1 | contig 11213 bp, 8 predicted proteins | sample AnhtaG_FD_87300 | JGI IMG/M metagenome (GOLD analysis project Ga0114930, IMG submission 87300) | Deep subsurface microbial communities from Anholt, Denmark to uncover new lineages of life (NeLLi) - Anholt_01485 metaG | ecosystem: Environmental > Aquatic > Marine > Oceanic > Sediment | place... | reverse complement strand
GATAAAGAAGCATTGAAAGAAATTTTTGAAGATTTTATTGAAAACAAATCGTATTTTTTCTCACATTTTCAAAAATTCGAGGAAGAACTGAATAAAAGAACACTTAGTCTCCAATATAGAAATTCGATGGTTGTAGCCAAAGATGATGGAAAAGTTGTAGGATTTGGTACTTACACACTATTTCGAGATTATTTAGGAAATGATAGAATTCTAATTCATCAAATTCTCACAAAAAAAGAAGATTCATTTAAAAAAGGCATTGAAGAGATGATTATTCGAGAAATCCAATTATACATTAAAAGATCATTAAAAATGGATAAAGTTTATTTTATTTGTCCTGGTGAGGACGGGGCTCTAAGGAGTTTATTCTTAAAACTTGGAGTAAATAAATCCAAGAATATTTGGTATGAACACGAAATATAACTCCTTCTTTATTAGGTTTCTATTATAATAAATAAAAATTGTGAAGATTCTGACAGAAAATATAGAAGAACTCATTAAAAAATCAAAAGAATTAACAAATCAAGAAAGATTTGAAGAATCTCTAGAAATTTTAGAAAGAGCATTTGCAAATAATCCTAATTCTAAAGAAGTTAAAGAGAGCCTTTTAGAAACTTTATTTGTTTATGGAGGTTACCTTAACGATGAATATACATTGCAATATAATAAAGCGAAAGAGATGTTTAAAAGAATTATAGAAATCGACCCTACTAATTATCGAGCCCATTATAATCTAGGAATCGCAAATTTTAATTTAGATGAAATCGAAAAAGCAAAAGAGTGTTATGAAGAAGCAGTTAGAATCAAACCAGATTATAAACACTGTCTTTATAACATAGGATTGATTTATGAGAGAGAGGGAAATTTACAGGAAGCATTAAGATACTATGAAAAAGCTTTAGAGATAGATCCTAAATTTCTATATGCAACTAGTGCAAGATCTCATCTTTTAAGTAATTTAGATGATTTAAAAAAAAGCAGTGATATTTCAAACCAACGACGAAATATTGAACGATTAAAATCATTACTAGAAGTCTCAAAACGAATTAGAATTGAGATGATTCAAACGGTATTGAATATAGAAAAGGAAAAATTATTTGACTTGCTAATTGATTGGGGTAAGAAATACCAATTTGAGATAGATGGTGATTTTTTGAACATAAATAAGGAAACTCTACCAGATTTATTTAAATCCTTAGATGATAGGGAAGCTTTAAGTTAATTTTCTACATAAATTATTAATTTTTAATGCAAGAAGTTTTATTTTGTTAATTTATGATGAATTACATAGCAAATAATAACCACAATAAGGAAAATTGTGCCCCCTATGATGTATCTTACTACTACTGGATTATCCAATAAATCTGCAATAGCATCAAACTGAAACATAGAAAACAATTCTTAAAAGTTTTAAAGTCTAGATAGAACTCGTCATATTTAAAATTTAACAATTGATTTGATAAGAAATCTTAATTAAGTGAAAAAATATAAAGAAAAAGGAAAAAAAATTAAATTTTATTTAATATTAATTACCTCTCTAATTGGAAGTTAACCTGCACCCTGCATCTATAAATTAACTTGTCGACGTCCTCTCTAGTTAAGATTGGGAGCCCCTTATTAATTAAATCTTTTTAACCTTGACGTCCGACTCGATGATCTGAATATTCCTAATACCACGTAAACTCTTTTTGGCTTCCTCATAGCAATTTTTTACGGCATCAGCCCAATTTTTGTCTGAAGTTCCAACCAGTTGTATACTTTTGTAAACTGTCATTTTAATTTCACTTTTTTTATTTTGTAAGTTAATTTGTTATAGATTAATATTTAAATATTACTCAGAAAACCCATAATTCTGATATATTTAAATGGAAATAAAACAATCTAAGTACTTTAGAGAAAAAAGAAAATAAAAAAAAAATGAAAATAATGTTTTGAAAATAAAATTTTAAATTTATGCATCAAGATTTTCAAGCAGAGTTGCTACGCCTTGACCGCCTCCACAACAGGCGTTAGCTATACCGTACTTGGCTTTTTTATCTTTCATGATTCGAGCAAGAGTGCCAGGAAGTCTTATCATTGTTGCTCCTAATGGATGTCCAATAGCAGAAGAACCTCCCATAACATTAACTTTCTCTTCAGGAATATTAAATGCTTTCATACAGTTTAACGCAACAATACAAAATGCTTCATTTATTTCCCAATAATCTATATCAGCAGCAGATAAACCAGCATGCTTTAAAGCCATTTCAGTTGCAGGTACGGGACCTCTCCCCATAACTGTTGGGTCTACTCCCGCAAAACCAATGGAAACGACCCTTGCCATCGGTTCAATACCTCTCTTTTTTGCTTCTTCTGCTTCCATTAATAAGCATGCAGTAGCTCCTGCATTTAACGGTGAGGAATTACCTGCGGTTATAACCCCTTCTTTAGTTCCTTCTCTTTTTTCATAACCTTCTTTTCCTCCATTCTTCTCTAGAAAAAACGGTCTTGATAATCTACGTAATCCGCCTACACCCTCTAAAGTAGATTTTCTTGCTGCCATATCCCTATCGATCATCATCTTTTCTTCAACATTTCCTTCGACATGTCCTTCGATAGGAATAATTTCACCCTTAAACCATCCGGCTTCTGTGTTATCAACAGTTAAATTGTGAGCTCGTACTCCAAATTTATCTAAATCCTCTTTTGTAAAAGCAGGCACTTCTTCTTCATAAAGTTTCTGCGCAGTTTGGATCATATTAGTTGTGACCATGAAATCGTACTTTGGTCTATACCATTCACTCTTTTTATCTATCATTTTCAAATTTGGAGTGATTTTGTCATTCTGCATACCTACTCTCGTCATGTGTTCTACACCCGTTGATAATACACATTTACTAAATCCTGTCATAATCTCCATTATACCAACGTGCATTCCAGCACCAGCAGAACCACATTGCTTATCGACAAACATGGCGGAAGTTTTAAAAGGAAAGCCCGCTAAAAATGCATGAACCCTTCCTCCGTAGGCCCAATTTTCCCCAACTCCCATTGCGCTACCAACTGTTAATTCATCAACATCCTCTTTAGTAATTCCCTTGTCGGCTAGTTTTTCATCAAAGAATTTCATTAATAACGAAGCAACAAGCTCATCCCCTCGAACCTCACCAAATACATCTCTTTCAGGTTGCCTAGGTCTAGAGCGGGAAAAAGCTGTACGTGCGTAATCTATCATCCATACTTCTTTTAATTCCATTATTTTCCCTCTTAATAAATTTTTTAATTTAATGAATAGTTTTTTTGATTAATATTTAAAAATTTTCAAACTATGAAGTACAAAAAAAGTATTAAACTTTTTGTTGATGTCTATTTTATGGTATCCATCTAAAAATAATAAGAGATTATTAGCAGTATTTTTATTTAAAAAATTTTTAGATACAATATGTCTAAAACAAATTTAGATAAAAATGAAAATCCTTTAGTTTCGATAATAGCTGGTAGTACTTCAGATAAAGAAGCTTATGAGAAAGCAGAGAAGATACTTAAAGATAATAGCATAAAATATGATCTTCAAATAATCTCAGCACATAGAAATCCTGATAAATTAGATCAATATTTAAAATCATCGGAATCCTTAGTTTATATTGCTGTTGCTGGACTCTCAGCGGCATTACCTGGAGTAATAGCCTCAAAAACAGATAAACCAGTAATTGGTGTACCCGTTAGTGCAAAATTAGGAGGATTAGATGCATTATTGTCTATAGTACAAATGCCTCCCGGAGTTCCTGTTGCGTGTGTAGGTATTGATAGAGGTGATAATGCCGCTCACCTAGCTATTAGAATACTAAATTTATTAAAAAACTAGAAATATTGATATTAGCCATGACGGAAAATTTGATAGAAATTGGAAAAAAGAATGCTGCTATAAAAGCTGTAGATGAAAATGTTAAAAATAATATGATCATTGGAATTGGTAGCGGTTCAACAGTAGTTTATGCCGTACAAAGATTAGGTGAAATAAATAAAGAAAAATCTATGAATTTAAAGTGTATCCCTAGTTCATTTCAAGCTTATCAGTTAATAATACAAAATGGATTAGAATTAGTTTCTTTGGAGCAATTTCCAGAAATTGATATAGATATTGATGGTGCGGATGAGATAGATAAAAACCTTAATTTAATAAAAGGCGGGGGAGGTTGTTTGGTCCAAGAGAAAATAATTGCATCAAATTCAAAAGAATTGATAATTATAGCAGACTTTAGAAAAAATTCAAAAACATTAGGAATGAAATGGAAAAAAGGGATTCCTATAGAAGTGATTCCCATGTCCTATTTACCAATAATGAACAAATTAGAGAAGTTAGGAGGAAAACCCGCCCTACGAATGGCAATGTCAAAAAGTGGACCGCTAATAACAGATAATGGGAATTTTATTATAGACGTGGATTTTGGTGAAATCAGTAATCTTGGAGAACTAAATATGGAATTTTTAAAAATTGCAGGAGTAGTTGATACGGGATTATTTATTGATATGGCTTCAAAAGCTTATATTGGCTTAGAAGATGGAAATGTATTAACTCTTTTTAAAAAAAAATAAGATATTAATATTTAGGAAGATCTTCTACTCATTTTGTTGATTAAAAGTAAAAGATTCTCCACAGTGAGGACAGAATTTTTTCGGCGTGTTAATAAATTCTCCACAGAAAGGGCAATACATTGACGGTCCTAATTGGGTAATTGTTTCAGGTGTAATATATGCATCTTCTTGTTTTTCATATGAGGGTTGGGAATAGTAATCCTGATATTTAGGTTCATATTTAGTATATCTTGTAAATCTTTTCCTTCTTGCAAAATAAATTGACATACTAGCTACTCCTATAATGGCAATCACTCCGACTACTATAAAAATTATCATAGAATAATCCATAGGTCTTTCAGATATAACTAAAATAATAATAAATTCATCGAATCCTCCTTCACTATCATAAACAGTAATGTATAAAACACCTAAATATCCATCATTGGTTGAAAAGTCAAAATTGGCTGCTGTAGACACTGATTTAGTTCCGGCAATTGAATTATAGTTCATTGAGTTTGGAATTGTAAAAGAACCCTCATATTTATTAGAAAGTACTTCATAATATAATTCATCAACTATAATTGAAGCAGGAAAAATGAATATAATATAATTATCATCAGTTACAGAAACCATTATTAAGTTTATAAAAACGTCCATGTTGGAATTGTCATCTTCATAATTAACTGAGTCTCTAATATCTAATGTAAAATCAAACGTACTTCCTTGATAAGCATTATACACTGTAGTTCCATCATCCGTTTCTATCTCATCAAAGAAAATTTCCGAACTACCGTCAATATTCAAACTCGATGATGTTTTCAATATCTCTGGAGGATTATTATCGATTTGAAATGTAATTCTTGGTGAATTTGGATTAGTATAATTTTCATTTGAAGGTGTAATATAAAAAATAGCATAGCCAGAAGGATCACTTGTTTCAGGGTCAAAAGGGTTACGATAATTATTAGAGGCAGAGTGATTGAATGTTAATGTTTTATTAACTGACTTTCTTGAATTAAAGAATGAGTAAGAATAGATAGATAAAAACCCGTCAAAATTCTCATATGTAGATTTATCGAGTTCAGCATTTAAAGTATTAGATTCACTGATAGCTCTCGTAATACGTGTATCACTAGCCGATAAACTACTGATAATTGGGACTTTCAAATTATCAAAATAAAGGATCTCAGTCGATTTACTATAAGTTATTGATCCAATAGTTAGATTAACAATAACTGAATAAGGATTATAATTTGGTGCTGGAAGATTATAAGTATTGTTCAAGTATATTCCACTACTATTATAAGTCATATTTAAACCAATTGATTTCGTAAAGGATTCATTTTTTATGGTGATGACTAATGAATAGTAATCAGTACTAGTGATTGGAGATTCTGTAGTTTGATTCTTTAGATATACTGAAAGATCAATCTGGGGATTTGATGTGTATTCAACTCCTATGTTGATATTAATCGAGGCTTCATTTAGAGGTAGGAGAAAGTCTAAGATGTTCTTCAATAAATTAATGTGATCTTGTGAATAAGATGATGATTTGTATTCATCAAATATCCAATGCAAATCTCCAAAAGCTAGAAACTGACCTTTGCCATAGGAGCTTCCATCATATATAGCTGCAACTGTTTTACCATCTATACTAGCAATTGATGTTCCGTTATTCGATACGCTAAAACTGTTGCCATACATCCAAAGAAATTTACTGACATCATCAAAAATTATTGGATCATTAAAATCTTGAACACTTTGAGAACTCACGCTTGCACCGATTCCATACCAATTATCATCCATTACATTTTCCTCATTAATCTGGATGTCTACTTCTAATGCTAAGAATAGATCATTAATATTTTCAATCACCATGTCTTGATAACGAGTTCCTAGGAATAGAATATTCCCTTCTCCTTCAAAATAGTTCTTTAAATTTGAAATCTCAGATGGGCTGTAAGGTAATATAGGTGTTTGAAGTACTATAAGATCGTATTGTGCTAGCCTTTCTTCTGTTAATATCGAATTATTTGTATCTTTATTATAATCTGGGGTCCAATGTTCCATTTCATAATCAATTGATATATTCATATCGGAAATATCACTCATCGCTTCATAAAAGCCCATTTGATTAAAAGAGAATTCCGGAAACCAATCATTTAAACCGTGATAAGACTCCATCAAGATACTATATTCTGGTAATCTAATGTCTAAATATAAATCCACATCATAAACTTGTACTCCAGAGGTTAAGTTAAGCTTTATATCCCTAATTCCTGGAATAGCATCATTATTAATTTTAATATCTAATTCTATAAAATCGATTCCAGAATTTGTAAAATTAATAGTGTACTTATCTAAAGTAATCGAAACACCCTGAATACTGTTTGGTACTTCTATACTAAAATTATTATCTTTACCAGATATTACTGTTAAATTGAATTTTTGACGGTCTCCTGGAAAACGTAATAAATCATATGGTTGTATAGGTAAATTATCAGGAAAAACCTTAGCGATATCATTATAGTCTGGAGAAATACTATTCAGATAATTTAGTGATGCTGATACATTTATTAATCCTGCCCCTGATTTGAGATTGTCGTCATCGGCTTCACTGGAAAGTTTCCTTGCTCCTTCTATAAGAGCAATTCTTGCAGTTTCTGGTGTCAAGTTGGGGTAAGCCTCTTTTAAAATCGCTAAAGCTCCAGATACCATAGGAGCAGACATACTCGTTCCACTTAACGGTATATAATCAGCATTACCAGAATAATCAAAATAGTTACCAATATAGCGTTCTTCTTTTGAAATTATTGAATCTTTTGCATCTGTTGAAATGATATTGACTCCTGGAGCTACAACATCAGGATATCCTAAATATCCAAAAGTTGGCCCCCAACTGCTGAAAGATGCAAGATCATCGTTTTGATCAGTCGCTCCTATGGAAATTACGTCTATACCAGAAGCGGGTGTTGAACCTGTGAAATAATTAGGACCATCGTTCCCTGCGGATGCTACGAAAATGACACCATAATCATCCTGAGCATTTGTTATCGCTTGAGTTATTAAATCAGAAATGTATGGATATCCTCCACCGAAACTCATTGATATGATGTCAGCATCCCCTCCTGAACCAGAACTCCAATCGATAGCGGCAATAATATCACCTTCTCCCAAACCGCTGGCATTTCCTGCTCTAGCATTGATTAAAGAAACTCCGGGAGCAACACCACGATATTTGCCATCAGAACCAGTTCCGTCACCACCAATAATTCCAGCAACATGAGTACCATGCCCCACATCATCGTCATAATTTGATTCATCTTCATCAGTAACAAAATTTCGATTAGCTACAATGTTTAATGCTGGATGTTCATAAATTCCTGTATCAATTACAGCAACTCTCACTCCTGATCCATTATAAGCTAAATTTTCTGCGCCTATTGTAGACAACCACCAATTAAGATAATTGTCGTCATTTAAAGCGCTTAATTGAATAGTATTATCTATAATATAAGGGCTTTCAAATATCTCTGATTTATAAATTCTTTTTATATCTTTAATTTCCTCTAAATTCATTTCCTTTGATAATAACTCAATTGGATTTAATTTGATATATGTTCCTGAAATAATATCATAATGAGTAATAATCGTGAAATCGTTGAATACTGAATTTAAAAGCTCTTCTCTTAGTATTGGATATATATCCTCTTCAAAGAGAACAATAATTTTAACATCCTTCACATCATTTTGAGGCTTTGATGACAGATTAGTTAGGAACTGTCTAAGATTATCATCAAAAATTGACATTTCATTACCCAAAGTTGAACCTGAAACTGTATCGCTTGATTGTAAACTATCGGAAAGATTAGGACTTAAAAAATCCATATTAATCGCATCTCCTTGGTTTGGGGTTATACTATAATTATCATTGGCGCTCAACCCTAATAATACAGGAACTTGAATAGCAACAACAGCAAATATAAACATTAGAAAAAGCAATTTTTTTCCAGATTTTCTCATAGGCAACACAAAAAAGAACAGTTATTTAATCTTTCTTTTAATAACCTAAAAAAATAATTTGTAATAAAATTATAGATTCTATATTTCTAGAATAATTGATTTATGGTCTAAAGGGAATAAATAGAGTCATGGTCTAACCCAGATCATCCGTAACATAATTTATTTTGCTTACTATTGTGGATAAACTTTAATAAATCCTTTATTGTAAAACGTATATGAAAAAATAGCAGATTCCTTCATTAAACACATTAATAAATGGCTAAAGCCGGCAAAAACTAACAACGATGAAAAAGGAAAAAACCTTTCTAGATTCTCATCCGGGAGATTCCCCACGACTCATTTGTCAGTTGTCTTTGACGAAATAAGTTATAGAGTAAATAAATTATTAGGTGGCAGAATACTCTCCGAAATTATAGGTGGAAAAAAGGCAAGTTAAATTAGATCTTACCAAATAATCTAACTTTTCTTTAATTCCATTCTTATTAAAGAATAATAGAACATTTTCTATCTTATATTAATTTATTTTAACTAAAATAACCAAAGTCGAGAGAAAACAATGGAGTCAGCGGGAATTGAACCCGCGGCCTTTCGCATGCCAAGCGAACGATCTTCCACTAATCCATGACCCCAATATTATATATTTTAAAACATTCCCAAATAATTAAATTTTTCTATTCTAGGATTAAAGATACCTAATGGCCCAAAAATAATAATTAGAAACTAAATTGGAGTTGAGATTATAGGTTTTTTTTTATTACATTCTTTAGCAACTTCAATATTATTCATAATTCGATTAATTCACCAAACTCAACATTTTTTCGTTTCCAATAAAAATCTTTATCAGAAATAAAGATCCGTTTTATATTTTTATTTATTATTCTTTGATTTATTCTTTCAATGAAGCTAAAACCCACGTTAGCTCTGTCGTATAATATAATTCCATCCATGGCTATATCATAAAATAAATTCCTAAAATTGTTTAAATCCTTTAAGAATATTGGGTATTCTTGTAAAGAGCAATAGATTATTTTATTATTTCCATCTTTCAATTGAAGAGTTTTTTCGAAAGTTACTGTTATATTTGTTAAAGTCTTGTTAAACCCTGATAAATTTACAATTTTATCCGAAAATATTAGTAATAAATCAATATCACTTTCATAGGTCCATTTTCCCCGCGCTACAGAGCCATACAATACAACTGAAATAAGATTATTATTAAAGTTTTTTTTTAAGAGAGAAACATAAGAATTTAAGTAATTTCGAAAAATGTATGGAACACGATCGTAATTCTCATAGAACATTTCTTCTCGGATAATTGCTTCCGCTTTTTCAAGTATTTTCAGAAATTTTATTCCACGTTCTGTCATGCGATATAATCTACGTTCTTGGATAAGTAGCTTCTTTTTTAGTAAAAATTTCAACCTTTCTGAGCGTGTTTTCTTATTTTTAATGGCAATATTAAGTCCTGTGAAGCTAGATTCTCTGGATACTTCTAAATGTTTTAATAAATTTAAGGAATATTCGTCAATTAATTTCATTAATATAATAATTAAAGTATAAAAATATATACTTTTGGTTTATAATTATATACTTATCCTTGATCAAAATAAAAATTTAGATTGGAGTTGAGAGCTCAACTTCTTTAAAAGCCTTTGGCACTATGTTGTGTTTATCCCCAAATTTAATTCTTTAGAGATCTCCCACATATGGTTTTCCATCAATCCACGCCCATTCTGTATCAAGCATAAATCTAATTGCCCAAAATTTACGGATTTCCCATTTCTTGAAATTTTTTATCTCATTATAAAGAGTTTGAGCATTTTTAGAGTTTTTATTCTTCAATACGGTTTCAATTAATGACATTAGATTTTCAGGCTTGTCAGGAGCTTTTTCTAAAGTTTGCATTAATAATTTATGAAAGGGATATAAAATCTCATTATGTTCAAGGATTAATCTCCCACCAAATAATATAAGATCTGTTATACCTCGCGTTAATAAATAATCATCATTTCTTCTTTCTGCTTCTTTAATAATCCAATTAGCTATTTCAAATTGAGCGTAAAATTTCCCTATTTTTTTTAATTTTTCCTTTTTCTGGAAAACAGGAATTCTCATTAATAAATCTTCAAGCTCAGGGATTTTCGAATAAGCAATCCAAGAATCCCTAAAAGCATCTCTCGCTGGTTCACTCCCTCTTTCTGCCACTGTTTGTAAAAATTGAAGGTCGACAACTTTTCCATCAATATAACCTCCAGGGTAATCGCAAAACTCTTTTGTATAATATAAGAACATACTACTTTTTTTTCTCTTTTTAAATTCCTCATCAGTAGCTACAAGGACGACATCGATATCCGAATCGTCTCGCTCCATGCCTTTTGCGACTGAACCCCCAATTATAAGGGCTAAAAACCTCTGGTCTTTTTTAAAACTTTCTACCATTTTTTCTATAGCTTTTTTATGATGTGGTTTCACTTCTTTTTATCCCCTTTTACTCATTATTACTATTATTAATTACTTATTGGTTAAATCTCTAATTAAAGCATTTATTACTCCTACAATCAGGACATTCTTATTACTGGAAAATCTTAAAGGTTTAAATACACAATATTTTTGAATTTCGTGAAACGATGATT
>Ga0114930_10004836_pt1 | contig 11214 bp, 8 predicted proteins | sample AnhtaG_FD_87300 | JGI IMG/M metagenome (GOLD analysis project Ga0114930, IMG submission 87300) | Deep subsurface microbial communities from Anholt, Denmark to uncover new lineages of life (NeLLi) - Anholt_01485 metaG | ecosystem: Environmental > Aquatic > Marine > Oceanic > Sediment | place... | reverse complement strand
GAGAAGGTGGTCCCCCCACAGTTTGGGCAGGTAACTCCGGGTGGCAAGAGCTCATGGGGTTTTTTTATGAACCAGGCATCGGAGCCTTCCCGGGCGAAGATGTCCGCTACCCACCTAGTTACCCTGCTGTCCATTAAAGGTTCACGGCACTTTTGGCAGTAGAAAATGGTAATAGGCACCCCCCAGGAGCGCTGCCTTGAGATGCACCAATCGGGTCGGTTGGCTACCATGCTGGCAATCCGCTCCTCACCCCAGGCAGGGAGCCAGGTGGCTCTCTTAATCTCTTGGAGAGCCTTCTCCCTAAGCTGGTTGGCCTCCAGAGAGATGAACCACTGGGCGGTAGCCCTGAAGATGACCGGGTTTTTGCATCGCCAGCAGTGGGGGTAGGAGTGGACAATGGTTTGCCGAGACAATAACACCCCCAGATGCTCCATCAGCTGGCAGATAGGTTCGTTGGCTTCAAAGACTTCCATCCCGGCAAAATGCTCCACCTCCTTGCTGAACCGTCCGTCATCTTCCACCGGATTATAAGTCTCCAGTCCATATTTACCCGCTACCAAGTAGTCCTCCAGCCCATGTCCTGGTGCAGTATGGACACAGCCGGTCCCTTGCTCCAGGGTCACATGGTCTGCCAGCACTATCAACGAATCTCGCTGGATAAAGGGGTGGCGGCAGTGGAGCCCTTCCAACAACTTCCCCTTGAAGGTCTCCAGGATCCTGTAATCCTTCCACCCGCATCTGGCTGCTGTCTCTTCCAGTAACCTTTGGGCTAAGATGAAGACCTTATCTCCCACCTCCACTGCGACATAGGTAAGGGCAGGGTTGAGGGCTACCGCCAGGTTGGCGGGGAGGGTCCAGGGAGTGGTGGTCCATATAACCAGGAATGTCCGCTTGTCTGCCAGAGAGGGGATTTTTTGACTGATGTCCGATGTCAGGGGGAAGGCGACATAGATGGATGGGGACCCGTGCTCCATATACTCCACCTCCGCCTCTGCCAAGGCGGTGCGGCAGTGGATGCACCAGTGAACCGGTTTATACCCTCTGTAGACATTTTCCTTCTCTATGAATTTTCCAAATTGGTTTACACTGGCAGCCTCGTAGGAGGGGTGGAGGGTGAGATAGGGTTCTTCCCATTCGCCTAATACTCCCAGCCGTTTGAACTCGTCCCGCTGGATGGCGACATATTTTTCGGCAAATTTTCGGCATTCCTGTCGGACTTCGACCTTGGTCATTCCTTTTTTCTTGTCTCCGAGGATTTTATCTACCTGGTGCTCGATAGGTAGCCCATGGCAGTCCCATCCCGGAAGGTAGGGGGAGTTGTACCCCATCATAGTCTTTGATTTCACCACAAAGTCCTTCAGTATCTTATTAAGGGCGGTTCCCAAGTGTATCCTCCCGTTGGCGTAAGGGGGTCCATCATGGAGGACAAATGTTTTCCCTCCCTGTCGTAGCTCTCTTATCTTCTGGTAGAGCTTCCCCTTCTCCCATTGCTCGATGAAGTGGGGCTCCCGCTGGGGTAAGTCCGCCTTCATCTTAAAGTCGGTCTGGGGCAGATTCAAGGTGGAGCGGATGTCAATTTGCTTAGCCATTTTTACCTTTTACCAATCTTCTTGCTTCACGGATAAGAAAAATCCCTTAATAGACTCAATAATTTATCATTTCGCATAATATTTTGTCAAGGGGAAAATCACTACTGCCGGGTGCTTAAAGGGCTGGGAATGATTGGGCTGGGAGAGAAAAAGAAGCACTCCCAATTTTTGGCTTGAAAGGTAAAATGTTTTGCTTTATCATATGTTTGCCCCCTTTTTGGTTTTTTCACCTTTTTGGTGAGTATTATACTCACTTTAAACCCTTAGACCAAAAGGGGGTTATCCACTCTTATTAACCCTTATCTCTATTATTGGGTGGTCTGGAAGCCCCCTGGCTCTGCTGAGCAGGATTTATCGGCACCCAGCGAAAATAATAGGAAAGTCCAAGAAATGCCTTTCTTCCGATTTTTGGCTGAAAGGTCTATGGTGAGGAGAAATGCCGAATAACCGCCTTGGCTGCCCGGCGACCAATCAGGGGAGCAAGCTCGCCCTCCGAGGCAGACTTTATGCAGTGCAGGCTCTTAAAATGGCTAAGGAGTAAGTTTCTCCGCTTCTCCCCGATGCCTGGGATCTGCTCCAGCTCAGAAGCCAGCACCCGTCCGGTGCGAACACGGCGGTGGAAAGTGATGGCAAAGCGGTGAGCCTCGTCCCTTATCTGCTGAAGAAGATGGAGGACAGGAGACCCCTCATCCAACCTGAGCGGCTCTTCCCTCCCCGGCAGATAGAGCATCTCCTCCCTTTTGGCGATGGCAGCAACCGAAACCCCCTCTATTTCCAGGGAAGCAAGAGTCCTCACCGCTGCTCCGAGCTGCCCTTTCCCCCCATCGACCAGCACCAGATCAGGAAAGTTTCCCTTCTCCCTCAGGAGTCTCTCATACCGGCGCCTGATAATCTCTGCCATAGAGCCTACATCATCGGGACCGATCACCGTCTTTATCTTAAACTTACGGTAATCAGAGGGTTTGGGGACCCCCTTCTCCCAAACCACCATCGACCCCACCATATCACCTCCCCCGATGTTGGAGATGTCGAAAGCCTCAATCCGCTTGGGGAGCGTGCTGAGACGAAGAGCCTCTTGTAAAGCCGACAGAAGCCTCTCTACCGCTTCGCTCTTAAATTTATCGTTGAAGGAGAGGCGAGCGTTTTCAATAGTTAGCTGTAGAAGTTCAGCTTTCCTCCCTTTTTTGGGGACTGCTATATTGACCCTCTCCCCCCGCTTCTGGCTCAGCCAGTCCTCCAGGAGCTTCCTCTCTTCAAAGTCCCGCTGGAGATAAATCTTGTGAGGAACATATTGGTCGCTATGGTAATACTGCTTTACCATAGCGGTGATAAACTCCTCCTCGTCTATAGGGAGGGGTTCGTCCCAATAATACTCCTTCCGCCCCACCACCACCCCCTGGCGCAAGTTGAAAACCTGAAGAACTACCTGGTTTCCTTCCATATAATAGCCGAAGAAATCCTCCTCTGCCAAGGTGGTGAAGGCTATATTCTGCTTGAGGGATAACTCCTCTACCGTGCAAAGGGTATCCCTATAATAAGTAGCCTGCTCAAACTGTTCCCTGACAGCTGCCTTTTCCATCTTATGCCGCAAGCTCTCCATCAGTTCGGCGGTTTTCCCCTTCAGAAACAACCGCACATCCTCTACTGCCGCCCCATACTCCTCTCTGGTAGTCAGCCCAGGGACACAGGGACCGAGGCAGCGGTGTATCTGGAGGTCAATGCAAGGTGAGACCTTTTTCTTCCCTAAAAGGTAATGGCATCTGCGGATGAGGAAGTGACGGGAGACAAGCCTCATAGTCCGCCTGGCTAAGCTGGCGGGGATGAAAGGACCATAGTATAAAGCCCCATCAGGCAGAACTCTGCGCACCAGATATAGCCGGGGGTATTCCTCGTTGACCGTAAGCTTCAGGTAGGGGAAGTTTTTATCGTCCCGCAGCATAACATTGAATTTAGGTTTCTCCTTCTTTATCACGCTATTCTCCAGGATAACCGCCTCAACCTCGTTGTCGGTGACAATATACTCAATATCGGCAATCTCTCTAATAAGGGTTTCGTTTTTTATACCCAAGTTCCTAGAATGCTGAAAATAGGAGCGAACCCGATGGCGGAGGGACTTCGCCTTCCCTACATAAATGATCTTACCCCTTTTGTCTTTGAACATATATATCCCCGGCTGAGGGGGGAGAGTTTCCAGCTTATTCTCTAATACCAATTTCGAAATCCTCTCTTAAAAGGGGTATCCCGAGCTCCTTACGCTTGAGTCTCTTTATCTGGTCCCTCAGTTCGGCTGCCTTTTCGAACTCCAATCTCTTAGCTGCCTCCTTCATCTCCGCTTCTAAAGCCTCTATTTTCTCATGGAGCTCCTGCTTGGTGAGATACTCCTCTTTCTCCTCGGCAACCTTCAGAGGAACAGTATAATAGTCGGCTTCGTAGATGCTTCCTAAGATGTTAGAAATTGATTTCTCAATCGATGCTGGGGTGATATTGTGCTTCTGATTATATTCCTGCTGAAGTCGCCTTCTCCGCTCAGTCTCCTCCTTGGCTTTTAGAATGGAAGGAGTAAGGATGTCGGCATAGAGGACCACCTCTCCATTGACATTGCGGGCTGCTCTGCCTGCTGTCTGAATCAGGGAGGTGGTTGAGCGGAGAAAGCCCTCCTTGTCGGCGTCCAGGATGGCAACCAGGGAGACCTCAGGAAGGTCTAACCCTTCCCGGAGCAGGTTGATGCCGACCAGCACACCGAAGTCCCCTCTCCTCAGTTCCCTTAATATCTTGACCCTGTCCAGAGTGTTTATATCCGAATGGAGGTACTTAGCCCTGATACCCAGCTCCTGGTAATATTCGGTCAGGTCTTCAGCCATCCGCTTGGTCAGGGTAGTGACCAGCACCCTTTCCCCCCGGTCAATGCGTTGGTGGATGCGCCCCAACAGGTCGTCGATCTGCCCCTTGGCTGTTTGGATGACAATAATGGGGTCCATTAGCCCGGTGGGGCGAATCACCTGCTCTACTACCACCCCTTCTGTCTTTATCAGCTCATAAGGACCGGGGGTGGCAGAGACATATACCACCTGGTTGACCCTCCCCTCAAACTCTTCAAATTTCAGAGGTCGGTTGTCAAGGGCTGAGGGGAGACGGAAACCATACTTCACCAGGGTCAGCTTTCGCGACCGGTCACCCCGATACATCCCCAGAAGCTGAGGTATGGTGACATGAGATTCGTCGATAATGATGAGGGAATCGTGAGGAAAATAGTCGAGCAGACAAGGAGGTGGCTCCCCCGCTCTCCTTCCGGTCAGGTGTCGGGAGTAGTTTTCTATACCATGACAATAGCCGAGCTCTCTGATCATCTCAATATCAAAGCGGGTGCGCTGCTCAATCCGTTGGGCTTCCAGCAGCTTTCCTCTGCACCTGAGATTGGGCATATGGGTCTCCAGCTCTTCCTTAATGGAGTTGATAGCCCGCTCCAGCAGTTCCTCGGGGGTGACATAGTGGGATTTGGGGTAGATGGGAACCTGCTCCAGGCGGCGGAGGGTCTTACCGGTCAGAGGGTCGATTTCTGACAGCTCCTCTACTTCATCACCAAAGAGCTCAATCCGCACCCCGGTGTCCGCGTAGATGGGGAAGACCTCAATAACATCCCCTCTAACTCTGAAGGTTCCCCGTCGAAAGTCTATGTCGTTCCTTTCATACTGGATTCTCACCAGCTTTCTCAATATCTCCTGGCGGGGAATACGCTGACCCTTGTAAAGGAACAAAAGCATCCCATAATAAGCCTCAGGGGAACCGAGCCCATATATACAGGAGACACTGGCAACGATGATCACATCACGCCGCTCAAGGAGGGAACGGGTGGCGGAATGGCGTAGGCGGACAATTTCATCGTTAATGGTAGCTTCCTTGGCAATATAGGTGTCGGTGGTAGGTATATAAGCCTCTGGTTGATAATAATCGTAGTGGCTGACAAAATACTCCACCGCATTGTGGGGGAAGAAGCCTTTAAACTCCTGATAGAGTTGGGCAGCTAAGGTCTTGTTATGGGAGAGGACCAGAATGGGGCGATTGACCCGCTCGATGACTTTAGCCATGGTAAAGGTCTTGCCCGAGCCGGTAACCCCCAGCAGAACCTGGTGCTGGTCCCTCCTTTCAATCCCTGCCACCAGCTCTTCGATGGCATGAACCTGGTCCCCGCTGGGCTCAAACTCAGATACTAACCGGAATCTATTCATATTATTTATTCTTTGCCAGACAATAGATATATTAATGCAGGCTTGGGAATTAGTCAAGGTGGGGGAGGAACAGCCTCCTGGCGCTGGAATTGCCTCAATGGATGTATACTAAAAAGCCCTTTACCTTATAGACAATCAACCCCTTTGGGGTTCACCGCTGGCTTCCGGGGTCTCAAAGGGATGGGCGCTGAGGACTGACCGCCTGCCGATCTGTTGGAAAAGGATGGCAAGATAATTGCTGAATTTGGAGGCGGTGATAAGTAGATTTGGTAGCCCTTGAACCAAGCGAAATTCCTGAACGAAGTCTCTAAAATCTGCCCAATCCCGATACATAAGATGTCGCATGCTCTCCTTCTCGAACCGCTGAAGGAAGTTGTAGAAAACTTTATAAGACTTGTAGTTCTTCTCCTTCTGAAAGATATCCACCAGCTTAAGCAGCTGCCATAGCTCCCTGCGCAACTTGAGGGACTCTTCCAGTCTGGTGGTAAGGTCGCTGAAAATCTCCTCTCCCTTCAGCTCCTCTTTAAAGTGCTGAGCAAACTGCACAATCCATTGCTTCAAATAGTTGGTCAAGATGCCTCGGCTATCATCTATTCTGGTGAAAACCACCTCTTCCTGGTGGAGGTTATAAATATTCAGTAGCTCCACATGGAAGACCTTTCTTAACTCAAACTTAGAGGAGAAGATGAAATTGTCAGCCAGCCTGGCAAAAGGGTTGGAAAGGGGCTCTTTCTCCAAGTATTTCTCCCTTAGAAAATCATAGAGGTTGCTTGCCTCGTAGTTGAACAAGGAAAAGATGGGCAACGACCGCTTGAGCAGACTCTCCTTAATCTGCCTGAAAGGGACGAATTCCAAGTAATGAAGCAGGCGGAAAAGTATTAGGAAAACCTTGGCAACATCCTGGCGGAGCTGAGGGTCGGCGATACTCTTGACCACTTCGGATATGGGCTTATTATAGACCTTATCGTAGTAGAGATGAAATCTGCCCTGTTTCAAGCTCATCAGGGCGGGGTGGCTGTTAATAGCCCTGTTTATAATCTTCCCATAGCTATCGAAGCTGAAGTAGGAAATCGATTTCAGGTTAATAAAGTCAAAGGTCACTATACGCACATGGGCTATGCAGGTAAACAGAGCATCAATCTCATCCTCGACGGTAGGATAGACCTCTTTGAGGGTGAGCTCCCTTTGGATGGAGTCTTCTATATACTGGGAGAAGCGGGACATATTCCATCGCTCCTCCCCCAGAAGGAGGATACACAGCTGGGTAACCTTCTGAAGCACCTCGTTGATTACCTTCACCTGGTCCAGGAAGTTCCCCTGAAAAAGCTGATTCGGCACCCCAAAGAAGAGGGACTGCCTCTCTGCCACTGCAAAACACTCGAGGGCTTTCAGCCACATTGCCAGTTCGAAAACTGATTTCCCTTTCTCAGCCCCCTTTTGCGCCAGAAGGTTGAAATTTAACCTTGAGGTTCCCTCTGAAGAAAGTCCTGTCATTTTCCTCCCCTCTTCGCTGTTCTTGGATACTTTTTCTGGTAGCGGACAACCGCCTGTTGGTGCTCCCTTAAGCTACGGGAGAAGTGATGCTCACCATTGTTCTTGGAGACAAAATAGAGGTAGTCGCTATCCGCCGGGTGGAGGGCAGCCATAAGGGACTCCCGACCCGGATTAGCAATAGGACCAGGAGGTAAGCCTTCGTAGCGATAAGTGTTATAAGGGGAATCGAACTCAAAATCCCTCCTTCTAATGTTGCCTTGATAGAGGCTTGCCATCTTCAGGGCATAGATCAGGGTAGGGTCGCACTGAAGCAGCATCCCCCGGTGTAACCGATTGAGGAAAACAGCGGAGATTATTGGCTTCTCCTCAGGAATGGAAGTCTCCTTCTCAATCATAGAAGATAGGGTGACGATCTCCCTGACTGAAAAGCCCATTCGGACACACTCCTCCCTCAGTTCCTCATCGAAGACCTCTTGGAACCTCTTCACCATCATCTCGACTACGGTTGGAGGCTTCGCCCCCTTGGTAAGCATATAAGTATCTGGATAAAGGTATCCCTCCAAATCATCAGCCTGATGGTCCCACTGCCGGACAAGGTCACTCCGGTGGACAGCCTTTAGAAAGTCGGACCGGGCGCAAAATCCCTCCTTCTCTACCAGCTCGGCGATGTCCCACAAGTCCTTCCCTTCGGGAATGGTCAAGGGGTGATAAAAAACCTCCCCCATGATTAGCTTCTGATAGACCCTCAACGGGGATAAACTTAAATCGAACTTATATTCCCCTGCCTTTATGAAACGGGATGGTGGGGATAGGAACAAAAGCAACTGAAAACCCCTCCTACCGGGCAAAATCCCCTCCCGGACAAGATGCTCAATCACCTCCTCCGCGGGGGTGCCAAATTCTATATCAATTATCTTGAACGCCTCGGCGAACCCACAATAAGGGCTGCGCAGATGGGTATAAAAACCACTGGACACCGTTCGGATGGCGATGTATACGATGACTAACAGCAGCATCAGGGTTGTTTTAGTCCTCATTCGATACCCTACCCTGGGAGGAAAATTGCAGATGGTCTAAGTAGCTTTGCAATATTAGCACTGCAGAAAGTTTGTCAATAATCCTCTTCCTCTTTTTCCGGCTTAGCTCCCCCTTTATCATAACTCTCTCAGCCTCCACCGTGGTAAGTCTTTCATCCCAGGGGACCACCTCCAGCCCCAAAGCTCTCCTCAACTCCTCAGCAAAGTTCATAACAGCCTCTGCTTGGGTTCCCAAGGTGCCGTCCATCCTCATAGGCAAGCCGATTATCAGCTTCTCTACCAGATACTCCTTTATCAGCTTATTTATCTTATCCAGGTCGGCTTGTGGACTGCTTCTTGTGATTCTCCCCAACCCTTGGGCGGTTATTCCCAGACCATCGCTTACCGCCACTCCGATGAACTTCTCCCCAAAGTCGAGAGCTAAAAGGCGTCCCTTCTTCCTGGAAATCATATTTCCCTTACAGATTATTAACGCTGGCTAATAGTTATGACTCGAAAGAAATAATTCCCGGGGTTAAAACTCTTTATATTGATAAAGAAGCTCCCTGGGCGGAAAGTGCTCTATCTCCAAAGTGATCCCCTCCACTGTGGGCACAGCATCTGGAATTCTAATCATAAAAGCCTGTCCCCTGCCCATAGCTATTTTGCTAACATCCAGCGTCCATCTGACCTCTTTCAGAGGAGTGGTTTCATCCTCTCCATACTGGGTAAGTTTCAGGGTTAGATATTGGAGGGAAGGCTTCGCCCCATTATTAATAATCCTTAAGTTCATTATAATATCCAGGGTATTCTCCTTTAGAATCCAGTTGTCAACCTTCACCTCGTAGCTGAGGCGAGCCTGGAGGATTTTCTGCTGATGCTCGGTGAAACCGGCTAATTCCGCTGCTTTATCCTCCCCTTTTCCACAACCTATGGCAACTGCTCCAAGTATTAAACTCAGGGAAAAAGCAAGGAACCTTCTCCAACAAGTCATCCCTCTTTTCCCTTCCGCCAGCTACTCAGTTCTCAAATACGAGGGCTGCTTTCAGAAAAAGCTGAAAACATTTTTTGCCCTCGGGGCAAGGCAGCTTCTTAGGGCACTTTTTTATAATCATAATCTTAGGAGAACGGGGATCATCCGCCACGATTTTCTGCTTTTGTCTAATTTGATATCCTCTTTAAAAGCACCGAAAATTTCGACCACCTCAAAGGTTCCACTGCAAGCCGCCAGGGCTTTAAACTCCTGGGGTAACAGGATGCGATTTAGCTGTTTCATCAAAAAGGAGCGCTTCTCTTCCCCATCCTGCACTTCAATTTTGACTAATCTCTCCTGAGTCTGAGTGATAGGGTCCACCGGGTGGACCTCGTAATCCCATTCCACCTCCACCATAATATTTCCCCTCTTCTCCACCCATTGGTTAGGAACAGACCTTTCCATCCCCAAGAAATCCCGCGGATGGGTCAACTCCATAATATATAAGCCACCTTTGTCCAAAACCTCAGCCACAGTATGGAGATGGTGGATTATATCCTCATTGGTTAGGAGATAATTAAAGGTGGTGAGCATATTTATAGCCAGCCCATAACGAAATCGTCGCTTGAAGTCTTTCATATCCGCGACCCAAATGTCCACTTTCCCTAAACCTTGCCGCTGACACTTCTTCTTCACCCAATCGACCATTTCGGGCACTATATCGAAAGCATGAACCTCATACCCCCGGCGGGCAAACTCAACCACATGCCCGCCTGTTCCACACCCTACATCGAGGATTCTCCGATTAGAAGTGGTTGCCCGGAGTTCCAGCTGGGACTCCAAAAAATCGCACTCCCCCTCGATGTCTCGGTACTGAAAGGCTATCTCATAATAGACGGGGTGTTTATAAATCTTCAACAGATATATCTCCCTTAGGAAAAACACTATCTATTAGTTCAAAAATTTTACCATCAAAGAAGCCCATAGTCAACCTAAAATCCACTAAGCTATCGCCCTATCCTGGGCCTCTGAGCCATCTCTGGATATGTGGTGTTCACCTTTCCTCCTCTCAGCTTGGTAAAAAAATGTTGTAAATCAAATCAGTATTATCTATAATATTAGTGAAAACGAAAGGGGGGGCAACAGATGAAGACAAAAGAGAAGGCTCCGGCAAGGAGAAAGGTGGGCAGGTTCATTCAGCAGCGCCGTAAGGAGCTGGGCTTTAACCAGGATTACTTAGCAAGGGTGCTGAGCTATAAAGACAAACAGGCTATTTCCAATATCGAGCGGGGGGTAGCCCCTCTACCCTTCAACCGGATAGCAAAGTTAGCTCAGCTTCTGGGAGTGGAGAGGAAAAAATTAGCCAAATTAGCCTGCCTGGAAAAGCAGCCAGCGTTATTTAAGGATATCGAGTTTGTTTATCTCCAAGATAGAGACTTCACCGAAGACACCCCTTTAAAAAAGAAGTTCCTCCTTCCCGTCCTGCGACGGGATAAATGCTCCAAGTGGACCATTTTGGAAGACCTTCAGTTCCCCCACCGTGTCTCCACCGAGTTTGAACTTGGCGAAACCACTGACCAGGATGCCTGGTATGCCCTGGCTGAGGGGGAGTTGATGACCGATGGAAATATCCTTCCAGGGGATTTCCTTCTTATTGAACCCCATCACCCATTGAAAAGTGGAAATATCGTCCTTGCTGTGAGCCGAAAAGGATATGAGATAAGAAAATATATCAACACTGAGCGGTTCAAAATCCTCCAGCCTCTGAACCCAGCTTACGATTCTATTATACTTCCAGAGGAAAAGACCACCGCTCTCTGGTACATCGCTGGTTTGAAAAGGAAGCTAAACGCTTAACTACCCTCCTACCCTGTGCCCAGCAGCCTTTTCGGTCAAAACGGAGGACTCTGGAGCTG
>Ga0114930_10004834_pt1 | contig 11219 bp, 12 predicted proteins | sample AnhtaG_FD_87300 | JGI IMG/M metagenome (GOLD analysis project Ga0114930, IMG submission 87300) | Deep subsurface microbial communities from Anholt, Denmark to uncover new lineages of life (NeLLi) - Anholt_01485 metaG | ecosystem: Environmental > Aquatic > Marine > Oceanic > Sediment | place... | reverse complement strand
CGTCGCCGATGTTACAACCACGCCCGGGGCGAAGTGAAGCCCAGAAAAGCCCGATCCGCGATGCGTCGCGCTTTGCCCACCTAGGCTTTGGCGCCGGTCTGCGGTTTGGACCCCGCCTGCGCCTTCGCCCCCGCCTGGACCTTGGCACCGGCCTGGACTTTCGCCCAGGTGTCGCGCAACCCTACGGTGCGGTTGAACACCGGCATTCCGGGCACGGAATCGCGGTCGCGGCAGAAATAGCCCTGACGCTCGAACTGCACGGCATGGCCGGTGTTGGACGCTGCCAGCGCGGGCTCGACCCGGCAACCGGCCAGCACCTCGAGCGAGGCGGGGTTGAGATCGGCCATCAGGTCGCCGCCCGCCCCCGGATCCGGCCGGGCGAACAGGTGGCTGTACAACCTGACCTCGGCGGGCACGGACGCCTGGGCCGACACCCAGTGCAGCGTCGCCTGCACCTTACGGCCGTCCGGCGCGTCGCCGCCCTTGGTCGCGGGATCGTAAGTGCAGCGCAGCTCGACCACCGTCCCCGCTCCGTCCTTCACCGCCGCGCGGCAGGTGACGAAATAGGCATAGCGCAGCCGCACCTCCCGCCCCGGCGACAGGCGGAAGAATTTCTTGGGCGGATTCTCCATGAAGTCGTCGCGCTCGACGTATAGCTCGCGGCCGAAGGGAATGCGCCGCGTGCCGGCGCCGGGGTCCTCGGGATTGTTCACCGCCTCCAGCTCTTCGGTCTTGCCTTCCGGCCAATTCTCGATCACGACCTTGAGCGGCCGCAGCACCGCCATGAAACGCGGCGCAGCCTTGTTCAGGTACTCGCGGATCGCGTGCTCGAACATCGCGACGTCCACCACGCTGTTGGCGCGCGCCATGCCGATGGCCCTGACGAAATTGCGGATTGCCTGCGGCGGCACGCCGCGCCGGCGCAAACCCGCGAGCGTCGGCATGCGCGGGTCGTCCCAGCCCGAAACGCGTCCTTGTTTCACGAGTTCGGTCAGGAACCGCTTCGACAGCATCGTATAGGTCATGTTGAGACGCGCGAACTCGTACTGCCGCGGCCGCGACGGCACGGGCAGGTTCTCGATCAGCCAGTCGTAGAGCGGGCGGTGGTCCTCGAACTCGAGGGTGCAGAGCGAATGGGTGATGTGCTCGATGGCGTCGCACTGGCCGTGGGCGAAATCGTAGGTGGGATAGACGCACCACTTGCCGCCGGTGCGGGGATGCGCCGCGTGGAGGATGCGGTACAGCACCGGGTCGCGCAGGTTCATGTTGCCGGCGGCCATGTCGATTTTGGCCCGCAGCACCCGCGCGCCATTGGGAAACTCGCCCGCGCGCATGCGGCGGAACAGATCGAGGCTCTCCTCGGCCGGGCGGTCGCGAAACCGGCTCGGCCTGCCCGGCTCGGTCAGCGTGCCGCGCATCGCGCGCATCTCGTCGAGCGGCGTGTCGTCGACATAGGCCTTGCCGGCGCCAATCAGCTGCTCGGCCCATTGGTAAAGCTGCTCGAAGTAGTCGGAGGCGTGGTAGAGGTGCCGGCCCCAGTCGAAGCCGAGCCATCGCACGTCGGCCTCGATCGCGTCGATGAATTCCTGCTCCTCCTTGATAGGATTGGTGTCGTCGAAGCGCAGATGGCAGCGCCCGCCGAACTCCTCCGCCACGCCGAAGTTGAGGCAGATCGACTTGGCGTGGCCGATGTGCAGATAGCCGTTGGGCTCGGGCGGAAAGCGCGTCACCGGCGCCGCGCAGCGCCCGGCGGCGATGTCGGCCTGGATCAGGTCGCGGATGAAATCGCGGCCGGCTTCCGGCGCGGTCGTTTCGGCTGGTTCCGACATCGGCTTCCCTAGGGTACCGGGCCCGTCTATGTGCCAAAAATATCGGCGCAAGCCAAGGGTCGCCGGGCCTTGTCCCCGGCGATCCGCTGCACCGCACCGGGTGCCGGACGGTTGCGCCCGCGCCCCGGCGCGCCGAGTATCCCGCCGAGGCGCATCCCATTGGCGCGCGGTCGGACGGCCGGAATGACCCAGGCACGCGACATCATGACGACGGACGTGGTTTCGGCTCGGGCCGAAACCAGCACGCGCGATGTCGCGCGGATGCTCCTGCAGAACGGCATCAGCGCCGTCCCGGTGGTGGACCCCGCCGGCGCGCCCATCGGCATGGTGAGCGAGGGCGACCTGATAAGCCGCAGCGAAGCGGCGTGGGCCGCGCGCAGGGACTGGTGGCTGGCCCTGCTGGCAGAGGGCACCGGCCTTCACCCCGAGTTTCTCGCCAGCATGCGCGCGCCGCAGATCGCCAGGGACGTGATGGTAGCGCCGGTGGTGACCGTGACCGAGAGCACCGATGCGCACGAAATCGCGCGGCTGCTGACCGAGCACCGGATCAAGCGCGTCCCGGTGCTGCGCGACGGCAAGGTCGTTGGCATCGTCAGCCGCGCCGATCTGCTTCGCGCCATGGCGTCGGACCGGCCGGCCGCCGAACGGGACGACGCGGGCCCGCGCCGGCGTTGATCGATGTCCGGGTATGCGACTGCCATGAAGCGGTTCAACCGGGCGTGGCTGCTCGGCCCCGACAACGGCGATACGTATCACAGGTCCGCAGTGATCGTTCACGACCGGGACAAGAATGCGCGCGAGGCCGAGAGCTATTTCCGCATGGCGCTTGAGTAGCCGCGCCATTCGCCCGGCGTGCTGTTGGATTTCGGGCGATTTCTGCTGATCGAGAAGAGGCCGAGCGATGCGCTGCCCATCCTTCAAAGAGCAGCCGAGGTTCCCGCTATGAACAGCGAGGTCTTCGCGCAGTTGGCGGAGGACCTCTATCTGACCGGCGACCAAAAGCCCGCTTGCGCCGCCGCAGCGAAAGTCGGCGACGACGCCCAGCCCGACTTGCAAGGAAACGCTCGTTGGGTGCTCGGTACCGAGCGATGCAAACGAAATCAACGAAGGTCAGGCGATCGCGGGGCGACGTTGCAGCTTCGCCAGCAGCCACCCCGCAATCGCGAGGTTCAGGAGGTTCCAGGCGAAGCCGTTGAGGAACGCGGCCTGGTAGCTGAGCGTCAGGTCGTAGATCGCGCCCGAGATCCATCCCCCCAGCGCCATCCCCGCCATGGTGGCCGATAGCACCGAGGTGATGCGCGTGCCGGCCTCGGTCGGCGGGAAGTTCTCGCGGACGATGAGCGCGTAGCTAGGCACGATGCCGCCCTGGAACAGCCCGAACAGGGCGGAAACGATGTAGAGCGACAGCAACCCGTCGAACGGCAGGTAGAGGAGCAGCGAGACCGCCTGCATCCCCGAGCCGATCAGCAGCGTGATTAGCGGCCCGACGCGGTCGGAAACCCAGCCCGAGGCCAAGCGGCTGACGATCCCCATGCCCAGCATCACCGACAGCATCTCGGCGCCGCGCTGCGCGCCGTAGCCGAGGTCGGCGCAGAGCGCGACGATGTGCACCTGCGGCATCGACATGGCGACGCAGCATGCGACGCCGGCGACCATCAGCAGTCCCTGGAGCGTCGCCGGCGACATTCCGATCGGCGCGTGGACTCCTGCGGCGGCAGGACTTGAAGCTGCCGCGAATCGGAAGATCGGCGCGCGCCGGCGCAGCGAAAGCGCCAGCGGCAGCATCGTCACCAGGGAGAATACGCCGATCCAGAAATGCGCCTGCCGCCAGCCGGCGGTCGCGGTGAAGTACTGGATCACCGGCGGCCACACCGTGCCGGCAAGGTAGCTGCCGCAGGAGGCGATCGCGACCGCGATGCCACGCCGGCGCGTGAACCACAGCGAGATGTCGGCGATCACCGGACCGAACGTCGCCGTGCTGCCCAGGAATCCGATCAACAGGCCGTAGGCTGCGGCGAACTGCCACAGGGCCGTGGCGTAGGACGCCGCAACATAGCCCAGCGCCAGGCACAGCGTTCCGATGACCGCCGGCACCGCCACGCCGAAGCGGTCGGCGAGCCTGCCCATCATCACCTGGCCGAACACGAAAGACACCGCCGAGACGGTGTAGGGCAGCGAGGCGTCGGCGCGCGAGACGGCGAACTCCGCCTGCACCGCCGGCAGGGTGACCGCCGCCGACCACATGCCGACGCAGCCGACGGTGCTGAGCATCACCGACCGCGCCAAGCGCATCCAGGCATGCGGCGATTCCTGCTCGGCGGCGCCCAGGGGCGAGGCCGGGATCGATGGACGGTCGGTCACGGGCGGGGCGTTCCCTTTCCTGGCGCGCGATCCTATCGCCCCTGGATGCGGCACGGCGAGCGGATTCGCGGGATGGCTGACCGCCGAAACGCGAATGCACTAGTACAATCGGCGTAGGCCGGCGCGGCGCCCTAACGGATGCCGGCGCGTACGAAGCTCTGCACGAACTGGCGCTGGAACAGGAGGAACGCGATCAAGAGCGGGCCCGAGGTCATCAGCGTCGCGGCGCAGATGATCGCCCAGTCGATGCCCTGGTCCACCGCCGCGAAGATGCTCAAGCCCACGGTCAGCGGCCGCGTGGTGACGGAGTTGGTGACGATCAGCGGCCACAGGAAGTTGTTCCAGTGGTAGCTGATCGAGACCAAGCCGTAGGCGATGTAGACCGGCCGCGCCAGGGGCACGTAGACCAGCCACAGCATCTTGAGGAACCCGCAGCCCTCCACCCGTGCGGCCTCGTCGAGTTCGCGCGGCACGGTCTTGAAGGTCTGGCGCAGGAGGAAGATGCCGAAGGCGGAGGCCATGTAGGGCAGGCCGATGCCGAGCAGCGTGTCGATCAGCCCAAGTCGCCGCAGCGTCTGGTAGTTCTCGACGATCAGCACGTCGGGCATGACCATGAGCTGCACCAGCACGAGCGCGAACAGCACCTCGCGCCCGAAGAACTCGAACCGCGCGAAGGCATAGCCCGCGAGCGTCACCAGAACGAGTTGCGCCGCCAGGATCATCGTCACCAGCAGCACGGTGTTGAGGAAATAACGCGCGAACGGCGCCGCCGCCCAGGCGTCGGCGAAGTTCCTGAGCGTCAGCGGTGCGGCCAGGTCGAACCGCGCAGCGAACTCCGTGGGATGGAACGCGGTCCACACCGCATAGATCAGCGGCAGGAACCACAACAGCGCCAGCACCCAGGCGCCGATCGTGTCGAGCGCGCGGGTCAGGCCCGCAGGCTCCATCGCGGAGCGGCCATGGGACGTCGCGCTCACCGGTAGTGCACCCGGCGGTCGAAGTAGAAGTACTGGCCGAGGGCGAGGCCCGCGAGCAGCGCCAGCAATACCACGGTCAGCGCCGCGCCGTAGCCCGTGTCCCAGAACTTGAACGCGACCTCCCAGAGATGGAACAGCAGCAGCGTGGTCGCGTTGTCGGGCCCGCCCCGCGTGATGGCCAGCACGTGGTCGATCAGGCGGAACGAATTGATCACCGCGTTGATCAGCACGAACAGCGTAGTCGGCATCAGCAGCGGGAACATCACGCGTCGGAAATAGTACCAGCGCGAGGCGCCCTCGAGCGCCGCGGCCTCGGCCAGCGATGGCGGGATCTGCTGCAGCGCCGCGAGGTAGAAGATCATGAAGAACCCGGCTTCCTTCCAGATGGTCATCACGATGATGCACCACAGCGCCGTGTCCTTGGTGCCGAGCCAATTGAAGCCGCCTCGCCCGAACAGCTTCAGCACTTGGTCGATCAGGCCGTAGTCCGGCGTATAGAAGAACAACCAGATGTTCGCGACCGCGATCATCGGCAGCACGGTGGGCGTGAAATAGGCCATGCGCAGGAAGCCGCGTCCTGCCAAGTTCTGGTTCACCCACACCGCCATCAGCATCGCCAGCGCGATCGAGGTGGGGATCGTGCCGGCGGCGTAGACCAGGTTGTTGACGATCGACTTCAGGAAGATCGGGTCTTCCAGCATGGCCTCGTAGTTGTCGAGGCCGATGAAGACCGAAGGCCGCGAGCCCTTGGGCGTGGAGCGGAAGCTCTGCCATACCGTCGCGAGCGTCGGGTAGTGCGTGAAGAGCGCCAGCAGCGCCGCCGCGGGCAGCAGCAGCAGCCAGCCGTGGACGTTGGCGCTGAGGCGGGTCATGTCACTCGTGGCCGCGAAAAGCCCGTCCCCATGCTTCGACAAGTCCAGCATGAGTACACGAGGGAGAAGCCGGCCTCATCCTGAGCCTGTCGAAGGATGAGGCCGGCCGTGCATTGGCCTACTTCTTGTGCGGCCTGAGGATGCGCTCGGCTTCGCGTTGCGCGTCCTTCATGGCCTGTTCCGCGGTCTTGGTGCCGGTCAACGCCGCTTGCAGGCCGTCGTCGAGCGCGCGGGTCACGCGCTGGTTCTCGTGCGTCGACAGCTCGGCCACGGCGTGCGGAAGCTGGTCGCGCGCCACGGCGGCCGCCGGGAATCCGGCCACGTACTGTTTCATCTTCGCCGTCTCCCAGGCCGCGGGCGTGACCGCGACGTAGCCGGTGCCGATGCCCCATTGCGCCGCGCGCTCAGGCTGCGTCGCCCACTTGGCGAACTTGAACGCCGCCTCGCGCTCGGCTGCGGTCGCCTTCTTGAAAATGTAGAAATTGCCGCCGCCCGTGGGCGAGCCGCGGCGCTTGTTGGCCGGCAGCATCGCCACGCCGAAGTCGAACTTGGCGTTGTTGCGCACGTTGGTCAGGTTGCCCGTGGTGGTCCACATCATCGCGATCTTCTTCTCGAAGAAGTCCTTGGGCGTGGTGCCCCACTCCACGATGCCGGGCGGGTGCACCTGATGCTTGCGCGACAAGTCGACCCAGAATTGCAGCGCTTCGATCACCGCCGGCTTGTCGTAATAGGTTTCGGTGCCCGTCGCGTTCATTAGCCGCACGTCGTTCTGGGTGGTGAAACCCTGGAACAGCCAGTAGGGAAAGCCCGAGGACGGCACCTGGATGCCCCATTGCACGACGTTGCCGGTCGGGCCCTTCTTGGTCAGCTTTTTGGCGTAGTCCAGCATCTCGGCCCAGGTGGCGGGCGGCTTGTTGGGATCCAGGCCCGCTTCCTTGAACAGCTCTTTGTTCCAATACAGCACGACGGTCGAGCGCTGGAACGGAATGCCCCAGGTCTTGCCGCCGGTCTGGCTGTTCTCCATGAAGCCCGGGAAGAAACCCTTCAGCCACGCCTTGTCCGAGTCGGTCTTGGCCAGCTCCTCGTAGGGAACGACCGCCTCTTCGTCGATCAGCGTATACATGTCGGTCGACAGGATCACCGCGAAGTGCGGCGGCTCGCCGCCTTTCAGCGCCGTGAGCGTCTTGGCGATCGTGTCCTGGTACGACCCGGTGTAGACCGGCTTGACCTTGATGCCGGGGTTCTCCTTCTCGAAATCCGCCGCCAGCGCGTCGATCAACTTGGTGATCGGCCCGCCCACCGCGACCGGATAATAGAAGGTGAGGTTCTGTGCCTCGACGGACGCCGGCAGCACCGACGCCAAGGCGAGAAGCCCTGCGCCGGCCAGCGCCGGCTTCAGCCCCCGAACGGATACGAACGACATCGCGACTCCTCCTCTTGTTGCATCGTTTGCGGAATCCTCACCGGCCGTCCGCGGCCCCGTCGAGCCTGCGGCCGGATGCCTTGTCGAACAGGTGCCGGGCGGCGGGCGCCCAGGTCAAACCCACGCGCGCGCCGGCCTTGAGCGCCGACTGCCCGGCCAGGCGCACCAGCACGCGCTGGCCGCCGGCGCGACACGCCAGAATCGTGTCGGCGCCCAGGTATTCTACCGTCTCGATCGCTGCTTCCATGCCGCCGGGGCCGAGCGCGATGTCCTCGGGCCGGATGCCCAGCAGCCGCCCGTCACCCGCGGCACCCTCGAGCAGGTTCATCGGCGGCGTGCCCACGAAGCGCGCGACGAACTCGGTCGCCGGGCGGTTGTAGAGCGCGGCCGGCGGACCGTCCTGTTCGATCCGGCCGTCGCGCATCACCACCACCTGGTCGGCCATAGTCATGGCCTCCGTCTGGTCGTGGGTCACGTACAGCATGGTGACGCGAAGCTTCTGTTGCAGGGCGCGGATTTCGCGCCGCATTTCCTGGCGCAGCTGCGCATCCAGGTTCGACAGCGGCTCGTCCATCAGGCAAACCGGCGTTTCGGCGACGATGGCGCGGCCCAGCGCCACGCGCTGCTGCTGTCCGCCCGAAAGCTGCGACGGCTTGCGGTCGAGCAACTGCGTCAGGCCCAGAAGCTCGGCGGCGCGGGCGAGGCGCCGCGTGCGTTCCGCCGCGCCGACACGGCGCACGCGCAGGCCGAACAGGATATTCTCGGCGACATTGAGGTGCGGAAACAGCGCATAGGACTGGAACACCATCGACACGCCGCGCTGCGACGGCGACAGGCGCGTAACGTCGCGCGCGCCGATCACGATGCGGCCTTCGGTGGCGGCTTCCAGGCCCGCGATCAGCCTCAGCGTCGTGGACTTGCCGCAACCCGACGGCCCCAACAGGACCACCAGGGTGCCTTCGGCAGCCGTGAAACTGACGCGATCGACCGCGGTGGTCTCTCCCCAGCGCTTGACCACCGATTCCAGGACGACGGTAGACAAGACCGTTCCCTCTTTTCGTTGTTACACTTTTATGAACGGCCTGTCGGGATTTGGCAATGCGCCGCCGGTCCGGGGCCCGGCGCAGGAACCGAACCTATTGCTGCAATGTGAAGGAAACCGCGGCGGTTCGGCTGCGGTTTCGTGACCGCCGCGGCCGACTGCGTCAGTTCTTCGCGGGCTTGCCCTTGCCCTGGGCGGCGCCGGTGGTCTGCTTGGAGTCCTTGGTGGTCTGCGCCTGCGCCTTGACGCAGTCGCTATAGGCCTTGCTCGCTTTGTCCATGCCATCGCAGGTCTGGCCCGGCTTTTTCGTGTTCTGCGCGCTTGTGGTTGCCGGCTTGTTGCCCTGGGCCTGGGCCTGCGCCTTGACGCAGTCGCTGTAGGCCTTGCTTGCCTTGTCCATGCCTTTGCAGGCATCGGCCGGATTCTTGCCCGAGGACTGAGCGAGCGCCGGCGCTGCGACGAGGGCGGCGATCGCCAGCGCTAGGCACGTCGTGATCGTCTTGTTGGTCATGGTCGTACCTCGATCATTCGATTGGGGGGCGGTCGGATCGACCGCATCATTGGAGCACCACCCTCGCGGCCGATCCACGACGAATTTTGGGAGATTTCGCGGCGAAAACCCCGGGAATCCGTCCCGCCGGCGACCGTTCAGACTGTGTTCAGGTTCACACGCGTAGCCTGCATTTTGGGATAGAATGCATCGAGTCGACCGGGGAGATCCGGCGCGGCCCGGGGAGAAGGACGACATGACGACGGCCAAGACCTGCTTGCGCTTTGCCGGGACGGCCGCGCTAGCGGCGGTCCTGACGCTCGGCACGCCGAGCCTAGGCTTTGCCCGTGGCGGCGGCCATGGCGGCGGACATCACGGCGGCCACCATCGACATCACGGCGGCGGCTGCGGCTGGAATTGCGGGGCAGCCCTGTTCGGCGGCCTGGCGTTCGGGTCGCTGCTCGCCTACTCGCTGACGCGCCCCTACTACTACGACTATGCACCGGCCTATTACGCGCCGCCGCCCTATTACTATCCGCCTTACTACTACCCGCCAGCCGCCTATTACTACCCGCCGGCCTACGCTTACCCTTACCCCTACGCCTACGCGCCGACCTATTACGCGCCGCCAGCGGTTTACCCGGCGCCCGCGCCGGTGGGCGCGCAAGCGCCGCAGCCCGCAAGCCCGTATCCTGTGACGGCCGCCGCGGCGAATCGGGCCACGCCCTTGGCCGCCGCGAGGCCGGTCCCGACGGCGTATGCCGCCTCGCCCTACGACCGGACCGTCAATGCCCAGCCCCTGCCGACTACGCCGAGGCCGCAGCCACCGTCCAATCCGGACTACGTCGCGTGGCTGAACCCGGCCCCGGCCGCCGCTGCGCCCAAGCCCGAGGTCTGGCCGGTCCCGTAGGGCGCCTCACGGCTTCGCCTCGGCCGGCGGCGGAGCCGCAGGCTGCGCCCTCGGTCGATTACACGGCGGCGCTCAATCCAGCCAACGCCGGCGACCGGGACGTCTGGCCGCTGCCGTAGTCCTTCAGCGCCGCCGCTCTGCCGCCGCCAGCCCCAGGCCCGGCGCGAAGATATAGCGCCTGTCGTCCAAGGGCTCGGCCTTGCCTTCGCGGTAATGCGTCCAGGTGAATTGCAGGCAGTGGGCCACGCCGCGGCATTCGAAGTCGATATTCTCGATCACGATCACGTTGACGCGGCCTGTGGGCTTCTCGCCCGGTCGCGCGCACAGGAACTCGTTGCGCCGCGTCTCTGCCTGGCGCCATTCGCCCAGCGGAAACTTGATCTCGCCGGCGCAGCGGATGCCGCCGAAGCGCGAATCGTAGATGCGGCCGATTCCGTCGCGCTCCGGGCGCACGGCGAAATGCTGCGTCACCTCGCCTTCGCGCTTATCGTTGCGCACGCGCGCGTATACGGCGACGGTCTTGCCGACGAAGGCGTCGGGCGCCGACAGGGGACCGCTCCAGCGGTCGCCGCCAGGATCGACATGAGTCGTGGGGTACGCGGCGATCTCGCGCCTGCCGTCCCAAAGCGCCGGCACGATGAGCTGGAACGGGATGAACCGCACGCCCGTGGCCGTATTGAACGCCGCGTCCCAGTTTTCTTGCTCGCCCAGTTTTTCCGCCGGCCAGTCCGCCAGGGCCGGGGCGGCGAGCATCAGAGCGACGGCGATCGCGGCGAGCCGGCGCATCGCGGCGTCAGGGCTTTTTCGTCGGGGGTGGCGGCGGGGCCTCGATCGGCCCGCCCGCCTCGCGCCAGGCCTTGAAGCCGCCGTCGATATGCGCAACGGGCTTGAGGCCCATGTCCTGCGCTGCCTTGGTCGCCAGGGCCGAGCGCCAGCCCGCGCCGCAAAAGAACACGAAAGTCTTATCGGCGGCGAATTCCTTGCGGTGATACGGACTCTCTGGGTCGATCCAGAACTCCAGCATCCCGCGCGGGCAATGCAGGGCGCCCGGCACCTTGCCCTCGCGCTGCAATTCGCGGATGTCGCGCAGATCGACGAACTGCACGTCGCCGCGGCCGTGCATCCCCTTGGCTTCCGCGGCGCTCAGCGTCTTGATCCTGGCAAGCGCATCGTCGACGAGCCGGCGGTAGCCCTTCACGATCTGCTGCGGCATGGCGTCCTCTCCCGTTTCGCCGGGTGCATGCTAATCTGGCGGCGCGACCACGACAATCGCGCGCAGCTCGGGTTTCATGCGGGATTCCTACGACATCATCGT
>Ga0114930_10004833_pt1 | contig 11223 bp, 12 predicted proteins | sample AnhtaG_FD_87300 | JGI IMG/M metagenome (GOLD analysis project Ga0114930, IMG submission 87300) | Deep subsurface microbial communities from Anholt, Denmark to uncover new lineages of life (NeLLi) - Anholt_01485 metaG | ecosystem: Environmental > Aquatic > Marine > Oceanic > Sediment | place... | reverse complement strand
CGAGCACGGTCAGGCGATCACGCTGCACCAGTTGGGGAGGATCGCCGAGGAGCGGCGGCGGTTCGACGAGGCGGAGCGGTTCTACACCCGGGCCGAGAAGCTCTTCTCCCGACTCAACGACCCGCACAATCTGAGCATCGTGCGCGAATCGCTGAAAAGGCTGCGGGGCAAGTAGACCCGCCGGGTCTTGCGGTTCGGGTGACGGCGGAACCAGGAGATCGTGCGGGTACCGGAGCGATGGGGGGATCAGGTGATGGGGGGACGCGGGGATGGGGTGATGGGGGGACGGGGCGGCACGGACACGCTGACTCCCGGCAAGGGCCTCACTCAACGCTAAACTCTCAACTCTCAACTCCCTAAAACGACACCAAACACTGCCACACAAACATGTTCCCCAGCGCGTCGATGTTCTCCCAGACCCGGCGCACGAGCTCTGTATCCCCGGGGATAGCGGGAAGCTCCTTGATCTTCTCGTCCCACGGAATGCAGACGGCGGAGCTTTGGGAATGGCGAGTGCGGAATGCGGAGTGCGGAATGGGGGTCTCGGACTTGTCCTCCGCAGCCTTGGCGGAGGAGGGTTGCGGATCTCGGTTTTGGGATTGGTGGGAGGAACCCGAGGAGTACACGCCGTACTCGCGGGTGAAGTCGGTGAGCGCCTTCAGGTTCTCGGCCTTCGTGTCGGTCTGCATGATCGCGCTCGCGTCCATGACGTAGCCCCCGTCCTGGGCCACGCCGTCTATCACCTTCTTGCAGTGCTCGCGGACATCATCGCCCGTGCGATACGCAAGGATGAAGTTCGGTATGCCTCCGCTCAGGCAGAACTTGTGCCCGAGTCTCTTGTGGACCTCGAAGATATCACCCCGGTCCACGTGATAGACGATGCTTTGATCCGGCAGTTGGGCTCTCGCGGGCTTGCGCTGGGGAGGAGCAGGCAGGCGTTGTCCGACGGGCCCGGATTCGCCCGGCGTACTGGGAGGATGCAGAACTCACTACTCGAAATTGCTGTTTTCGCGGTGCGATCTCCGCCCAACGTTTGGCACAGCGACGAGCCCATGCTCAGGGGCTGTCCTGACGTCCGTGGAGGCCGCAGTAATAGGAAAGTGCAAAGATCTCCGAGGCTACATCGAGGTTGCGCACCGTGACGTTCCCGGGAACGACGAGGATAGCGGCGGTCAAGTTCAGCACAGCGGTGACCCCAGCCGATACCAGTTGATCTGCTACCCACTGCGCGTCCTCATCCTCACAGGCAACGACAGCCACATCTACGTCGAGGTTCTTAACCACCTGCCCGATCATCGAGGCCTGCATCACCTGAAGGTCGCCGACATGAGTGCCGAGCCTTTCGGGGTCTGTGTCAAAGACCGCGACTATGCGGCAGTTGTGGGCGGTCAGGCGCTCCGGCAACTGTGGATCCTGGACGAGCTTGTCTCCACCGATCCATGCTATATGCTGGACTCGGTCGAGCCCGAGGATTGTGCTGATCTTCTGCCGTAGGAATGTGACGTTATAGCCCACGCCGCGCTTGCCGAAGCCGCCGAAGAATGACAAGTCCTTTCGAATCAACCCGGGCGTTATCCCGAGCTTGCGCGCGAACCGCCACGACGAGATAGTGGTGATACCTGTCCCGGCGAATTCATCAAGCGCATGCAGATATAGTTGCATCCGGGTGACCACGCGTTGTGACGGCGAATTAGGCGCCTCTGGGTATTCCTTCGACTTCTCTCCGAAGTGCGTCGCCATCTTGGCCAGCCACCAGCGCGGGTTCTGAAACTCTGATCGCAGCGGGCAGGTGAGTTCGGGCTGTTTGTACACCTGACATGTGGCTTTGCTGCAATCGCCGCAGCTCTCGACATCCTGTGCCCTGACGCACTCGAAGATCCGGCAGACGGACTTCCCCTGTGCTGCCAGCATTTCGTTCCCGGGCTCGCAGCCGGGGCACAGTTGTTTCAGTTGGTACTTGCAATCGCTGCACTGGAAAACACCACAAAGTGCTTGGAGCACCATGCGCTCCCTCCCCTCCGTAGGGCCGGCGAAGCTTCTCATTCTGTACTGCCTCCCGCCCCAGGCGTCCTCAGTTGGATTCTTGCGTGCAATCCTCTTGGGCAGAGGTCCGAGAACGACGGCTGCACAGATGACAGCTTCAGCCGTTCAGGACACGATGATCGAACAGTTCACCTTCCATTCGTGAGCCCGAATCAGCTCTCACGAGCGGCCAGAGAAATGATGGACACCTGCTCCCCGGGCGCAACGGGATGATCTCCCTCGAGAACAACCAGGCAGTCCGCACGGGCGAACGGCTTGTGCATCCCCGACCCCTGAGCTCCTGCTTTCCGCACCCACAGTTCGCCATTTCGGTGCTCGACAACAGCGCGCAGAAACGCGGTGAATCCCGGTTTCGGCGCCAGTTCCTCCGCGGCGCGGGCCTGCTCGACCGGGCGGATAAGCGTCTTGTGCCCCATGATCTTGCGAAGCGCCGGCCGTACGAACAGTTCGAACGTCAGCATGGCCGACGCCGGATTCCCCGGTAGACAGAAACAAGGCCTGCCGTCAAGCTTGCCAAACAGGAGCGGGCTGCCGGGACGCATCGCCACTCGCCAAAAGACTATTTCGCCGAGACGCTCGATCGCCGGGCGAATCCTGTCCCGTTCGCCCATCGAAACAGCGCCCGAGGTCACCACCACGTCACAGGTCGCTGAGGCTTGCTTCAGAGTCCGGTCAGTTGCATCGTCCACGTCCTCGACCACCCCGAAGTCCACAGGAACACCACCCACCGCGAGACACTGGGCATGGAGGGCTGGGCCGTTGCTGTTCCTGACTTTTCCCGGCGAGAGTGGCGAGCTCAGCGGCACCAGTTCCGATCCGGTAGTGAGAATCGCGACGCGCGGCCGTGGGACGACGACCGGCTCGGCGACTCCCACAGCGGCCAGAAGCCCGATCTCATACGGGCGAAGCTCACTTCCGGCGGCGAGCGCGGTCTCTCCGGCGGCGATATCTTCGCCGGCTGGGCGCACGTCGGCCCCGGGCCGTACGCTCGTTCTGATCTTCACTGAGTCGTCCGCTGGCTCGGTATCTTCTACTCGAACGACTGCATCGGCGCCGTCCGGCATGATCGCCCCGGTCATAATCCGGGCACATTTGCCGCGCTCGATTCGGTGAGCCGGAGTCTGCCCGGCCTCGATCGTCTCGACGATCTTCAACGTCACCGGGCAATCGGGTGAGGCATGGCCGACATCCTCGGCCACGACGGCGAAACCGTCCATCGCGGAGTTCGTGCAGTACGGGATGTCATCCTGGGAGACCACGTCGGCCGCCAGGATAAGACCGAGACATTCCTTAAGAGGCACGGGCTGCGCGGGCAGAACCTCTATGTTCTTGAGCACAATTGCCCTGGCGTTGTTAAAGCTGAGAGGCTTCTGGCTCACCGCTATCCTCCTATGGCAGCCATTACGGTTGTGCGGGGACGCACCAGCTCGGCGCTGCCGCAGAGCGGCTTCTCCGCCAATACCTGGCGTACGGTTCCCATCAATTCTGCATCGGAAGCACCCGAGGCCATCAACGAGCCGAGATCGGCGGATGCATCTGCGCAGAGACATGGGCGGAGTTCGCCGTTGGACATCAGCCGAAGGCGATCGCACGATGTGCAGAAGGGCTCGGTGACCGGGCTGATGAAGCTGATGCTGCCCTTCGCTTCGGGAAGTTGATACACAGGGCGCGCAGCAGGGTTGTGCGAATTCGTTTGAATCAGCGGACCAAACTCAGCAATTCTGTCCCGTGTTTCCGAACTGCTGACGAACAGTCTCTCCCAGGAGTCGGCGGCCGGACCTATCGGCATGAGTTCGATAAAGCGCATCTGCCAGGCATGGCGCAGCGTTAGGCGCGCGAAGCTGGGCGCTTCATCATCATTGACGCCCCGCATTACTACACAGTTCAGTTTGACCGGGCGCAGATCGGCCTCTTCGGCGGCGGCGATACCTTCGAGAACCGCACCAAGTACGCCGCCTCGCGTGATCGCGGCGAATCTATCTTCACGCAGGCTGTCCAGACTGATGTTGATACGGCGCACGCCCGCTTCCGCCAGATCATCAGCGTAATTCTTGAGGAGCACACCATTGGTTGTGAGGCCGATATTCCGAATGCCGGGAATCGCTGCGATGGCGCTGATCAAGTTGGCGAGGCCCGGCCGCAGCAGCGGTTCGCCTCCCGTAATGCGGATTTTTTCAACGCCCTCGGAGGCTAATAGGCGGCACAGCCTTAAGATCTCTTCGTCGGAAAGGCGCGATTCGGGATCTAGGGCACCCGTACGAACAGGCGGCAGGCAGTACCGGCACCCCAGGTTGCACCGGGCCGTCACGGACACTCGAAGATATCGGATTCTGCGGTTGTGTCTGTCAACTAGCATGTGTATCTCGTTCTGCCGGGAGATCAATACCATTGGCGGAAACTTCCAGCCGTGGCAGCAGGCTTCCATCGTACAGGTGCCACACATCGCCCCCCAGGCGGTTCACAAGGGCTATGTCATGCGACGCCATGACAATCGTAACGCCTTTTTCGGTCCTCAGCCGGCGTATCAGGCTTTCGATTACCCGCAGGTGCTCTTCGTCCACGTTGGCAGTGGGCTCGTCCAGCAGCAGCACCGGCGTATTCAGACAAGCCGCTCGTGCCAGGGCGACTCGCTGTCGTTCCCCGCCGGACAGGGATTTGGCCGGTCGGTCCGCAAGGTGGTCCAGGTTCAACTGCTTCAGGGCGTCTGAGATTCTGCCGTCTCGCCCCAATGTGCCAATCCCGCGTGCCTTCAGGGGCATATCAAGGTTAGACCGTACTGAACCGTGGAACATGTAAGGATGCTGCAGCACGAGCGTGACCTGCTTGACAGACTGTTGGTCCATCACTTTGCCGGCATGCTGCACACGCCGACCTCTAAACCACAACTCTCCATCTGAGGGCGGGCTCAGAAAGGCGAGTACTTCCATCAGCGTGCTTTTGCCGGCGCCGTTTGGACCTGTGATACATATCAGGTCACCCTCGCGGATAACAAAACTACACCGGCGTACTGCTTCCACCGGCCCGTATCGCCGGCACAGATTTGATGCTCTATACACCTCAACCATATTTCACCAGCACATTCGACTGAAGGAGCTGGAACGCTGTGTTCGCCGTGTAGGCCACGAGAATCAGGATCAGTCCCAGAGCGATCGCCAGCTCAAACGTACCCTTGGCGGTCTCCAGGGCAATTGCCGTCGTGATCGTACGAGTTGAATACAGAATGTTGCCTCCAAGCATCATGGCCACGCCGACTTCGCCCACGGCCCGGGCAAACCCGGTGACAATGGCGGCCCCTGTTCCGGCGCGTGCCTCTCGGAGAAGGGTCCATGCCCTCCGAAGTCCGCCTATTCCCAGCGTCGCGGTGGTCTTCAGAGCACCGGGGCTGAGCTGCTCCAGTGCACTTCTCGTCAGGCCCGCGACTATCGGGGCCACTAGCAACGTTTGACCAATTATGATGGCGGATGGCGTATACAGCAGACCCAACGGCCCAAGCGGCCCCCGGCGACAGATGAAGCTGTAGACCAGCAAGCCGACAACCACGGTTGGAGTCGCCATAAGCGCGTTCACGCCGACGACAGCCGCGCTTCGGCCCCGAAACCTGTTCAGGCCCAGCGCGACGCCGATCGGCAGGCCGATAAGACTCCCGAAGCACGTTGCCAACACGGAGCAGGTGAGAGAGATCCGAACCGCATCCAGCACATACGGGTCCAGCGCTACAACTCTCCTTACCGCCTCAGCAAAGCTGTCTGCTATGAAGGGCATCGTCTAGCGCCTTGTCCTCGATCCGCCGGCATCCCGGTCCGCCTGCGGAACGGCGTCCGGGAAGAACGCCTGCTTCCCCGCGATGGTGAACCGGGCGATTCTCTGCTGCCCCTCCTCAGATGTAAGGTAAGCGACCAGTTTCATCGCCCCCGCGTAATTCACATGCGGGTGTCTCGCCGGGTTGACTGCGATCACGCCGTACTTGTTGATGAGCAGTGGGTCGCCTTCACATAGGATAGCCAAGTCCAGCTTATCTCGGAGAGCCAGGTACGTGGCCCGATCCGTAAGGCAGTAGGCCTGTCTCTCGTCGGCGATCAGGAGGGTTTCGCCCATGCCCTGACCGGTACGGAGATACCATTGACCCTTCGGCGTGATGCCCGCCGCAGCCCACAACTTGCGTTCTCTCACGTGCGTCCCGGACTCGTCGCCACGGGAAGCAAAGCCAGTTCCGGCGATCCGACGCATCGCAGGGCCTATTTCGCGCAATCCCTTGACTCCGGCTGGATCGCCGGTAGGGCCGACGATGACAAAGTCGTTGTGCATGAGGTCCCGGCGATTGATTCCGAGTCCGGCGCGCACGAACTTGTCTTCACCTTCCCGGGCATGGACCAGGACGACATCCACATCGCCGTTTTCACCGAGGCGCAGAGCCTTGCCGGTGCCCACCGCGATAACGTCTACCTTGATATTCTCTTGCTTTTCGAAGGGCGGCAGGACATAGGAAAGCAGCCCTGATGCTTCGGTGCTGGTGGTAATCGCCAACCTAACGTGACCCGCCGGCCCGCCCGTCGCTCTGCGCTCTGTCTTGCCACACCCGCCGACCAGAAACAGTGCAACCAGAACCAACGCTCCGGGTCGAACGCCAGGACTGCCGACGGCCTTGTCTAGAAACATCCTAGCTGGCATTGCACGATTTTGACGCCGGCTCGTTCACATGCGGCACCGATTTCAGACAGCGCGACCCCCGTTTCCCGGGATATCAGACGAGCGGCCTCGCATGGCAGCTTGCCGTTCACCAACGACCTCCGTATCCGGTCGAGGAGCTCGGGGATATCCGACCGCGGGGCCGGCGTCTGATTTCCGTCCAAGCCTGTGATGCGCTCCGGGCAGGTATAGATGTTCATCCGCCTGCCGCGCAGGAACCCGACGATTGAGATAGCGTAGCGCTGGGCCAGCCATAACGCCCGCGACGTCGGCGCCGACCGGGACGCGACCAGCGGAATCTTGTGTCTGATGGCCTTCGAGGCGATGTCCGCGGATACTCTTCCGGTAGTGAGAAGGAATTTGTCCCCGATCTCGATCCCCTGGAGCAGTGCCTTCCCGACCGCCTTGTCGAAAGCGTTGTGCCGCCCAACGTCGTCCGACCTGCCAACAGACATGCCGCCGCTGTCGTACAGACCGGCGCTGTGAACGCCGCCCGTCCTTACGTAGAGCCGAGAGCTTCGGTTAAACTCTATGCCCGCGTCGGCCAGCGCCCGGACATCGAAGCGTACAGTCGTATCTATCCGGCGGCACTTGCTGGGATCGAGCGGGTCCGTCCCCGTCCCACCGCCGCCGCATCCCGTGCCGAGCGTCCAATTGTCGCGTCTGGCGGCGAGCGCTTCCTCGTCTATCCGCGCCTGGCAATCGATCCGACCGCCTGCCACGTCTACCTCGACGGATTCCAGGTCCTGCGCGCCGGCCAATATCCCTTCCGAGATGAGAAAGCCAACCGCCAGCGCGTCCAGCTCTTCGGGAAGGCACATCAAGTGCGCGACAAGATCGCCATTCACCCAGATGCCGACCCGAGCCTCTTTGACTACGATGTCCTGGGCTGGCTCTGCGGGGCAACCCCGCCAGCGCGTGATCGTTGTCTCGCTGCACAGCGAATTCTCTACTTCTGCTGTCATCTTCTCAGCCATCATTGTACCCGCATGACCGATGCTGTGTCCACCCCCAGCAAGAAACGGTTGAAGCTGGCGGGCGGCACGGCGCCAAAGGGGACGCCAACATACCGGCAGCACCAACGCCGGCCGTGCAGGCAGGGGCCATCCATCGGGGGAACGCGCCGAGAAGCGCCGTTAAGGACGGAGCCTCAACTGGAATCCTTGTCTTCTGGGCCTGCCCTCAAGAATCGCCACAGCAGCATTATCGCGAATAGGAACGCGATGGCTATGAGGTATTCTACTGCTTTTGTCGCTTGGATTTGGCTCAATAGCATTCTTGGTCTCCTAATACGCGAGACTTCTCGTCATCACGAAACGTCCGTGAGCTTATAGTCGGGATGCTCAGACAGGACGGGCATCCGCGTGACGATCCAACGGAATGTGAAGATCGCGAACATCACGATGGCGATCGTAATTACAAACTCCGACCAGCGAGGGACGTAATGTGCAACCGAGTCCCATCGGAAGCCGATGATCGAGACGTTCAGTCGGTTGAGGATAATGCCGGCAACAGTCAGTACACTAGTAAACTGCACAAGTCGCACGTTCTTCTCCCGGACCGCCTTGGCGTAGAGGAGGCAGGGAAGCAGGATGAATCCGAAGACCTCCAGGAGGAACCACACGCCCATGGATGTGCCCAGCAGGTTCCAATGCAGTCCGTGAGCGACTCCGATCCACTTCAGGAAGAAGTAAGACAGGAGCGCCAGGGAGGCCGCCTCCGCCAGGCCGAGCTGCAGGCGGCCGAGGCCCTTCGCATGGCGGGGATCCGTCTGTTCCTTGAAGTAGCGATGAGACAACGTGCTTTCAAGGATCACCATGGATAGGCCCGCTATGATGCTCGAAAGGAAGAAGAACATCGGCAGCAGCGGCGAGTACCACAGCGGATGCAGTTTGGTCGGCGCGAGAAGGAATAGCGCCCCCAGGGCCGACTGGTGCAGAGTGGACAGGATAACGCCCGCAATGCATGCCCCGATCTCCAGCCGGAGCAGCCACCGCCGGGCCACATCCCAACCGCGCCACTCAGCGATGGCGGGGGCGAACTCTATGAATTGGCATGTCAGGTACAGGAATACATGCCACGCGACCAGGAACATCACCGACGCCACCCCGTACGTGTAGAAGACGGGATAAACGATCCGCCAGGGACGACCGAGATCCACGAGTAGAGCTATCACGACGAAGAAGTAGCCGAGGAAGCCGGTCAGGATCGCCGGGCGGAGTATCGGACGATATTGCTTCAGACGGAATATGTGAACGGCTGCGGCGATAGTGTAGCCTCCAGCCGCCAGTGCCACTCCGCACAGAACGTCGAACCCAATCCAGAGCCCCCACGGGAACTCGTCGTTGAGGTTCGTCACCGCGCCGAGGCCCTTTGTGAACCGGACCACGGCGATCCCGAACGCAACAATGACGAAAAGCCCGCCGATCACGTTAAATGGGGTGAGAAGCTTGTTCTTCGACTCGACAGGCACTGCGGCTCCGCTCATGATTGGTCCTCCTCCGTCTTCTGTATCTCACGTTCGGCAGCAGCTTCGGCCGCGGCAATCTCCTCTCGACGCTGCATCAACAAGTGCAGCCCGCCTAGGAACCCTGCCCATACGATAATGACAAGAGGCACCATAGACAGGAAGCCCTCGGTAAGCGCCGGGAATGGGGTGGTGCCGAGCTCTTCCGGCTTCGGCATCCCTAATTCGTCAAGTGGGGCGTTCGACAGGTAGAGCACGCTGGTGCCGCCGGCTTCGTGCTCGCCGTACACATGCTGCACGTAGCGATGGGGCTCCACGTAGATGCGAGTCTTGGCCTCGTCGAGCAGTTCGTCCCTCACGCCAAACTGGATGGCGCCGGTGGGGCAGGTCTTGGCACAGGCAGGGCCTTCCCCTTGTTGCTGACGGTCAAAGCAGAAGGAACACTTCCGTATGGACGGAATCGCCTTCTCGTACTCGAACTTCGGGATGTCGAATGGGCACGCTATCATGCAGTACCGGCAGCCCATGCACTTTCCTTCGTGGTAGACGACCGGCCCCTCCGGCGTTTTCTCCAAAGCCTTCACGAGGCAGGCGGAAGCGCAGGAAGGCTCGTTGCAGTGCATACACTGCCGTCTTAGGAAGACCCAGTCAAACCCGTTCTTAGTGTTCAACTCGTTATATGCGACGAGCGACCAGGTCTTTGGGGACAGCCGCGCCGGATTCTGATAGCCGGGCCCGCCGAAGAACGTCGTGTTCTCTCCAGGAAGCTTGTTCCACTGCTTGCATGCTACCTGGCAACCGCGGCAGCCGATGCAGCGTGTGGTATCAATGAGCATACCTTTCGCGCGCATTATGCCACCCCCTTCTTAGTTACATTGCAGAGAAACGCCTTGTACTCGGGTATCATGGTGTTCGCATCCCCGACGTGTGGCGTTAGATTGTTTGCGCTGTCGCCAGTGGCCAGGCCCACATATCCGAAATGCCACGGGATGCGGATCTGATGGACAACCTTACCATTCACTTGGAATGGCTCGAGGCGCTTGGTCACGAGAGCATAAGCTTCCATCGAGCCGCGGGCGCTGGTGATGACCACGCGGTCGCCCGTTGAGATGCCCAACTGCTCGGCCAGAGCACGCCCGATCTGAACGAATACGTCGGGCACCAGCTCCACCAGCCACGGCAGATTCCGAGTCATGGCGCCCGCCTGCCAATGCTCCGACATACGGAACGTCGTCGCAACAATCGGGTACTTCTCCGGATCGCCGATCTTGTCCGGCTCCCAGATTTTGATCGCCGGATTGTACTGAACGCTCGACATCGGATTCTTGATCGGGCTTTCCAGCGGCTCGTAGTGCTCGGGCAGAGGCCCGTCCTTCAGGTTTGCCGCGAAGAGCCGCGCGTGGCCGGTCGGCACCATAATGAAGGGATGCTTGTCCCGAGGCGGCCATCCGCCGTCGGGTACGTCGCCTTCCCAGCCGCCGGCTCCACCCTTCAACAAGGGATTCCACCGAATCACCCACTGCTTCGGGTCCCAAGGCTTTCCCTGTGGGTCTACCGAAGCCCTGTTGTACAGGATCCGGCGGTTCACCGGCCAGCACCAGGCCCAGTTCGGGTAGAGACCGATGCCGTTCGGCGCATCTGTACCATCCCGTCGGGCCATCATGTTCTCCTCGTCTGTGTAGCTTCCACAGTAGAGCCAGTTCCCGCTTACGGTGGATCCATCGTCCTTGAGGAAGGCGAACGATGGGACCTGCTGGCCCTTCTTGAAGCTCTTCTTCTTGTCCGGGAAGTCCACATCTCGCAGGAAGTACCCGTTGATCTCCTTGGCAACTTTGTGAGGATCGGGTTCCTCGCCGGCCCCATAATCCCAGGCAAGATTGACGATCGGATCGGGGAACACCCCGCCCTTCGAATACTCGGCCTTCAGGGCCTTGTACAGCCGGTCAACCATCCAGAGGTCGGACCGCGACTCGCCAACAGGGCGAATCGCCTGGTACCTCCATTGAGCCCAACGGCCGCTGCCGGTG
>Ga0114930_10004831_pt1 | contig 11227 bp, 10 predicted proteins | sample AnhtaG_FD_87300 | JGI IMG/M metagenome (GOLD analysis project Ga0114930, IMG submission 87300) | Deep subsurface microbial communities from Anholt, Denmark to uncover new lineages of life (NeLLi) - Anholt_01485 metaG | ecosystem: Environmental > Aquatic > Marine > Oceanic > Sediment | place... | reverse complement strand
TTTTCATACATAATTTTATTTTTAGCGGTTAATTTATTTAATTCATCGCGCATATCTAATAATATTCCATTTTTAGTATTACTTTTATCTAAATTTAAAACATTGTTTATAATATTTTTAAGTTCTTGCTGGGAATTCTTTATTTTAGTAATGATAAATATGTCTTGACCCCCATCTTTATCAAGATAGGCGAAATTATAATCACAATCTTCGGGTATTATATAGTTAATTAATTCGTGTATTGGTTTATCCACAGTATAATGACCGCTGCGTATTTTATTAATACAATCAATGATTTTACCCATAAACCAATATTCAGATTCAATGATGGGAAAAATTACATCGGGGAAGGAAAATATATTAAAATTAGATTTCTTGAGTACAGATATTACGTTATTATTTTTACTATAATTGTTATTATTATGACCCCATTTAAATACATTTAGATCATTTTTATTTTTATGAATATGACCAATATAATAACAGTCGGCATAAAATTTTTGCCGATTAGTACTATTTTTAGTTAGTAATTTAACCATACAATAATCATCATATTTTTTGATGATAAATTTATACTTAGCATATCGGATATAAAAGTTATTTATATATTTTAAGGTTAAATCATAGTAATATTTTTGCTGGGGAGTTAATTGATATTTAGGCATTTTTTTAATAAAATAATATAAATAAAATAATACATTCAATTTATTTTAACTTAAAAAAATGAAATAATATTAATATAAATAATATTAAAAAAATGAATAATTATATTAATATCGTACAGGAGTATTATCAAAAACATCGCTTAAATCCGGCTACCCCTCAATATCAATTTATTAGCGATGGACCAGATCATATGCCTAGTTGGCAATGTACCATAACTTTATTTGATAATACTAAATTTACTGGTAAAAATGATATGGTCAAAAGCAAAGCTAAATTAAATGCGGCCGAAATGGCCTATAATTATATTTTTAATGATATTGATAATAGTAGTAGTATTATTAATAGTAATATTGATGCTAATAATGGTAATAATAGTAGTAATAATGTGATTGAATATCACATTGATTATAATACCATATCTAGATTAATAGTTATCGATTTAGAAAATTATCCCCAGGGCATCAAATTACAGTCCAATTCGGAGTTAGGAGTTTTAGGATTTTTATCTCATAGTCACGCCTTATATGAGAAATTACCTTTGGACGGAATACAATGTCAGGTAATACGTTCGACCCGTAAAGATTCTGCCGATCAATATATGGTTTTTACGGTGAGTAAATTATTACATAAATATCATGAAATCTGGATAACTAATAATTTACAGATTAGTATTTTAAGTAAAGATAATTTTGCTGGAGTATTATGTGATATTATTCGGCAAGAATATTCAGATATTAAGGTCGAGCATATTACTAGTTTACGCGATATTTAAAAAATTTATATTATTTTTAAATATTACTAGTTTAGGCGATAATTAAAAAAAATATTATTTTTAAATATAATTTATATATTTAAAAATTAAAATGGATTATGAAATTCATCAGGACAATAGTGATGTTGTTAAACCTTTAATATTGGCCTTTGGAGGTTTAGCTCATGGATTAAGTGAACCAGTATTTGAATTTAGAAGATTTTTATCTAATAATTTTGATTATAATTTTATTTTTTTTTAAAGATACGGCCCAATGTTGGTATCATAACGGTATAGTCGGATTAGGAAATAATATTGATGCCTGTGTTGATAGTATTAAAAATTTAATTAAAGATATTAAATATAATAAAATTATTACTCTGGGAACATCGGCCGGGGGCTATGCCGCAATATTATTTGGAATATTGCTTAAAGTTGATACAATATTATCTTTTTCGTGTCAAACGTTTTTAGATAAAAATAATCGTATTTTATATGCCGATGATTCTAGATCAGAATATATTCAAAAATTATATCGTAGTAATAATGATGCTAAATATTATGATTTATTACATCTGGATAATAATGTGGTTAAAAATATTGTTCTTATATTAGGTATACAAGATCAAACCGATATCAAGCATATCAATCGGATGAAAGCCTGGTCTAATGTTAAGATTATTGAGTATAATGCTGGCCATGCCATGATTAAATCGATGCGGGATGATGGATCATTATTAAAATTATTAACAAAATACCTTTAAAAATATTTATTTGTTTAAAAAAACACACAACCATTATTTTAAAAATGATAAAAATATGCATACCAAAAATAGATGATATGAATGGATCTATTAAAAATATACTTATTCCTGGTATAGAAAATAATCCTAAAACTACATTAGTTGATGATATTGATGAATGTGATTACATAATTCTAGATTTTAGACATCTTATTATAAATTATAAAATTATATATCCTCATAAAACTATAATAGTTGATTATAGAGATTTGTCATATGAAGTATCTAAATGTGAATGTTTATTATATTTTAAAAGAAGTGTTGTAAATAAACAACACATGAAATTTTGTAATTTTAATCGTAAAATTCATCCGATAAGTTATTGTTTACGTAAAGAAACAATGTCATTTGTTAATATTTTTGAAAATAAGCGTAAATTTGATATATCTTGTATGATTAATCCTAATAATCAAATGTTTAATAATAGAAAAAATCTTGCATTTAAAATTAAAAATAGTATTAATAATAATAATGTTTTTGTAGGCGAAAAAGGTAATAGTGGTCAAATTGGTCGAACTAGTATTCAAAATGAATATTTTAAACATATGTTAGATAGTAAAATTGTAGTAACTTGTAATCCAGATCAATGGGAAGGTGATTACAGGTTATTTGAAGCATTAGCCTGTGGATGCTTAGTATTCGTGGATAATATGCTTACTCCATTTAAAAATAAATTTACTGATGGTATAAATATATGTTATTATGATAATAATGATTTAAATAAATTAATTGAACGAATTAATTATTATTTAGAGCATGATGATGAAAGGTTACAAATTGCTAAAAATGGTTATGAATTTACTAGAAAATACCATAAGCCATCTAATCGAATAGACGAAATATTAGAAGAAATAAATAAATTATAAAATATATTATATAAAAATATATTATATAATATATTTTTTTTATTTCCGAGCTAAAATAGTTAAACCATTATTATTAGTAAAGCGTTCCTTTAATTCCCAATCGGGGTTGTTTTGTAAAAATTCTTCCACCGCCGGCCACAATCCTAATGTAAGTTCCTGGTCATCAAATCCAGTATCACGTTTCATTTGTTCAATATTAAAATTACAACGGATAGGTTCCCCAGTAAATTCATCTACGGTAGTATCATGCATAATAATGTATTTATTGGTTAAAGGGGCAAATTTGGCTAATTCGCGTTTAAGTTGACCATAACAATGCAAGGTATCAATAAAAGTAATATCAACTTGTTGTGCTAAGGTATATTTAAGAATATCCCGTTGAGTAAAACTAAGTTGAATATCAGCTTGTTGAGCAGCTTGCATTGCGGCATGAATCGGAGCCCATTGTAAGTCCACCGAATAAATAATTTTCGTATCAGAATTATTATTAGTTAAACCATGCATGAAAGCCCAGGTTGATACTACTGACCTAACTCCAGCCTCTAATATAATTTCGGCTTGTTGAGCATACTTGGCTAAAGTCGGTAAATGCTCATTAATATCGGAAGGGGTCGAGCACAATTGTTTAAAATGATTTGCAATCATGGTATTTTTAAATATATTAATTTTATATTTAAATATAAAATTGTAATTATAAATTTAAATCTATTTACGTTTTGTTGTTCAGAGGTTAAAAAAATTTTTTATTTATAATTAATATATTTTTACTAAATTTATTTTATTAAATATAAAATAGATCTATTTACGTTTTTGTTGCTCAGTGGCTAAATTATAAGCTTCATTAAATTGTTCATAATTAATATCAGCTAAAACTGGTTTAAGCATATCGTATAAATATTGACTATCCTGGACCATTTGCTCAAAATCCAAAAATATAGTTGGAATATTGTATTTAACCATATATAATAAATATTCGGCCATTATTTTATGATACATTTGTAACTGTTGATCATAATTATTAGCTTGCCATAAACCACCGGCCTGACCAACACCATGTTTTACCCGTGACTTAGCCGATTGTTCATAATTCCGAATTGGAATAATAATATATTTTATATCCTGGCGTTTACTAATATTAGCCATGTCAGTTATAAACCGGGGATTTTTAAGATATTGAGGGGCAGCATTAATATCCAATTCCATACCGGAGTTACAATTTTTAAATAAATTATTAACATAATTATTTATACTAAAACCCGTATCTAATTTTAGATAAGTCATTAATATTATTAAAAAAGTAGTACCACAACGCCCTGTACCAGTAATTAATATTTTACCTTTATTCATTTTTTATTATTTTTTTTATATTTAAATATAAAAAAAATAAATATAAAATAGTTAAATGGTTAAAATTAGTATCGGGGTAATGGCCACCGCCATTCATAAAAAATATGCTGATCAAATCCAAGCCTGTTTAGATACTTGGGTGCAAGATGGTAAAAATAATAATATTAGTACCTATTTTTTTGTTGGCTATCATAAAGATGATAGATTTCCGTTAATAAATTTACCCAATGTAAAAGAAGATTATAATTCTGCATTTCATAAACAATTTCATGGCTTAAAATGGATGTTAGATAATGATCCCAGTGATTTCTATATGGTAGTTGGAACTGATACATATATTAATATAAATAATTTAATATCTCTTCTACAGAAATATCATAATAATACTAACCTTTATATTGGTGGTCATGGAAGTAAAATTCAAATAGGTTCTGAACATCTTTACTATCATAGCGGGGGATCTGGATTTATTATTGATCATCAAGTATTAAATAAAATATTTACCTTATTTACTCCTGCTAGAATATATGAAATATGGAATAAACAATGCGTTAAAAATAATCGACAAGATTTATTACCAGCATGTGATGTCACAATTTCATGGTTATGTCAAAATATTTTATTTATTGAACCAACCATAGTTGACCATTTTTATGGTTGTAATAACAAAAATAGATATAATGATGATTCTGCATCATGCAATGGTTGTAATAGTATTGAAAATCCTGATAAAATTATATCATGTCATTTTATGGATCCACCTTTAATGCGTGAATATCATGATTATACTAAATTTAGTTTTACTAAAGAAATAGTACAAAATTGGACAGTAGTTACTTGTTTTTATCATTTACCCCGTTACGGTAATGATTTTAATAAACCTATTGATTTTTATTTAAACAATGGTAAATTTGTATTATCATTACCAGTTAATTTAGTTGTATATTGTGACAAAGAAGAATATGATTTTATTTATAATTATCGTAAAGAACATGGCTTTGAAAATAATACTAAAATAATAGTTAAATCATTATATGATTTTGATTTATATAAATATATTGATACTATTAAAAATAATAGAGCTAATAATAATATATATTTAAATAATCGTAATACTCCAACCTATTGTGTATTAACATCATCTAAATTTGATTTAATGGCTCAATCTATTATGGCAAATTATTTTAATGATCAATATTATGCCTGGTTAGATTTTGGATTGATGTATTGTGTAGGTAATTATCCTAATCAAATTATAAGAGCATTACAACAATATCGTGATAAAGCGTCGTTTATGATGATAGAATATATTCCTGAAAATGTAGTGCGTAATAATCAATTATATTATCAAAATGGTGGTATGCGTAGTATTGCAGGTGGTTTTTGGACTGGTAATAAAGACTATTTATATAATGTATGCATTGAAGGACATAAAATATTTATAGATACTGTAAATGCTGGTTATGGTCATTCTGAACAAAATATTATCCCAATTATATATTTTAATAATCCAAATTGGTTTGAATTGTATTATGGTGATTATTGGCAATTATTAAATAATTATGATAAAATACGTTTAAATTTAGAAAATTCGGTGAAGCATGTAATATTTTATGCAAGACAATATGGATCATATAAAATATGCCAACAATGTTGTATACAAGTACTTAATGCAGTTAATAATTTGGATGCTAATTTAAATTTAGAATTGTTATTTAAAGTATTAGATGACTATTTCATATCATCATATTATCTAAATAATATAGATGATTGTATTATAGCATTAAAATTATTTAGTAAATATGAACAATTATATAAAGATGGTTTTAAGTCATATTATAATAGTTATGGAGCCCATATTATTAGAAATAGTGATCATTTATATCAAAATATTAAACATCTTACACCTAATGGCGAAATTTGTATTGAAAATAAAAATAATGATGATAATGATGATGATATACAAGAATTAATAAATCAAGGTTATAAAGTATTTATATATGGAGATTATAGTATATCCTCAAAATCATTAATAATTAATAATCCAGTATATCGACCTTTAAGCATTAAATTTAATACCGATTATGTTAAAACTATTAAAAATGAAATTGGTACATATAATATTGCCATACTACTTACATTATGTAGTAGAAATTGTAATTTTAATGATATTACTGAAGTACCTTTATTTAAAAGTTTATATCCATCTATTATAAAAACAGCTCCAAATAATGCCAATATTAAAATTATAGTTGGTTATGATGATGATGATTTATATTATGATAAAAACGTAAAAGATATTACTAAAAATGGAATAGAAGTATATAAATTATATAATTGTCAAAATGCGCCAGCTAGAGCGTGGAATAAATTATTTAATATTGCGTATTATCATGAAACTAAATTTGATTATTTTTGGCAAATCGGTGATGATGTCGTTATTGAAAATGAATGGTATGATAAATTTATAACTAAATTAAATCAACATAATGATATTGGAGTAGTTGGACCATGTGAACCATTTAATTATAATCAACGAGTTAAAGGAAATATACCTTGGATAATAGAAAATGTGATGATAAGTAGAAAACATTTTATGATATTCAGTACACTATTTAATTATAATATTAAAAATTGGTTTTGTGATAATTGGATTACTGAAGTGTATCGACCATTTAATAGTTTTATTTTTACGGATGTTAAATGTAAAAATTCAATTCGTGATGCTAGATATAAAATTGAACATCCTACAAATTTACAACAATTAATTACTGCGGGTATAACCAAAGTTAGAAACTTTATAGATGGACAAAAAGTTAAAGTGTTCTCATTTTGTATATACGGTACCAATAAGAAATATTGTCAGGGCTTGATTGAAAATATAAAAATAATTCAAAATAACTACCCCGATTTTGAAGTGTGGATATATGGTGGTTTTGATGTACCTGTGGAGTATGTAAATAAATACCATCAATTTACCAACGTAAGATATATTGAATTACCATATAATGATTTAACATTAATGTATTATAGATTTATGCCAATTGATAATTCAAATGTTGAATTATGCTTTATTAGAGACGCGGATAGTCGAATCGGTGAACGAGATCAATGGTGTATTAATCAATTTATTAATAATGATATGAAATTTCATATTATACGTGATCATAATCAACATAAATTAAGAATTATGGGTGGAATGTGGGGTATTAAACAAGGAATTTTAAATGAATCCATACAAGAAATGTTCTATATTTGGAAAGATAAAACTAATCACAAATTAACCGATTATCGTAGTGACCAATATTTTTTACAAGATTGTATCTATAATCTTATTAAAAATGATGTTTTAATACACAGTGATTATAATTTTTATTCTGACGAAAATATAAGTAAAATAGAGTGTGATAATACTTCTAATAATTTTGTTGGTAACGTATATGATTATAAAGATGAGCAAGAAATAATAATATACTCTAAATAAAAAAAATATATTTTAAAAATGAAAAATATATTTTTTATCGATACTGAACCAGCCAGTAGTAAACTTATATTAATAAAAAGTAATGATAAATGGCCTAAATATATATTAGAAGAGAATGAATGTATAACAGATTACATTATTAAATATGGATCATGGGAATTAGAACTTATTGAACTTGCTATGCAAGATATAAAACCAAATTCTGTATTTTTAGATATTGGTGCTAATATTGGCACCTGGACAGTCATGATTGGCCGAATTATGCGAGATAAAGTTAAAATACATGCATTTGAACCACAGAAAAATATATATTATCAATTATGTGGAAATGTATTTATTAATAATTTATCAAATAATGTAAATATTCATAATACCGCATTAGGATCAGAATTATTTGATAATATGCCGATGTATAAATGTGAAAATAATAATGGTGCCTCTAGACTTGTTAATAGTATTAATAGTCAAATTTTTAAACTTGATGATAACGAATCAGTAACTATTAATACATTGGATTCATATAATTTCAATAATATTTCTGTAATTAAAATGGATGTTGAAGGTTATGAAAAGAATGTATTATTAGGAGCTAAACAAACAATAATTAATAACAATTATCCAATTATATATTTTGAATGTTGGGATCGGAAAGAATATCAACAACAACGACAAGAACTATTTACAACATTAAATGAAATTGGTTATAATAAAATCGAATTAATAAAAGATGGTGATTATCGGGCTGAAAAAATATAATATTACACCCAAAAAATTATTATTATTAATATAATAATAATTTTTAACAACTATTATATAAAGCCCAAAAATTATTATAGTATCCAGCGGCAATTTTTTCATCCATGATATAAATACAATTTTCTTGATTATAGCGACTTTGCACCGTAAAATTAGCACTACCTGTCCATACCCCATAGGGACATATATTATTATTCATATCATATCTAGCCATAATAATAACTTTATGATGTAATAAACTATCTTTAGACCAGATTTTTATGTTTTGACCATAATTACAATTTAAATCTTTTAATAAGCTTAACCAATGGGCTTTAAAATTAGGATTACAAGCTAGTAATTCAGGTTGATACTGTAATAATAAATAAAAATCTTTATGTAATAATTCAGCTAATATTTGCGGTTCAGTAAACCAGGCCGCCATAATAAAAACAACGTCGGCCGAACGCATTTTAGCAATTAAATTAGGTAAAATATCTTGATTAAAAAATACCTGCATCTTATCGGTAACAATTTGATTATAAAATTGATCTACCTCATTATTTTTAACCGGTTTATCTAATTCTAATTTTATTTTTATTTTTGGTTTTAAAACTGGTTCCAGTATATTATCTGAATCTGAGGTAAAATCATCTTCAGATATATCATTATTATAGTTAAAATCTTGTTCAATTATATTAAGTAAGGGAATATCATCCATTTTAAAATATAATTTATTTTTAAATACATAATATAATTGATTTTTAATATAGGTATAACCATTTAAAACCTAAAACTAGTTTTTTAAAACTTTATGTTCAATAATTTGCTATAATTGACCTGCTGTATTACTTAAAATTGGTTTAGAACCTAGCACTAGTTTTTTTAAACTTTATTTTCAAGTATTTGATACAATCGACCTTCAGCATTACTTAAAATAGGTTTAACATCATTAGGGTTAATTATGGACAAACCATTTTGGATAAGTATGGTGTATAAATCAAATAAATAATTACCTTGTTCTTTGGAAAAATAAATCGTCATACTATCTTTAACCTTATTATGGTTATTTATCCATAATATAGTTAAATCATTTAATCCTAATTCAATATGTTTGGAATAATTAGGATCATCATCATAAATTGATGAAATACAGGCTAAAATATCATTAATATTATTAGTTGCCACTAATTTCAACTTATTTAAAGGTCTATTTTGTCGTTCAACTACTGCTACAATCTGACCGGGATATTTTGTTAATAGAATCTCAAATAAATCAATATGCATATTTAATACTATTTTTAATATTAAATAATAATATTTAAGATTATTTTTAAATTTTTAATTTTAAAAAAAAATATTAAATATTTTTTTAGTTTAAATAAAAAATGAGTTCAAACAATTCACGTTAGAAACCATGCAAAGGCTTTATGTTGCAAGTAGTGCTCGTCCGGAGTGAAATTTAGTCGGCCTGGTGGGACAAATCATGATCCGTAATGGTCAACCTACCCACCCCAAGTGGAAGAAGATGTACGCGGTTAACAACGATTATACCATGTACTTAGTTCATTCTTAACCACTAATTGATATCAATTTATTAAAAAAAAATATTATATAGGTATATAATATTTATGTTAGAAAATTATCTAAACCATTTAAAATATAAAAATATATTATTCTTAAAAATTATAATTATGCATAGTAATATTATTTCTAGCACTAAAATAGTAATTCCCTATAATACTCCCAATATAAATTTAAATAAATTACGGATTATTACCTTTAATATTGCGGGACAAGCTCAAAATAATAATAGTAAAATATATAGTTCCGAACGCCAATTCGTTAAATTATGTCAGAAAACTTATCAGGGAGGCTGGTCCAATGACCATGATTCAGATACTACTAATAACAATTTATCTAATGCTAATAATACTAATAATAATTTAATTCTATCCCAATGTACCTTAAATGCGGCCCAGTGGTTAGCTCATCAACGAGCTGATATTATTGGCTTACAAGAAGTGGTTAATAAATATATGCCTTTAATTATACAACAATTTAAGGGTTATGATTATATTGGTCATAATAATAGTTATATTATTTATAATAAAAATTTAGGTCTAGCACAAATAATTAGTCCTAAATTTCTTACTATTAACGGTAATGGTCGAACTATGCTAATAGTGTGGTTCCCGGACGTTAAATTAGTAGTAGTTAATTTACATGCCGCGCACAATATTGATTTAAAAATAAGTATTGAACAAGTTTTTAATGCCAATATTACTAAAAATATTAAACCTACCCGAATTATAGTAACCGGCGATTTTAATGATGCCTATGGTTGTAATTTACAGCAACTTAATTTACTAGGCTTTAAATTACAACAACATGGTATACCTACTAAATCCTGTTGCACTGATCGTAAATATATATATTACGGTGATTATATTTTTGATAGCGAATATCAAATCCCTGGTTTCTATGGCACCCCCTGTGATGGCATAGCCCCAATTTTATATGATGATAACAATAATTTATATCTTAATCCTAATTCTAAAAATAAATTGATGTC
>Ga0114930_10004830_pt1 | contig 11231 bp, 7 predicted proteins | sample AnhtaG_FD_87300 | JGI IMG/M metagenome (GOLD analysis project Ga0114930, IMG submission 87300) | Deep subsurface microbial communities from Anholt, Denmark to uncover new lineages of life (NeLLi) - Anholt_01485 metaG | ecosystem: Environmental > Aquatic > Marine > Oceanic > Sediment | place... | reverse complement strand
TCCTGGGATAAATTTGCGGTTGAAAAAACGTTCCAATCCTCCGCTCCCATATAACTGTTTTGTTCCTCCTTTTCGATTTGAGCCGTCAGCTTCTCTTTTTCAAATATCGGATGCGTCTGTATTAGTTGATTCAAAAATTCGTTCTGGGTGATCGTCTGAGCATGTGATATATACGGCAGGAAATACAACCCTGCAAACATCACCAAGAGCGCTTTAAAGTTTTTCATTATGGTTACTCCTTCAAAAGTAAAGTGTAAAACGTTTGTCAAATAACTTAATATTAACAGCGTATTTATAGTGTGTTGGGTTCCGTTAAGCGGGACCAACAGACAGCAAAAATTTGCAGCATTTTATACGGAAAAGATTGTTTATGAGATTTTCCAGATTAAAAAGCTTCACCTAAATTAAGATACATTCCTGAAGACCCTTTTCCGAAACCGAAATCTAATCTCAGGTTAAGCTTTTCATCCGGACTAATAAGAAAACGTATCCCAAACCCATAACATTGTTTGAATCTTTTTAGTTCAAAATTCCTGATTTTATTTGCTACACCTCCAAAACCTGCAAATCCGACTAACCCGAATCTCCGTTTCACCGGGCTTCGATACTCCATTTGAAAAGCGACGATATCTTTGTCTCTGTATCGTCCCTGGTAGTATCCCCTCATCACATTTTCACCGGCAAGCTGAGACATCAACTGGAACGGGGGATCGCCGGTCAGTATGTTTATATATCCATGAAAAGCCAAAACCTGAGAAGAAGTTAAGGGAAAGTACTGTCGAAGGTCCAGGTTGTACCGATTGTAATCATAGTCGCTCCCAAGAGCACTGTTGACAAAGAATGTGGATAACTGGTAAAAACTTCCCGATGACGGGAAAAAGATATTGTTCCGTGTATCCCAGTTCATCAGAACTCCTGCACCCGAAACCGCTCCGCTTTCACTGCCTAAAATGTCTCCCTGCGCCAGAAGACCGTTTTCTTCAACTTCGACGAGTTTACTGGTTCCATACATGTACTGAATACCGACGTACATTCCATGAAGCATTTTTTTCTGAAACTTTAGAGTAAACATAGTATTTCGAGGCGTGTAGTCCTCTTCAGCCTCCTCCGGTGTGTTATTACCGATTCCATAAAAGAAATCGGGAAATTTTACAAAGGCGAAGTTACCGTTCAGGTGATAGATTTCGTCTTTCCAATAAAGGTCAACGCCGAGGATGCTGATTATCTGCTTTTTTTGTGTGTAAATCAGTAAAGGCGTAATAGTTGAAGGTCTGGATGTTACATCACTTCCCGGCTCCCGGAAAAAATAGCTTGCACCTCCGCCTATCATTGTTTTTGTTTCCGGAGAATAACCGAGGACGGGAAAATAAGCCAAACCGCTGCTCTTTTGCTCAACTGTGTCCTGTTTGTTTTCATCTTGCAGGGCAGATACCTTGACCTCTAAATCCTGCTCAAAATTTCTCTGACCATTAACAAGTTCCGTATTGGGGTTAACGATTTTTGAGGATATGTATGATGCAAAGGACACTGAAATTTGCGCATACGAAACAGGTATGCACATGAAAAGAATAAATAAAACTGCGCATGAAACACAGGTGATCAGGTTTGAAACTTGCATTTTCATTGCGTTACCTCCTTTTTTAATATGATAGTAGATCCAAGATTTATCGTATAGATTAAGTTATTTGAACTCGTTTAATTTTTCACCCTCACCCTAACCCTCTCCCTTCAAGGGAGAGGGTATCGTTCCCCTGAGTTCTTGGGAGAACTCATATGATAACCCCGAGTTCTCGGGGTCACAAACAGGTATAAATTAAATTATCCTCAGCCAGAGGCAGATCCGCCTAAGGCGGAAAAGAGCAAAATCAGATGACTAAATCTTTACCATTTATCAAATTTTTCAAAAGAGCAAGCTTTAATTAGACTTAGAAATAATCAAATTACTATAACCATATTCGCACATCCTGAACGGAAAGCGCTTGAACCACTCTATTACGATCTTAACTCAAAACTAAAAAGAAAAGGAATTGAACCTAAAGTCCCATGGCTCAATAACCATGTCCTAAAATTCGAATTTAAATGAAACTCAAAATAGTGGCAATAACTATCCCTGCAAAATCGTTGTTTATTAAATATTGAGCACTTAAACTAATGTAACACATGTAATTTTTTTAGAGTTCCATTTTTTCAAAAATTGCAATAGCTTAACAGCGAGAGTATCTACTGAAAAAATATCTTCTTAGAAGTTAAGTAAATTTTTATAAATGAAAACGAAATCATGCACGATAGTAACCAGTGCAAAAAATAAAATACAATATCCTGAAATATTGTCATTTTCCAGTAATGCTATTAAGAAAATACACAAGAACGAAACAGGAGTATAAATACACAGAGCCCCCATATTTTGCTTAACACATCGGCAAGGCGTTAATCGTAATCAAATGGTTCGATCTATTTGTGTCTAAAATATTTGGAAAGATGATTGCTGGTTCAAGTTTATAACTTGTCATTTAAGTGATCACTGCGGGGAAAATAAACGTTTCGGCGAAGTTTACAAACATGCTTAAACGAGAAGATTGCATTTTTAATTTCCCGGAGACTACTTCAGTACGAACCCGGGTTTCTGGTACATTATCTTCCCGCCAACCATTGTGATGATAACCTTGGAAGCCATTTTCAGGAGTTCCTCGTCGGTAGCATTCAACAGATCAGTGTCGATGACTATGAGGTCGGCGAGTTTTCCCGTTTCGACAGAACCCCTGACGTCATCATCATAGGTCAGGTAAGCCCCGTTGATGGTGAAGGTTTTCAGCGCTTCGAGAAGCGATATGCACTGCTCCGGTCCATACACTTCGCTGGATATCTGGTGCTTCCGTGTGCGCATAGCATACATGCCGATCCAGGGGTCGGGAGAATTGTTAGGGTAGTCTGACCCCGAAGCCATGAGGATACCTGCATCCAGAAACGTCTTGTACGGCGTATGCCGCGCCATCCTTTCCGGACCAATGTTTCTCAAGAAGGAATCGCCTTCGAAATAAAGGTGAGACGGATTGACAGCGGCGATTACGCCATACTCTGCCATATCTTTTATCACGGATGTTTCCGGCTCGTCAGGCAGGTAACAGTGGATGATGCTCCACCTGAGGTCTGCATTCGGATTATCTTTCTTGATCTTATCCATAAGTATTTTGTAAACATCCATCGTCTGACGGATCGCAGCGTCTCCGCAGGCGTGAGTGTGTATCTCCCAGCCGTAGTCCGCCAATAGCTGGAACTGTGCAAGCCGGTAGTCGAAGTCCGGGTCGCGGAAAGCGCCGTAGTTCTTTTCGCCTAACGGGTCTTCGGGAATGGGCAGATAGGGCACTGAGACCGCCCCGCTCCTGGATCCAACGCCTCCGTCCGCGGAGGACTTTGCCCCACGTATGCGGAACATATTATCGCCGATGTTATGGAATCCGAGTGCTCTGAGGCGTTTTTCTATCTCTACAGGATCGCCTATTCCATCAGGGTCGCCGCTGCGGTACCAGCCGTCGTAGAGTATGACTCTAACCGGAAGAAGGCCGGAATCGTAGGCTGCCTGGTAAATACGGGTGACGCTGCCCATACTGCTTCCCGCCTCCACGACACTCGTGATTCCCATGGACGAAAGTACGTTTAATCCAAGGACAAGACTCTCAACCCTTTGCTCAAACGTCTTGCTGGGTATCGCTCTCGAAACCAGCCGCGGCGCCTTAGCGCCTACAAAGACGCCGTTGGGCAAGCCGGTATCAGGATCGCGAAATATGATGTCGCCAGCCTCAAAGTCCGGTGGGTCGGAGGTGAACCAGTCTGGGTAGGTGGCAGGGTCGTCAAAATCAATACCGAGCAGTTCAAATACCTTTGTATTGACCGCTATGCCCCTGTAAATCCTGGTCAGGGATATCGGAACATCCCGCGAAACCTCGTCCAATTCGCGGCGGTTCGCCATACGCTTTTCCACAAATCTATCCTGTGTCCATCCCAGCCCGAACAACCAGTCTCCAACCTCACCCGTGGTGGGGTAACTCCATCCTCCGAGCTTACCGTCACGGACAAGTCTGGCAAGACGGTCTCTGAGGAGCTGCTGGACGTCGGATATATTCCTTGCCGGCTCAAGGTTGACCGCGTAATACTGTTGAAACCCGAGGTCGCGTACATGGATGTGCGTTTCGTTAATCCCCGGGATGACCGTCCGACCGTCAAGGTCATACACTTTTGTGTTAAAACCGATGAGGTGGTTCAACTCCTGCAGCGACCCCACGCCGTCTATCCTGTCACCCGTAATGGCAACGGCGCTCGCCTCCGGGTTGTTTTCATCCATTGTAATAATCCTGGCGTTATGGAAAACAAGATCAGCGCCCCGTTGTAACTGACCTTGGTCTGTTGTATAACCAAACTGCACAGTAGTCAGCAATACTGCTGAAATCAGCACTACAAAACCAGGCATAACTGCCGATAGTATCTTTTTCATTTGGTGTGCTCCTTTTAAATACAAGTAGGTTATAAAAAATCATTAATTGTTGTATTTATTGTAAACCTGCATAATTCATAAAAGTGCTTATGTGTTGATATATGTTATTGTTATTATCGGCATTATCAAAAGACTGTCATCCTGAACTTGTTTCAGGATCTATTTTAGATGCTGAAATAAATTCAGCACGACAGAATTGGAATTTATGAATTAATCAGATAAATAACTTTAACCACAATATCAAACAAAAAATATTCGATTCATCCGAACACGCTCAGCGGGATTTGCACAAATTTGCGTTATGTTCATATAATGTTTGGTCTTATCCCCGTAGGAACACGCCATGGCGTGTTCATGATCCCGAGTACTCGGGATTCCTACGGATAAACATATTAGTATATAAGGAAATTCAATCATTTCCAATATTCTTAGCTATGTACAAACTAATTTCCTAATGAGATAAAACTTTTAATGAAAACAAATCGTCATATATATGGTTAATAGTATCATTATTAAGAGAGGGTGATTATGAATACCAAATTTATTTTAGTGAGTGCTTTCTTTTTACTCATAGTTGTTTCATGCGGCAAAGACAATAAAACCTACACCATCGAAATCAAAGACGGTGTTAAGTACATCCGTAATAAAGCTCCGCTGTGGGGTGACACGTTGAAGGTTGCACTGGAATTTGTGCGGCAAATCGGACAAGAAGAGAGTAAGGATGAGAACTATATGTTTTACGGTCCGTCGGATATTGCAAAGGACGCCGATGGGAATCTCTATGTTGCTGATACGAGAAATTACCGTATACAAAAATTTGATCCGAACGGAACATATTTAGCAACATTCGGAAACAAGGGACAGGGACCGGGTGAATTCACGTATAATCCTTGGATGATCAATATTGATACTGCAGGGAACATGTATATACTTGCCGGGAATTATATTCAAATATTTGCACCGGGAGGAAAAGAAATAAGAAGAACAAGATTCGCTTTTCGGTTCAATGAATTTCGATTGTCACGTTCGAGCCAAATTATTATATCTTATAGAAGTCCTATTATAAGAACCTATGATGGAAAAATTAAATCTGAATATGAGCCAAAAACATCACTTGTCGGTCAGTATAATAGTGAGGGCTATTTAGTCAGAGAATTTGGTAAGATTCACGATTTTAATAATATTTACGTAACCGGACCCGCAAATACTAATTTTATTGAAGTTGATTCGCATGACAATATTTATCTGGCATTTTATTACCAAAATCGCATTGAGAAATATTCTCCTGAAGGAAAGCTTCTGTGGGCATCGGAGCGTCCGCTTAACTTTAAATTGAAATACAATTTGGAAGAAACTAAAAGCGAAATGCCTGATGGAGAAATCCGTATTTATTTTTCGCCTAGATTTACAATAATCTCAAGTCACATCGGAGTTGATTACAAAGGGCGAATATGGGTACTGACATATATGAAAAACGTAAAGGAGGATAGAAAAAGCGAAGAAAAATTTGAAATTTTTAACAATGACGGCGTTTTCCTTGGAAGAATACCTCAACCTGAGAAAAGAGGGGGAGAATGGCAAATTATTGATGACCGGTTATTTTTTGTCGGCGCTGAAAGTATGTTTATATACGAATACAAAATCGTTGAAAAATAGATGGCATGATTTAAAAAAATTAATAATGGAGGTTGTTATGAAATTAAAATACACCTTTTGCATCCTTTTTTCCCTTCTTTTATTATTCTCCTGCGGCAAATCCGACCAGCCCTACACCATCGAAACCAAAGACGGCGTGAAGTACATCCATAACCACGCGCCGCTTTGGTACGATGAGCCTAAAGTTGCGCTGGAGTTCGTCCAAAAAATCGGTGAACTGGAGGGCGAAGATGAAAACTATCTATTCTATGAACCTTTTGAAGTTGTCCGGGATAGCGAAGGGAATATTTTTGTGGTAGATGGTGGTAACCGCCGAGTGCAAAAATTTAATGCAGACGGACAGTATATATTTACAATCGGACGTGAAGGTCAGGGACCGGGTGAATTTTCAGATGCAATTGTTCGGAATTCATATAGTATAAATATTGATTCGGAGTCTAACATCTACGTAAATGATTCCGGGAACACCCGTATACATGTATTTTCTTCTGATGGTAAGTATTTGAGGGGTATAAGACTGGGAAAACTAATATCTTTTTTCCGTCTTCAAAAATCGGGTAAATTAGTTGCACAGAATTTTTTTGAGTTTAGTCGGAGAATTAACAAGGGTGAAATACCTAAACTATTGGAAATATATAATGCTAAAGGTGAGTTGCTAAAGGGATTTGGTAAAATAAAGGAATTTAAAGATGAGACAATCTCTATGAGGGGAAATGACATATTTTTTGATGTTGATGCTGAGGATAATATTTATATATCTTTTTGGCGTCAGAACAGGATTGATAAATATTCACCCGATGGCATACTTTTATTAACGATTGACCGCTCTCTGAATTATGAGCTATCACATAAAAAAAGAATATTAACATATCCGAGTCCAATAGACCCTGCAAAAACTATGGAAATGCCAATAATTGATTTTACTTCTGTTTCGACAAAAGGACTCGGTATCGATTACAAAGGGCGCTTGTGGGTTCCTACATATAGGAGACAGAAGAAAAAAGATGAGGATACCAAAACCGCAACCGACCTGATTGTTCTGGAGATTTATGACGGGGATGGAGTTTTACTCTGCAGGCTTCCGAATGATTTTTATTTTAACAGATTCCGTGTATTTAGAGACCGTGTTTATTTTATAGACGCTTCTTATGAAATGTGTGTCTATGAGTATAAAATCGTTGAGAAATAGGTATTGTAACCTAAAAAACAATTAATTGGGAGGTTACTATGCAATCGAAAAACACTCCTTACATCCTGTTTTTACTTCTATTATTGTTCTCCTGCGGCAAATCTGACGAGACCTACACCATAGAAATCAAAGACGGTGTGAATTACGTCCACAACCACACGCCGCTGTGGGGTGACGAGCCTCAAGTGAAATTAATATTTTTACAAAAAATAGGTGAATTAGAAGCGAAAGATGAAAACTACATGTTTTACAATCATACCGATATCGCTAGGGATACAGAGGGAAATATTTATGTGCTTGATTCTGGTAATTACCGCATACAAAAATTCGATGCGAACGGAAAATATCTTTTAACAATCGGGAAAAAAGGTCAAGGGCCTGGAGAAATATTAAGATCAAGAATTATGTGTATAAGCTCGGATAATATTATTTATGTCCCAGACAGCGAAAACAGACGTGTTCAAAAATTTTCATTAAATGGGAAAGCAGAAGGAAGTTTTAGGATGACAGCGCGCGGGTTTAGCTCTATTCGCAGTTTAAAATCAGGTAAAATTGTCCATACTTTATTAGAAATTCCGATTAAAAGTGAATCGGATAAGTCAGGTTCGCTTCTTGCTTTATCAAATATGAAAGGAGAAATTATTAAAAAGTTCGGTGAAATTTTAGATTTAGGAGATCCTATAGTAAATACTACGGCAAATATCATTTACTATGATGTAGATTCAAAGGATAATATTTATATAACTTTTAAAAATGAAAATAGAATCGAAAAATATACATCAGATGGCGAACTCATTTTACGTGCAGATCGTCCGTTGAATTATAAAGTTGAGAACTCATGGAAAATGCATAAATATGAAATGGGAGGTCGAACCGTAGAACTTCCTTTGCAAAGTTTAACAGATGTTGCTTTAGGTCTTGGGATTGACCATAAGGATCGTATTTGGATTAATACATACAAAAAACAAAGGGAGCGTGATGATAAGTTTTCGGATTATTTGGAATTAGAAATATTTAACAATAATGGTGTTCTACTCGGTAAAGTTCCTTTACCTCGAGATGGTTTAATTAAAGTAATTGGTGATCTGTTGTATATACTTGACAACAAGACAGAAATGTGTGTCTATGAGTATAAAATCGTTGAGAAGTAGTCAACCTCGACCCGGCGGTGTATGGGAAGTAATGCGAAGTAGGTTAAATTCTTTTAAAGGAGGACAAATAAATGAAATTTAAAACTGCATTATTCATTTTTATCACTGTAATTGCATTTTTATTTAATTGCGGTAAAAGTGATAAAACCTACACCATCGAAATCAAAGACGGAGTAAATTACGTTCACAACAAAGCGCCGCTGTGGGGGGATGAGCAAAGGATTTCGCTTGAGTTAGTACGGCAAATTGGGGAATTAGACACTGATGATGAAAACCTGCAATTTTACCGCCTGCGAGATATTGCTTTTGATGATGAGGATAACATGTATATCCTCGATGCGGGAAATTACCGCGTTCAGAAGTTTGATAAAGAAGGAAACTATATTCTTTCGTTTGGGCGTCAAGGTCAGGGCCCAGGTGATTTAAGATCAGCCCGTCAGCTACAGTTTGACAGCGATGGACTTTTACATGTTCTTGATTTGGGGAATAACTGTGTTCAAGTATTTACGACCGATGGGAAATTTTTTCGTATGTATTCAGCGAAGGGTTTTGCAAATGGATTTACCCTGTTGAATAGCGGGCTTATTGCAGGTAACGGCTATCTGGGAGGATTACAAACCAGAGACAGACGCGTAAATTTACAGGATGTTGAATTTCCTAATTTATATATTTACGATCAGAAAGCTACAATAGTTAGAAAGATAGGTAAAGAGCGCAAGTATGAAGCAAGAGACATGAAAGCGCTTGGAAATTATTCTTCGGTAACTTTTGACGATCAAGACAATCTTTATTTGGCATTTGATAACAGGAATCTTATTGAAAAATATACGTCAAATGGAAAACCCTTGCTAAAAATAAGCCGGGAAAAAGGATATAGAGAAATAACCAATCCCGAAAGAATAAGAGAAGAGATTGCAGGTGGAATTATGGCGGATTTTAGTATAATTAATAAATTTTCAGGTGGCATACAGCTTGACTCCAAGGGAAGAATGTGGGTGCTTTCTTATATTCGCCAACTGTCTGCAGATGAACGAAAGATGAATGGGAAAAAGGATGCTTCGGATTTGGTTAATTTTGAAGTGTATGACAAAGAGGGAATTCTTTTGACCAGGATTCCAATTGAATTCGGAATATCCCGCGAATTCAAACGAATATACAATGACTGTATCTATTTTATGGATTCACGACAGGAAATGGCAGTCTACGAATATAAAATTGTTGAGCAATAAATAGTATGAATTAAAAAACAATTAATTGGGAGGCTGATATGAGATCAAAATACACTCTTTATATACTTTTTTCCCTTCTTTTATTGTTCTTCTGCAGCAAGTCCGACGAGACATATACCATCGAAATAAAAGACGGTGTTAAGTATGTCCACAACCACGCTCCGCTGTGGAGCGATGAGACGAAAGTTGCGCTGGAATTCGTGCAGAAAATCGGCGAGCTTGAGGGGGAAGATGAGAATTACCTCCTTTACAATCCATACGACATAACGCGCAACACAGATGGAAATTTATATATTCTTGATCAAGGCAACTACCGGATTCAGAAATTTGACAAGCACGGTAAATATCTTGCAACCATCGGCAGGCAAGGGCAAGGTCCGAGTGAATTTGTTTTCCCTATTCGTATTGATATAGATTCCGAAGGTAACCTGTATATTGGTGATCTTGGCAATTATAGTGTTCTGGTTTTAACAAATGATGGTAAAGAAATTAAACGATTTAAGTTAACAGGTGGCGTAGAAAAATTCCGTTTGATGCATAATTGTAACTTTTTATTAGCAACGTCAATATCTAAACAATCAGAGCCTGGTGTAATTTCTTTATACAACAAGGAAGGTAATCTTATAAAAGAATTTGGAGTATTTAAAGATTACGGCAACAAAGATCTTACCAATAGGGGCAACGCTGCTGTAACGTGCGTAGATGCCAACGATAATATATATGTTACATTCTATAATCAAAACAGGATAGAGAAATACTCCCATGAAGGCATTCTCATTTTTCGTACGGACTGGCCGCTAAATTATAAAATAGGAATTGATAATAAAAAAATAAAAATTCTATCATCAGGTAAAGCCTTTTACAGATTCACCCCAGTATCTGAATATATTGGAGTTGACCACAAAAACCGAATATGGGTACAGACATACATAAAGCAAAAAGATGAAGGCGATGAACCACTTGACTATTTTGAGTTTAAAATATTTGATAATAACGGTGTTTTGCTTGGAAATCTTTCACCACCTCAGAATTTTAATATTATGCGTATTTTCCAAGACCGTTTATATTTAATAGATAGAAAAGAAGAAATGTGTGTTTATGAATACAAAATTGTCGAGAAATAAAATTAGTTTTCAGTTTTCAGTTATTAGCTGTTATCCCTAAAACCCGCCTATTTTTCCCGCTTGCGAAGGTGTTTTTTGGCGTAGCCATCACTTCGTGGTTGGCGTAGCCATCACTTCGTGGCACATAGTGACCCCGAGCACTCGTGGCATCTTCGCTTCTTTCTTCAAATCTTTGGAATCGGCGGTGTGAAGAACACCCCGTTCAGCGTAAAAATATGTTATTTTCTCGCAGGTATGGTTATTACGGAGAGCATTAAATAGTTTACATTTTGGAGAAGTCGAAGGTGAAGAACATCTTCGACAGCGTAGACGCTTTTCTCTGTTGGTGATAACACCAACAGAGAACTTAAAATGCAAACAATTTTATGACCCGAGCAGTAAATGTCGAGTAGT
>Ga0114930_10004828_pt1 | contig 11231 bp, 10 predicted proteins | sample AnhtaG_FD_87300 | JGI IMG/M metagenome (GOLD analysis project Ga0114930, IMG submission 87300) | Deep subsurface microbial communities from Anholt, Denmark to uncover new lineages of life (NeLLi) - Anholt_01485 metaG | ecosystem: Environmental > Aquatic > Marine > Oceanic > Sediment | place... | reverse complement strand
TTTGTGCCTTTGTGCCTTTGTGGCTGAACTGTTGCTTTTCATTAATGAAAGATTAATCCCCCGCAGATGTTCAGGGCCTGGCCAGTGATCCCTCTTGCCTCTTCTGAGGCCAGATAAACCGCCATGGATGCCACCTCTTCGGGTTCCAAAATTCGATGCTGCAAGTTCCGGCTAACCGCTTTATCAATGACCTCCTCCTCAGACATGCCAGTCATTCTTGCCATTTTGGCAACATATCCCTGTGGCCCTGAAAACATCTCGGTATTTACATAAAAGGGGCAGATAGCATTAACCGTGATTCCCGGATATCCTGTCAGGGCTACCTCACTTGCCACAGATTTTGTCAGGCCCAACACACCATGTTTGGATGCGCTATATGAGGTGTTAAAAGGAACTGGGTTTTTGCCTGCAGTAGAGGCTATATTAATGATACGCCCCTGACCAGTTTCTTGCATCATCGGCAGAAAGGTCTTTATGCACAGATAGGTGCCAAAAAGGTTGATCCGGATTACCTCCAGCCAGGTTTCATCATCATATTCCAGTAATTTTGATCGCTTCGAGATACCTGCATTATTCACTAAGATGTCTACCCGGCCGAACTCAACTTGAACCACTTTTGCTAAATTTTGCACCTCTTGAGCTGATGAAACATCGCAGGCGACAGGTAAGGCCCTGCCCCCATTATTTCCTATCTCCTGCGCTACATTCTCGATCTGCTCGCGGGAACGAGCAACAAGAACCAGACTACAGCCTTCATCAGCAAAGGCAAAGGCGATACTTCGGCCTATTCCCTTTCCAGCACCGGTTATAACTGAGATTTTATCTTTGAGCCTCATCTCTTCTCCTCCAGTCTTTGGCCCATAATAGGCGTCCACCCATAAAGGTCAATCAACAAACCTGAATCCTCCCTCCCCCAAGGCGTGGGGCGCGACAGCAAGCTAGGTGATCGTGAACTATTATGCCTCAGAGGACATCTTCCTGAGCAGCTTTTCAGCCCGGTAGGGGTTGAAAATACCGCAGTCACACATCCTGGATAGTTCCTTTGCAGCCTCTTCATAAGCGATCTTTCCCTCATCGATCTCTGTTAACAAATGGGTAATCAGGTTGGGTGACACCATGGCATGCCCGCACATGGTGGTGATTTCAAGGACATTCTCATCAGGCAGTCTCTCTGTGTTCCCGTGAATGCCAAGGGAATGTTCCACCGTGTGGGGGGAAAGGCCTACCTCCGCGCAAAGTTTCTCAACATCCTCATAGAGACCGGATATAACGACAGAGATTCCGAAATCCCGCTCCTTCAGTTCCCTCAAACAGCTCTTAAGCGTCTCTCGATCCTTGAAGACCGCATGTGCAATCATGCTCGTCGCCTTCTTCAGGACCTCCATGGTGGTTCGGTGGCTGTTGCCATTACTTGCATTGCCGAAATTAGGTAATTCACCCTCATAGTGGGAGATGACCTCCCAGATCTGCCTCATCTTCTCCTCTGATCCATCGAAATTTACCCCACGCGCCGGCATGATGAGCATCACATAGTCCTCGCTGAGGCTCTCGTTATCTCCTCTCCTGTGCAAAGTATGTGTCATTTTAAACCTCCTCTATCAGTGGTTTACCCAGTCCCACATTGGTCTTTGTGTTTTGTCTGGGGGAAAATCCTGCGTCCTTTGCAATGGCAGCAGTTGGTACGGTCCCATCCCCACTTACTCGGCTGATCAAACCTACGGAAAAGACCGTACTGATCTGTGTCGACACGTCCTTGAGTGTTTTAAGGGCTTCCTTGAGTCCATCGTTATCCACCGTGAATTCGATGATAGCAGAGAGGGCCTTTTCGTCCAGAATATCCTCGTTGATCTTTCCAGTCTTTGTGTCTATCATGATAGCGGTCACAGGATTCTGAGGTTCAAACTCGACGCCCAATTTTGCCAGTGCTATGGACACCGTTTGAAGGTCTCTGAATGTGGTGCTGACTCCAGGCCGGCCCATCTCCACGGCTACTCCGGCAACACCCAGACGAAAGCGACCCGTGACGTCATTGGTCTTCATCTCCTCCGTGCCTCGTCCTCCGATCCCTGTAATGCGATGGGGGATCAAGGGATTGCTAAAGGCAGCTCGAATCGACCTGGGCCATTCCAGATCAGGCATAAAAATGGCATCCGTTGAACAGACCTCTGACCTCAGGCAGATACTGCACTCCACGCACTCGTCCTGATCGATCTCACTTACGGACTCGCCCTCCCATTCGACTGTAGTGATCGCTCCAACCGTACAGTAGGGATGGCAATCCTCGCACCCAATGCACTCTTCCTTATCGATTTTCATAACAACACCTCCAAATGTTTGACTGATTACTTTTTCTGCGATTCCCTGTCCTCGGAATTCTTGTTATCTGTTTCTCTCCAACCCGCCATTTTCGCGGCAATTATAACCGCTTGCTCCATGGCATTAATTTTAGCAAGCCCTTTACCTACTATATCAAACGCCGTACCATGTCCCGGTGTGGTAATGGGATATGGCAGACCAGCCAAAACAGACACCCCGGATTGAAAATCCATTAGCTTAATGGCAATTTGCCCCTGATCGTGGTACATGGTAGCCACAGCATCATAGACCCCTTCAAAGGCCTTGATAAATAGCGTATCAGCCGGAAAAGGTCCCATGGCATTCATGCCCGCAGCTTGTGCCGCTTTAACAGCCGGGGCTATTATATCAATCTCTTCTCTCCCGCACAGGCCATCCTCACCACCATGGGGATTGAGCGCAGCTACTGCAATACGCGGTTGAATGAATCCTGCACGGCTCAGCGTCTCATGTACAAGCTTGATGGCATCCATAAGTTTCTCAATGCTTAAATGCGCAGATACATCTTTTAGGGGGATGTGACTCGTCACCCGCGACGTCCACAAATTGTGTACAACATTAATCTCACCGTACGGCCGGCTCCATTTCAGATAACGGGCAAACAACCCCTGCGCATCCTTAAAATAATCGTGTCCCCCATATTGTAGTGCAGCTTTGTTGAACGGGGCAAAGGTGAAGCCTGCTATAGCTCCCTGCTGGCAAAGACGCACAGCCGTTACCAGCATATCCCCGGTTACACGGCCTGATTTTGCATCAATTTGACCAAGTTTTATTGTTGCAGGATCAAGATTTTTCTGGTCCAAGATTGGTATGGGCTCCTCCCAGCTTGCCTGGGCTATATCCTCAATCACGCATACAGGAAACTCCACTCCCGCAATCTTCTGCCCAAGTTTCAGTACCCGAATATCACCGATTAAAACTGATCTACAGTATGGTGACAACCTGTCTTCGGCACACAATTTCGCTACAATCTCCGGACCGATACCAGTGGCTTCGCCTAATAAAATACCCAGAATTGGTCTCACTAATATATACCTAGCAATTGTTCTGCCACGGATTCAGGTGTTCCTGAACTTATTCTTTCCCTTTAATCAATCGCCTGATCCATGGATAAAGGAAAGACAGCACCGCTAGGGCCAGCAGCGATCCGCTTATCGGCCTTGTGATCAGAAACAGAGGATCGTAATCGGCGATGATCATGGCCCTTTGAAGGGATGTCTCGCAAAGCGGGCCTAATATCATCCCCAGAACCATAGGTGCTAACCCGTATCCATATCTTCTCATGAAGTAACTCATCAGGCCAAAACCGAATGTCATCCAGACATCTGCCATGGAATTTCTCATGGAATAAGATCCGATTACGGCGAAAAGCAAGATACCCGCGCCGATTTTCGAGTACGATAGATCCAGCACTTTCACCAAGAATTTGATACCCAGGATCCCCCCAAGGATGATGAGGAGGTTGGAGAAAAACAACCCAGCGAAGATGGAATAGACCAATTTGGCCTGCTGAACAATCATCATGGGGCCTGGGCGAATTCCGTGTATCACGAAGGCCCCGATCATCACAGCCGTAGTAGCGCTTCCCGGTATCCCAAGGGTGAGGAGAGGGACCATGGCTCCCCCACAGGCGGCGTTGTTGGCTGTCTCCGGTGCGGCAACACCGTCGATTATGCCTGTCCCGAATTTCTTGGGATCCCTGGACCATCTTACTGCCTCGCTGTACCCGAAAAAGCTTGCCGTAGTGGCCCCAACACCGGGAAGTATACCGAGGAATGTCCCTAAGACTGCCGATCGCAGGTATAGCCATTTCATTCGCAAAAGGTCCTTCAAGGGTGGGAGACCGAGCCTCACCCTCTCCTGGACCACATACCCTTCCTCCCCCTTCTTTTTCAGGATTGTCTCCACACGTTCAAATACCTCTCCGATGGCGAAAAGCCCTATAGCCGCCGGGATAAAGGTGATTCCCATAAGGAGTCCAGAGGTATCGAAGGTGAAACGCGGATGTCCTGTTACCTCGTCGATCCCCCATGTTGCCAAGAAGAGCCCTGCCAGGACCGATAAGGCATTTTTTTTCACAGAACCACCCCCTATCCCGGCACAGACGCTCAAACCCAGCACGGCCATGGCGAAATATTCTGCCTCCCCGAACTTCAAGGCAACGGCAGATAGCCGCGGGGCGATAAGTATCAGGACGATTACACTAAAGATTCCCCCCAGGCAAGAAGAGAAGATGGCCACCCCCAAGGCGCTTCCCGATTGCCCCTTCTTGGTCAACTCATAACCATCGAAGGTCGTCACGATGGCAGGAGCCTCGCCAGGTATCTTGAAGAGAATGGATGTGATGGAACCCCCGTAGGTGGAGGTCACATACAAGGCCACCATGATCAGGATACCCTGTATTGGTTCCATGGTAAAGGTAAAGGGTATCAAGAGGGCAACGCCCATCGGGCCACCGACTCCAGGAAGAATCCCTATGATCATTCCAAGAACCATCCCGATCAACAGCATCACTATGTTCACAGGCTGGAGCACGGTCCAGAAGCCGATTAGCAACTGTTCCACGTCATCCTCCGATCAGTACAGATAATAGCTTAACTCCCTAAATATCCATATACCTCTCGGCATGGGAACGAACAGGAGTTTTCCGAATGAGAGGTAGATCATGGCAACCATGACAAAAGAGAAGAAAAGGAGGAGGAGTTTGTTTCTTTCACCAAGGGCGTAGGCAAGGACCATCATACTTAAGAAGGCCGAAAGCAAAAAGCCGATGTAGGAAATGGAAATTATGAAAAAAAATAAGATACCCGCACATACAACAGCCCGTGCCGTATTCTTTTTCTCCTTGGATTCGACCTTCGGTGAAGTACCTCTTCTCCGCTCCAGGATCGATCCAATCATTATTATGAGGGCAAGGATCACGATCCCTGTCAAGGTCAATCTGGGCCAGAATTCGGGGCCCATTTCTTCATATCCTGCAATGCTCGGAAACGAAAATGTCTGGACATAGAAAAAGACCGATGAAGCGATAATGATCAAGCATACGATGATATCTGACACGCTTGCACCTTTTGAATGGAAATCCCCTTTCCAGGTCATGAGGATATCCTGGAAAGGGGATTGATGCCTACTTATTTCTTGATCTTGTAAATGCCGAGCCTCTTGTATTCGCGGGTATAGAACTCGGCCTCCTTCTGCATGAACTTGAAGAAGTCTTCAGGGCTTAAATAACCTGGACGTAGATGCAGGTATTCCGATCTCTCATATTTCTTGTAGAATCCAGAATCCATGGATTTCTTGAATATAGCATGGAGGTAATCAACAATGGGCTTGGGGGTCCCCTTTTTGACCACAATGCCTCTCCAGACGCCCAGATAGGCCTCTGCCCCCAATTCCTTAGCTGTAGGAACATCTGGGAAATCCTCGATCCTTTCCTCCGCAAAGACCAGCAACGGCTTCATCTTCTTTGCCTTGAGTAGTTCGCTTATGGGGCCCGGTTCCTCGAGGATGACGTCCACGTGCCCACCCAGAAGGGATGCATGCTGTTTTCCCGCCCGGTCGAAGGGCACCAGCTTGACATCCATCCCCATTGGCCCAGTAAATTGCCGGGCCAGAAGCGCATTAAAGCCCGTTGCTGATCCAACTACACCCCACGTCTGCTTGCCAGGACGTGCCTTGGCATCGGCGATCACGTCCTGAACGCTATTATATTTTCCCCCGGGAAGCACCTCCATCATCATGGTATCGTACTGAGCGCGAAGGATGGGCTGAAAGTCGGTGTACTGATATTTAGTCAGGCCCTGCAAACCTGCTGTTACACAGGCAACAATAGAACCGGCCAAAAGGGTATATCCATCTGCGGGCTGGCTCTGGACATACTCCATGGCGAGAACGCCACCTGCGCCGGGCTTATTGATCACCACAAGGGGATTCTTCATATACCGTCTGGCCCCTATGCAGACCGTACGGGAGAAGATGTCGCTCCCACCTCCCGCGCCATACCCCACAACGGCCTGTACGGTTCTTTTAGGGTAATCCTTGGGCTTCTCCTGAGCGAATGTGCTCACCACAGAAGCCATGATGAGGAAAAAAGAAACTGCTATGACTGTTAATAAGATGGTTCTTCTTGAGCTCATAATACCCTCCTTTCTAATTGTTTTTGAATGATAGCGAACCTTGCACATTTTCAAGATCCTGTCAAGGGATACTTTTTCCTGAAATTCAGGAAGCCATCCTCCGTCTCATCACTACCTTTTCTAACACATCCGAGAGGCTTGTCTGATTGACCAGCCCTATTCGATACTCTCTGAATGGTCAAAAGGAATGATAAAAAGCCTTTTGTGGCAGGGAGAATAGGAAAAAGAGGCTTGTGTGTCAAGGATGAATCAGTCGCATGATGTTATGGTAGTTGAGTCTTGAGCGTTCTTTAGGATAATCAAGAACTAATGCCCGATGTGTCCCAGGTTAAAGAAATGTTTATTCAGGCTGGAATGGGGATGAAAACCCTAGAAGTATTATGAAGGCATATCAAGGAGTCGAGATAAAGATTCTTGCCCACCGTGTTTTTCCTCTGTTAAGCCATATCTTGACATATTATTACCTATAAATTAAGATTACGAAGTATTAGGTCAAGCTTATGTTAGGAACTGTAAAATTTCTAAACTTTTTCAATTGTCTTGAGGGCCGAGAGCATGCCTGCTGATCATATTGAGGATAAAGCTCCTCCCCAGAAAGAATCAAAGCGTCCTGCGTGGCAGTCTTTACTCGCCGGTTTTAAAAACCATATAAACCGTTTTTGGGCCTGGATTCAAAGCCTGAGAATTCCCATCTTCATTAAGCTTACCGCTTTATCCACTCTACTCATTTTTGTGGTTATCTCTACCATTAGTTTTTCAATGCTGAGCAAGCAAAAGAAACAATTCACTGGCCAATTAGTAAGCCTGGGAGAGAGCATGGTTAGCATCGCTGCCAGTAATGCCCCCGATAAACTCTTAGGGGGAGAAGACCTGGCCTTATTTCAATTGGTCAATAATATTGCCCAAAATGATCAGGTCATATATGCGATTATTACAGATGAAAACGATATTATCAAAGCCCATAGTAATATTGAGGAGGTAAGCAAGGCCTATTCACCCCCAAAGAACATTATGTTTCTTAATAAAACCAGTGATGCAAAAGTGAGTTCCTTTATCCAAGGTGGAGAAGAGATCCTCTTTTTTGAGAAGCCTATTACCTATCAAAATTTGAATGTTGGAAAAGTTCGCCTGGCCATCTCACAGAAGAAAATCCTACAAAATATTCGTAACGCGAAAATCTTTATTTTGGTACTAACAGTAATAATTATTATCCTGGGCATCCTGTTAAGTCTCGGACTGAGTAGGTATTTTTCAAATCCTATCATGAAGCTCCGGGAGAGTACCAAGGCCTTAGGTATGGGCAACTTTGATCACCGGGTAAGTATTAACCGCAATGATGAGCTCGGAGATCTGGGTTCAGCTTTTAACAAGATGGCTGAGGATCTGGCGCTCAAGGAAAAGATCAAGGACTCCTTCGGGCGGTATGTAACACCGGAGATAGTTGATCTGATACTGGCAAATCCGGATAATCAATGGATGAAAGGATCAAAGGTGGAGGCTACGGTTCTGTTTGTTGATATAAGGGGTTTTACAACCCTGTCGGAGGATAAAGAACCAGAGAGCATTGTTGAACTACTGAACGACTACTTTGCCAGGGTAACTGATATAGTTGTCAAACATGGTGGTCACATAAACAAGTTTGTGGGAGATGGGGCCATGGCAGTCTTTGGTACACCAGTGCCCGCTCCCCAACATGCAGAGGCCGCTGTGATGGCTGCCTTGGATATACAAGAAGAGATTGCGAGACTTGATCGGGAAAAGCAAATGGAAGATGTGGCTATTCAAGTGGGAATAGGAGTAAACTCCGGTGCGATGGTGGCGGGGAATCTTGGTTCACAGAGGAAAATGGAATACACAGTTATAGGAGATAATGTCAATGTGGCCTCGAGGCTTACCTCTCGTGCAAAAGCGGGGGAGATCTTGATCAGCAGGCAAACTTATGAATTAATTAAAAATAAAAACAGCTTGAAAATAGAGAAAAGGAGGATCGCATCTGTCAAGGGGAGAAAAATGAAGATAGCTATCTTTAATGTATTGAGTTTAGAAGAGGATCAAAATGGGGATGGCAGGCAAGAGGCTGTATAGAGATAAATTGGGAGTAATTATTTGTTTCCTGTTTGGATTAGGGCTTCTATTTCAATCATCCTGTGCCACTCTGGGTGTTGCCCTAAAGACAACTGAACCGGCGGTTTCCGAAGAAAAACCCACAAAACCTATGATATTTCAGGCAGAGGAATATATTATCTACAGACTGCAGGGTGAAGAAACTCCTGTTGCTTTGGCAGAAAGGTTTTTAGGAGATACAAGAAAGTCATGGGTGATTGAAAATGCCAATGAAGGTATCCCTTTTGAAAAGGGCCAGATGGTAGTTATTCCCCTGAAAGAGGAGAATAAGGGTGGTCTGACGGCGGATGGCTACCAGGTAGTGCCTGTTATTTGTTACCATCGTTTTGCCGAAAAGTGTAAGTCTTCAATCTGTATGCCTGCCAGTATTTTTGATCAGCAGATGAGATACTTGAAAGATAATGGTTACCGGGTGATAAACCTTGCCGAGCTTCTTGGTTTTCTACGATATCGTCATGCCCTGCCTAAGAGATCAGTTGTCATTACCTTAGATGACGGTTATAGATCAGCTTACGATATCGCCTATCCAATCCTGAAGAAATATGGTTTTACAGCAGCGCTTCTCATATATACGGATTTTGTCGAAACTTCCACAAGCGCAATCACCTGGGATCAGCTCAGAGAGATGAACACTGATGGTTTTGAAGTAGGCTCCCAGACCCTATCTCATTGTGACCTTACCAAGAAAAAGGAAGGGGAGGACGAAAAGGCTTATATAGAAAGGATTAAAAGAGAACTCCTTGTTTCCAAACAAATTATCGATAAAGAGCTGGAGCAGGATACTATTTACGTGGCCTTTCCTAACGGCCATTACAATCAGAGAGTATTGAATATTTGTGATCAAGTGGGATATGAAATGGCTTTCTCTACGAAGAGGGGAGGAAACCCATTTTTTGCTGACCCCCTTGATTTAAGAAGGGAGCAGATAGTGAAAAGGGATATGGAGACGTTCATCACCAGGCTAAAAACGTTTCAGGAGCTTTCATTAAAGTAAGGACATGATGAACAAAAGTAGATTGCTAATCGCTTTTATGGTTCTTATAGCAGTGGCCAGCGGTTGTGCACTCCCTGTAAAAAAACCCCTGAAAGAGATCGTAGAAGTTCCAGCTGAAGATCCAGGGGAAAGATTTGGTAAGGAGTATCTCCAGAGGGGCCGGGAGTATGAAGACAAGGGAGATATGGTATCTGCCTTCAAACAATATAAACTTGCCGTGACTGTAGGCCCTGAGAACCAGGAGGCCACCGAGAGCCGTAACCAGGTGGAGATAAAGCTACGCAGATCGGCCGACAAGCACTATAAGGCAGGTCTCAAATTTCATAAGAAGGGAAAATATGGTAGGGCCCGTCACCAATTTTTGATCGCTCTGAGGCTCTGGCCGGATTATCCGGAAGTGATAAATATACTTACTTCCAGAAAACGAATCCAGACCAAAAGGTACCTTGTACATACAATTAAACCGGGTGAAAGCCTTTCCAGAGTGGCAAAGATCTACTATGGAGATTACCACAAGTTTCCCATTATAGCCAAATACAATAATATCACTGATGCTACTCGCATCTATGTCGGTCAGAAGATCAAGGTCCCTGAGATTGAAGGTATGGAATTTTTAGTTGGCAAGGAAGACATAAGGACAGAGGAACTGGAGGTAGCTGATTCAGGATTTTGGGAGTGGGATCAGGAAGCGTATGCTTTGGAAGAAGCACCTGAACCTGAGGTTAAGGAAGAGGAGGAAGAGCCTGTAGACCGGGTTGCCATCTATCGCGATCATGGTCTTGATCTGTTCAGCAAAAAGGAATACCAGAAGGCAATCGTTGTATTTAACAAGGTTTTGAATGTATACCCTGAAGATAGCGTCGCTCTTGAATACTCCTCCAAGGCCCATTTTCAACAGGGGATGAACCTTTTTGAAAAAAAGGATTACCTGGCAGCCAGAGATCAATTTGAGGGGTGCCTCCGATATAAAAATGATTGCCAGAAATGCCATGGATACATAAAAAGGAGCGAAAATCTGTACAAAGAAATGCATTACAACAAAGGGATCCAGTTCTTTGATAAGGAACTATTACTTGAGGCTATTAAGGAATGGGAGTTAGTAAAGGTTATCGACCCCAAGTATAAAAGGGCGGATTATTTAATCAATAAGGCCAAAACAATTTTGAAAAAAATAAAGGAAATAAAAGAGAGTCAAAAGGAACAGAAATAAAGATAGTTTAATTGAAATCCTAACTCCTTATTGATGGAGGGGTTTAAAACCCCACCCTTCTAACAGGGTTTACATCTTAAAGGGAACAGAATAGACGGTCCAGCCCCTTTGAACAAGCACGGTTATACTCTCTTTAAGTCTATACCTGATAACTGCCTTTTTGAAATCTCCCGCTGTGCTAACTGAAAGATCATTTATTCCCCTGATCAGATCACCTGGCTCAAGACCTATCCTCTCTGCCTGGGAACCTTTTTTGATACCCACGATAACCAGGCCCTCTTTCTCCCTTAACCCATATTTGGCTGCCAGGGACCTATTCAACTCTTCAACCCTGAAGCCGAGCTGCTCAAATGCCAGATTAAGGGCAAGATCAGGTGGGAATGGAGCGGCCTTTATGTCTATCTCTTGCCTT
>Ga0114930_10004827_pt1 | contig 11234 bp, 10 predicted proteins | sample AnhtaG_FD_87300 | JGI IMG/M metagenome (GOLD analysis project Ga0114930, IMG submission 87300) | Deep subsurface microbial communities from Anholt, Denmark to uncover new lineages of life (NeLLi) - Anholt_01485 metaG | ecosystem: Environmental > Aquatic > Marine > Oceanic > Sediment | place... | reverse complement strand
TAAGCTCGTAGGAGTTCAAATCTCCTCCTCGGCACCAAAATATTAGGGGCGACGTAGCCAAGTGGATAAGGCGGGGGTCTGCAAAACCCCTATTCACCGGTTCGAATCCGGTCGTCGCCTCCAATTTATATTACGCTTATGCCGGGGTGGCGGAATTGGCAGACGCAGCGGACTTAAAATTCTAAGCCAGGTATGCCGATATGTGCCGTTAGATACAAACTGGGGCTTTTGTGTCAGTTGCCAAAGCCCCGTTTTGAAGCTAAAGTCCTTTTGGTGACATCCTGTCCTTTTTAGTTCGTCGCCTTTTTGTCGCCAAAATGTCGCCAAAATGTTGGCAAAACAGCGACCTTCTAAAGGGGGCTTTTGAAGGTCAAAGGGGAGAACTTTTAGGAAGCACTTTTACTTCTTGGGGGGAGTCCATGGTTGTCACCGGTATCCCGACTATGGCCCCAGGGGGTGACTTTTCATCCTCACCAATCAGGCTGCCTATCTCATCCAGTAGGTTTTGATACTCGTCCCAGCCCAGCACGGTGTAGCCTTGCTGTTGGGCGGCGAGGATTACCTGAGAAACTGTCGTTTGATATTTCCTGGCCAGTTCGGAGATGGCTATAACTTCCACACCTTCTTTGCCTGCTACCACCCGTATGTCCGATTTCCAGGCTGCTCGCCACCTAGAGAAGTCCTCTTGGGTTATTCGCCTGTAAAGAGGACCGTTAAGACCGTCCGGCATCAATATAAAAGGAAACATCGACATCAACACCTGACTCCTCTGAGGGGCAAATAGCTGGTCAAGCAAGTTGTTAAAATCCTGGTCAAGGCTGAAGGAGAGGCGTCGTAACTTGCCCCGGTCGAGATGTGCCACAAGGGAATCAAGCTCCCCGGGAAGGGTTTTTATCTCCTCTTCCATTACCCTTAGCTTATCCTCAAGACTGTTTAGAAACCGGCTCATTTTTCTGCTTCCGCCGCGACAGCGTGAGACTCAAGAGTATTCTTAACTCCCTCGTACTTCTGAAGCTCCTGTTTTGACTTTTCAATCTCTTCTCCGAGGTGAATGGCTTTTTCTAATAGCTTATTCAGCTGGACAAAGTAATTGGCAAACTCCTTCCTGACTTCCTGGCCTACAATCTGGGCTTCCCTTATCTCGTTAGCCGCTACTACCTTCAGTTGCTTTGCAGCTTCCTCAGTCATCGCTTGAAGTTCCTTAAGGCCGGCTACTTTGAGGGCATCAATTGCTGCCTGAATTTTTGCCCTCTCTTTCTCTAGAATCTCCGCCTGGCTTTGCACCTTTGTTAATCTCAATTGACAGGCTGCGGCCTCCTCTTTTCTGACATTAAGGAGCTCCCGTATTGTCTTGTAATCACCAAGCTCCTTCTCAAGCTCCTTAGGGTCACCAACTATACTGACTATCTTATTCCAGCTAACAACCTGCTCTGACTTAACCCCACATTTGAGAAGGGTGTCCGTTGCCCCAATAACCTCTGTTAGGTCATCGTATTTCCGTCTTAGCGCCTCCTCTTTTGCCTGCCACTTTTCTGCCTGTAGTTTTTTGGTCTCAATCTGGGTCTGAAGCCCCTCAAGCAGTGCCTTTGCCTCAAGTACGGCCTCGTAGTCTTTGAGGTCATCGAAGAATTTGCTAACCGCCTCTTTACCCGTGAGCCCACTTTTAGCCCCAATCTCGGTGAGGGCTTCTCTCAACTGTCTCAGTCTCTCAATATCGAAGCCAAGCTTCCCCAGCTCCCCAGCATGCTTGAGGAGGTTGCTCTTCTCGGTAAGTTTGGTCTCAAGTGTTTCAATCCCCTCATTGAGGGCGTTTTTGCTCTCCTCCAAGAGCGCAAGACTACTCCCCGCCTCTTTTATCTTCTGGTCCAACGAGTCCAACTTAAGTCCAGCTTGGTCCAGCTCAAGTCCAGCGGCGCCTAATTTAGCTTGGACCTCATTTAACTCTCTAACTTTAGGCTCCATATCCTTGAAAAATCGCCCTATGGCGTTATACAACGGCCCCTTACTGGCGCCGTGTTTAGCCAGTAAGCAAGGCCAGTCCAAGCCAGTTTCCAGTCCATCCACCAGTTCCTGATAAATTTTATCGGTAAGGCTCTTATCATCCATTATGTCTCCCTCCGGTCTTAGACCAACATGCCTTCCCAAAATATGGGGATATAGCGGGGGTTACGGCGTTTAAGCCCCCCAGTCCCAGTATACCACAAGAAACGCACAAGGCTAAGGCACAATGGCTCTAGCCTCACTTCTCCGTTGCTGTCAACAACGGAATTAGATACAGATTTCATAACTTAGGTAAGAAAAAGGCAAAGGTAAAAGGTAAGGAAAGAGGCAGAGGGCACCAATTTTGCCTTATGGTAATCTGTATGGTAAACTGAGTGTAAACGGTATAGTAAACGATATGGTAAACTATAGGGTAAGTTGATATGGTAAAGGCTACCCACAAACCACCAGCCCAAGTAAGGTATGAGCAGAGCCACCCCACAGTATCGTGTAGGCTTGACAGGGACACTTATACCCTGCTGAAGCAACGCCTTGAGGACCTGGGAGGGGTATCATTTGCTGACTTCGTTAAGGACTCGCTAGGCCTCCTGCAGCTCAAAATGCCTGATATCGAGACAGCGTGGAATGAAGGCTACGCCCGGGCTATAGAGGACTACCAAGTCTGGTATTATTGTGCTGTGTGCGGAAAGCGAATAGACATGGTGCCCAATAGCGACTCTCATAAGGCAATGATAGGCTATATGAAGGAACATGGATGGGGGCACAAAAGCTGTCACGGATAGCCTAGTTTCAGGCTCGTAACGCAAACGTTTAGTTTCAAGAGTGGCTGCCTGGTCAAAATATTTCCCAAGAAATAGTTAAACGCCGGACTCCGTATTGTTGCCGGCTAGGGTGTGGAGCAGGCTATGGCAAGCCCTAGAATCAATTTTTAGCCCCCTTCCCGAGCTTTTGAATAGTTTGGGGAGAGAAGAAAGATACACGCCTCTTCCCGTTATCAAGGGAAAGGGTTGTTTATCAACCTCCCACCGGTGCCCCTTTTGTCTGAAGGCAGTAGACGTTGGTCAGTGTTCTTTCATCCATCGAATAAGGTCTTCTTTTAGGAAGACCCGTTTCCTACCAATCTTGTGAGAAGGCGGGGGTGTCCTTTGTATCCAATGCCCAAAGTTAGCACTGTTTTACAGGGGAAAAGGCTATCATAAAAATAGCCTTTTTGAATTTACCAGATTCAACTAATGTCTTGAGCACGGCTAGCTACACTTGCTTTTGTCACTTTTGGGTATACGCTAGTCGGCAGGTCTATCCCTCTGATCAGGCTCACTGCCTGCTGCCGAGTGTGTGCGTTCAATTTTTCCATAAGGTTCCGTAGGTGTACCTTCACTGTGTTCTCAGAGATGAACAAGGTGCTAGCAATCTCCCTGTTGGTAAAGCCTCGCTCGACCAAGGATAGCACTGCCTGTTCTCGCTTGCTCAGCAAGGTGACCAGCTTCACTGCATCCTTGCCTTGCTCTAAGAAGTTGAATTCTGCAGATAGTCTTGCTGCCATCGGAGGGGACAAGACGAACCCACCCTCAGCCACGAGAATGATGGCCTTAATGAGGTTTTCAAGGCTAACATCCTTGGATATATATGCCTCAACTCCTTCCTTAATAGCGGGAAAGACGTCGGTGTATTCCTTAGAGCAGGTGAGCACGATGACACTCGTTTTCGGCAGCTCTTCATGCATACGCTGCATTATCTCAGTACCGACAAGTTTAGACAATTCAATCTGCATGAGGATGACATCCGGCTGATACTTGTAGGCGCTTTCGACAGCTTCCAGTCCCGTGCGGCACGTGCACACTACCTCGATATCCGGCTGGCTCTCAAGGAGTTTCGCTAGTCCTTCACGAAAAATTTCCCTTTTATCTGCTACAACTAACCTTATTTTCGCCACTCTGTGCCCCCTAGTGACATAATTAAGGAACAATAGCCGAACCGACTACTATAATTATATTATTGCCCAACGAAGATGTCAACAATTGTAGTAAGTCAAAATGATTAGAGAAATTAATACTCTGTCGACCTTAAATAATAACTATGAGGTATTGTCTTCAGTAACGACTGGTAGTAACCTTTAATTAACTAGAATAAGAATGTTAATGATATAAGATTGTGAACTTTATGGCAAGAATTGTGGTTTTGCCCCGTGGGAAGCCCATGCGGTTAAGCGGGGACTTTTGTCTTTAATCTGGAGCCCTTATGGTTGAGGAACTTAGGCGACCAAGGAGTATAAAGATAAGGCCAAGTATCCTCCGAAAAGCGCGTCACAGAGCTATTGAATCGCAGAAAACGCTCGGCCGTTGGATTGAGGATGCCATAGAGGAGAAGGTGGTAAGGAAGGAAAGTGAAGAAGCACAGCCAAAATAGAAAAGACCTGCAGCAACAGGTCTTCCCGAGGTAATTAGGTAGTGATGTTATATAGCTATTCTTATTCTAAAGCAATCCTGAAGATAAGTCAAGCCAAAGGGCTCAGAGACCCCAAGTGGGGGTGTGCTGGTGAGCCCTTTGGCTTTATTAAGGCGGTTGGGGATGAGTCTAGAGTATAGGCGGGCTCTGCCAGGGGAGAATCTGGTGAAGGTTGGTGTCGGGGCCCCTCCCGTTGCAGCCTTGGGCATAATCGGGCAAGTGGCATCCCGCTTACTAATCAACACAGATAAATAGCAGACTAAAATGTCAATGAGAGCTTTGATACTAGGTTGAAACAACTGCAGGATTTCGACTAGGAGTGGCTCAGGAAGGCAAGGGAGATTGTGAAAAGTAAGCGGGGAGGCTTAAAAAATATTTTGGTAAATCTTAGATTAGATGTTGAGTAGGAAAGGTGAATATATGCAGGTTATAAAGGCAGTCCGCAGTCGAAGAAGCATTCGCTGTTTCAAGCCGGATCCAGTACCGAGAAAGGTGTTGGAGGAGATATTTGATACCTGTCGGTGGGCACCCTCATCACGGAATACACAACCCTGGGAGTTTGCCATATTGGGGGGCAAGGTAATGGAGGAGGTTAAAACTCGCCTTACGGAGAAAATTAGTGCTGAGGCAGCTATGGAGCGAGACATACCCGAACCTGAGTTGCGTGGAATTTACTTACAGCGAGTAATGGAACTGAGGGAGCTTGTTGACATTTCCCAGTTTCCTCCGGGGACAGAGAACCTGGACGAGAAAAGAGCTGAATATTGGATTAGGGGAGGATGCTTCCACGATGCTCCCAATGGAATTATCATCTATATGGAGAGGGACCTTTATCCAAAGGGGCTCTTAGGCATAGGTATGATACTTCAGACCATTTCCTTGGTTGCCCTCGCCTATGGGCTAGCTACTTGCCATACAGGGAGGGTAGTGAACTGGCCTGATATGCTGAGAGAGCTACTTGGAATTCCCCAGTCCAAATCAATTGTACTTGGGATAGCCATCGGCTATCCCCTCCCTGGAGCACCAATTAATAACTTCGTACGCCAACGCCAACCACTGGAGTCTTTTGTCCATTGGCATGGGTTCTAATGTGGAATTTTAGGTATTTATCACTTAGGTAATTCTTACAAAACTTAGTAAGGAGGGGGTAGTGACAAAGTATACTGAAGCTGAGCTGTTAGCGATGACACCTAAGGAATTCCGCAACATGGTTAGAAGAGGTGAGTGGACAGGTTCTACTTATGGCTTAGGTCGTGGGTACGCGGTGACAGACATTGTCGTTATTCCCAAAGAGTATGCCTATGATTTCCTCGTCTTTTGCCATCGTAACCCACTAACCTGCCCCGTAGTTGATATAACTGATGTGGGGTCGCCACACCCCCCCCTATTAGCGCCAGATGCTGATTTGCGGACCGACCTACCTAGATATATCGTTTACAAAGACGGCCAAATTGTAGACGAGCCTATGGACATTAGGAAATACTGGCGGGATGACCTGGTTACCTTTCTGCTAGGCGAAGCCGGTAGCTTTCAATGGTCCTGGAAGATGGCAAATATACCATTCCACAGTGAGGGAACATTTTCTACAAATATTCCCCTTATTCCATCTGGACCGTTCAAAGGTAATGTAGTTGTCTTATGCAGATTGTTTATTAGTGCTGATGACCTTGTTCGAGCTATTCAGATAGCCTCTCGGCACCCCCTTTTCCACGGACCACCTATTCATATCGGAGACCCGGCTGCTATTGGCATAAAGGATTTGTCTAAACCAAACGTGATGCATCCGGGTGGTAAAGTTACCCCCAGAAAGCCTCGCGAAGGTGAAATTGCTGCGTTCTGGCCCTGCTTTGGAACAATACGTAGTCTAGCTTTTAAGGTAAAGTTACCCCTTATGATTGTTGATTACCCTCTGCACAATTTCATCAGTGATAAATTAGCTGAGGAGCTAGCCATTCTGTAACGTTTGTAACAAGTGTTAATTCTAATCTGAAGCCAAGTTTTAGACTAAATAGAAACTTAGTAAAGGAGAAGGGTAATGACAAAGTATACTGAAGTTGAGCTGTTAGCGATGACCCCAAGGGAATTCCGCAACATGGTTAGAAGAGGTGAGTGGACAGGTCAGACTTATGGCGTGTGTCGTGGTTACGCTAAGACAGACCTGGTTATTGTTCCCAAGGAATATGCCTACGATTATATTGTATTTGGCCATCGTAACCCGCGAGCCTGCTCTATAGTCGATATGACTGAACCGGGGTCGCCCCATCCACAACGACTAGCACCAGATGCTGATTTGCGCACTGACCTGCCTAGATATATGGTTTACAAAGACGGCCAAATCGTAGATGAGCCTACAGATATTAAGAAATACTGGCGGGATGACTTGGTTGCCTTTCTGATGGGTTGTAGCGCCACTATGGATTGGGCATTAGAGGCTGCCAACGTACAGTACCGAGGTAATGGCGTATTTTCTACAAATATTCCTTGTATTCCAGCCGGACCGTTCCATGGTAATCTGGTTGTTTCCTGCCGACTGTTCAAAACTGCTCATGACGCTGTTCGAGCTGTCCAAATATCATCCCGACACCTCCTGTTCCACGGACCACCTATTCATATTGGAGACCCAGCTGCTATTGGCATAAAGGATCTGTCTCAACCAGACCATATACCTCCCTGGGGAGGGCTTACCCCCAGAAAACCTCTCGAAGGTGAAGTTGCTATGTTCTGGCCTTGCAGTGGAACAAATCGGCTCGTAGCTGTTGAATCTAAATTACCCCTTATGATTGTTGATCACCTACGGTGCATGTTCATGACTGATAAGCTTAGTGAAGAGTTAGCCATCCTATAGTATTTTCAAAGGGTCAAGGAGATTTCATGAAGGGGGTGAGAAGTGAAATAATCTAGCAGAATATAGAAATTAAGAGAGAAAAACCTTGGAGGAGTAAAAATGACAAGTAAATATAGTGAGATTGACATGTTAGAGATGAAACCGAAGGAATTCCGCAGTATAGTTAGAAGCGGTGAGTGGACAGCTCCTACTATGCATGTATGTCGCGGCTACGCTGTGCAAGATATGGTTATTCTTTCCAAGGAGTATGCCTATGATTTTCTCGTATTTTGCCATATGAACCCGCGAACTTGCCCTGTAAACGACATAACCGAAGTTGGGTCGCCCCATCCCCGCCTGCTAGCGGCAGATGCTGATTTGCGCACTGACCTACCTAGATATCGCGTTTACAAAAATGGCCAGGTTATAGATGAGCCTACAGATATTATGAAATACTGGCGGGACGACCTAGTTGGCTTTTTGACGGGCTGTAGTGGCAGTTTTGTTTGGGCCTTACAAGCTGCAGGGATATCCTTCCATAGGAACGGAGTATTCTCTACAAATATTCCCTGTATCCCAGCCGGACCATTCCATGGTAATATGGCTGTTTCCTGTCGACTGTTTAAAACTTCTCACGACGTTGTTCGAGCTGTCCAGATAACGTCTCGGCACTTCCTTCAGCATGGACCACCTATTCATATTGGAGACCCGGCTGCTATTGGTATAAAGGATCTGTCTCAACCAGACCTAATACCCGCGACTGACCCACCTTCTAGACAGACTAGGGAAGGTGAAGTTGCTGTGTTCTGGCCTTGCGGTGCAACACATCGGGTCGTAGCTGTTGAAGCTAAACTACCCATTACGATTGTTGATTACCCAGCGAGCATGTTCATGACTGATAAACTTGCTGAGGAGGTAGCTATTCTATGACAAAATGAAAGATGCCTAGTATAAAGAGTATAAAAAAACTTAAGGAGGGTACTAAAGTGAAGAATCAAAGAATATTAGTGTTAATTGGTAGTGTCTGTCTGGCCGTAATGTTAGCGTTATCAGTTGTGGCGGGCTGTGCTGCACCAACTCCAACACCAACGCCGACTCCAACACCAACGCCGACTCCAACACCAACAGAAGCTGCGCCAATTCAACTTTTGATTGGAGGGTCTGGGGCAGGAGGCAGCCTTTATCCTATGTCATGCGGCATAATGACAATAATAAATGAGAATCTGCCTGAGTTCAGAGCAACTGCCATATCTGCCGGGTCAATAGCAAATGTGCGCCAATGTGCAGCGAATGAAATGTTCGCATGCATGACGCCTCCAGGCTGGTTGCAAGCCGCCTGGGAGGGAAAGAGTGAACGCTTTGATTACAAACAAATGCAAGAATTGCGGTTGATCAGCTATGGACACGCCAGCTGCTACTTCTGGATAACCCTAGATCCAGAAATTAAAACTTTATGGGACCTCAAAGGAAAGAGTGTAGCCATAGGCGGGGCTGGCAGCGCCGATCCGGACTACGCTTCAGTAACATTGGAAGGCCTAGGATGGGTGCTAGACGTTGATTATACGGGGGTTCTGCTGGACGGCCATGAAGCAGCCGAAGCATTGATCGAGGGTAGAGTGGACGCACTGTTTGTCTCCGGTGGCATGGTAAATGACACAGTCTTGGAGGTTGATACCATGAGAGACATGTACTTCATCAACACTCCGGAGGATATGTGGGACGAGATTGACGCCGCTAGGACGGCAAAAGGCCTTTGGCAGACACACGGTACTGTCCCAGCGGATCTGGGGCTCTACCGGGGCCTGAAGGAGGATTACAAAACCACTCTTTATAGAATTGGCTTCTGGACAAATGAACTAGCAGATGAAGAGACTGTCTACAAAGTGACAAAAGCGCTGTGGGAGCACATTGAGGTACTGGGATTGATCCACCCAGCGGGTAAAGAATGGGAGATTGAAAATATACAAGAATACATCGACCTCGGCTTCTCAATGCCTATCCATCCCGGCGCACTAAGATACTTCAAAGAAGTTGGCGTTGTGAAATAATCCCGCTTGAGGAAAACGTTGACTTATCTTGTGAAATATATTGGGAGGGTGGGTGTAGAATGATTGACTTCCTACACCCACCTATGCCCAATGTCAGATTGTGAAGGAGCTATGAAGCAACAGTCCCAGAGGTTAGCTATGTCCATGGGCACCTCGTGGAGGGAGAAAATTATATTCCTAGTGAGTATACTCTTCCCCCTCTTTGCTATATTTAACGCCTTTCTTAGACCGTTACCACTTCACCAGGAGAGAGTTTTCTTTTTTGGTTTAATAATTGTCCTAACGCTATTATTTCGACCACTAAAGAGTAAGGGGCCAGTGGTGGGGAAAATTTACGTTGTGGTTGACCTGGTCTTGACAATGGCGATTATAGTCTGTGCCGGGTATGTGTTCGTAAACTGGAGATATATTGTTTGGCACCTAGGTATTACGTCGCCTATCGATATAGCAATGGGCATTACCGCAACCTTGATAGTTCTAGAAGCAACCAGGAGGACAATGTTACCCTTCGTTCCTGTTTGCTTGGCATTCTTACTTTATGCGTTTTTTGGGCAACATATCCCCGGTATAATGCAGGCTGCGCCGACTACTATTAGCAGGCTCATTCAGGATATGTGGCTATCAACAGATGGCATGTATGGGATATGTTTAAGCGCGGCACTCAGTTATATTCTTCCGTTCCTAATCATGGGCTGCCTTTTAAAAGCAATGGGAGCTATGGATGTACTGAATGACCTAACTAATATTCTAGTGGGCAGGACTGTCGGCGGGCCAGCTAAGATTTCAGTTATCACCAGTGGTATGTTCGGGACGATGTCAGGTAGCGCCGTTGCTAATGTGGCTTTTACTGGCACCTTCACCATCCCGCTGATGAAGAGATACGGATATAAGCCTGAGTTTGCCGGTGCTGTTGAGGCAAGTGCGTCAACTGGAGGGCAGTTGACACCGCCAATTATGGGCGCGGCTGCCTTCATCATGGCTGAATACACAGGTATACCTTACCTTCAGATATGCATAGCCGCTATCCTACCTTGCCTACTCTACTATACAGCCATATTTTTAAGAGTCCACTATAAGGCCAAACAGGAGGGATTGCAGAAGCCCTCAGTAGATATTGTTGGCAGGATATCAAGTCTTAAGGAAATCATACCGAGGGTAATGCCTCTAGCTATTGTTTTCGCCGTCTTAATAATAGCATTGGTTAGGTGGACACCTACATATGCTGCAGTGCTGGCGATAGCAGTTATAATACCCGTAAGCTTTTTGAGACGTGAAACTTGGATGACACCTAGCAAGCTAATAGCTGGGCTGAGAGACGCCACACAAAGCTTCCTGTCTATCGGTCCTGCTGTGCTCGCGATAGGTATGCTCATGGTAGTGGCAATGAGAACTGGACTCGGATTAAAGTTCTCTGAGCTAATGCTTATTGCTTCAGGCCAAAGTTTGTTGTTGTTGTTGCTAGTAACATCATTGGCTTTGCTTATCATGGGTATGGGTGTAGGCGGCATTGCCGTTTATATGTTTGGCGCTATTATGATAGGCCCAGCGATGATTAAACTTGGTGTGCCTATATTACTAGCCCACTTTTTTATATTCTACTGGTCTAACATACAGTCCATCACACCGCCTGTATGTATTGCCTCTTACACTGCCGCTAGCATAGCACGGGCGAATCCTACAAAGACGGCTCTTATGGCTTGTTCTGTAGGTGTCATGGCTTGGGTGATACCCCTCCTTTTTGCGTTCAAGCCAGAGCTGCTTTTGCTAGGAAGTCCTCTGGGCCAAGCCGTAGTAACCTTCTTATTGATGCTTTGCGGGCTTGTTGCTCTTACATTCGGGTTAGGCGGCTATCTTAATCGGCAGCTTAGCCTATTGGAACGGTTGCTCTTATCTCTGGCCGCTGTAGCAATATTTGC
>Ga0114930_10004823_pt1 | contig 11238 bp, 8 predicted proteins | sample AnhtaG_FD_87300 | JGI IMG/M metagenome (GOLD analysis project Ga0114930, IMG submission 87300) | Deep subsurface microbial communities from Anholt, Denmark to uncover new lineages of life (NeLLi) - Anholt_01485 metaG | ecosystem: Environmental > Aquatic > Marine > Oceanic > Sediment | place... | reverse complement strand
GCTGTCGGGGGCTTGGAAGACTATCACGTCACCTCTCTCTGGAGGATGTAGGTAGTACACCAGCTTGTTTACGATCAAGAACTGTCCGTTGTGAAGGTTTGGCTCCATGCTACTGCCTTCAATACGAAAGTTCTGAGCGACCAAGCGCACGAGGAGAAAAATCACGAGCGCCAGTGCAACGGTCTCTACGATCTCTCGCACGACCTCTTTGATGTTGGTGCCACGGTCCTCCGGCCTCGGGATTTCTTCCAGCACTGGCTTATACGTGGTATGGCTGTGCAAATCGTCCAAACTATCCCTCCTTGGGTCAGTATATTATACTCTGGGGGACTAGGCAAGCTAGGGTAGACTCGGTTGGCTTGTCGGTGGTGTCCAGATGTGATATACTGTGATTCAGTGACTACGTCTCAGGCGAGCCCTCCGGCGCGGGGTCTCGACACCCCGACAACAGTTCAGAACATCTGCCCTGCGGCCATGCGCGCGTTGGGCGCGGTCATATTCGGCAAGATGATGCAAGCACCATCCATTCCTCCTCCTAGACTGCTCGTTGAAGGAAGTCTTGACAAACAAAGCCGCGGACGGACAAATGGCGCGAGGTACGTGCCGGCTCTGGATATGGATGTCAGGTCCATGAGCGGCAATCATAGCAATTCAGCCAGCGCGTTCGAAGATCCCCCTCGTCTGGTCCACGGCGAGGAGCGCATCGAGGTGCTTGGCATCCTATTGCGAGGGCACCTTTCTCACAGAGTAGGCCGTCCACGGCCCTGTCAGGGTCGAAGGCCAACCGCCGTGGCTAGGGGCCGACAAGCTCGTGGTCTGGGGAGTTACCAGCGAACGGCAAGCCTGTGATTTTCTGTTCGCGCTATGATTGAGGAGTGAAGTGAATCGATGCACGACCGAGTGCGAGAAGCCTGGAACATCCGTCAGATCAACTTTCCCCCGGTGATCGGGTTTGACTATCCACTGAACACTCTAGTCGTTAGCCTCACTGGACCCGATTGCGAACTGGATTGTGCTCACTGCGGCGGGCACTACCTCAAGTCCATGGCTCCCATCTGCAGCGCGGATCCGCGGGGAGCGACGAGTTGTCTCATCTCCGGCGGGTGCGACCAAACTGGCCGCGTCCTCGTCACCAATCATCTGGATCGAGTCCAAGCCCTGCGCCCAGGGCGCATTATGAACTGGCACGTCGGTCTGATAGGCAAGGAAGAGGCGGACGCCATTGCGCCCTACGTTGACATAATCTCCTTCGATCTCGTGGGCGACGACGAGACGATCAAGGAAGTGTATGGTATTGACCGGACGGTAGAGGATTACGCTGCAACGTATCGTCTGCTCCGCAAGTATGCCACCGTGATACCTCACATCACCATCGGCTTGAGGGGAGGACACATCGGGGGGGAGTACCGAGCTCTGGACATGCTGAAGGAACTGCAGGCAGACGCTGTAACCTTCATCGTGTTCACTCCCACTCCGGGTACCCGCTACGCCGACTGCGAGCCCCCCGGTGTAGAAGAGGTGCTAGGCCTGCTCCTCGAGGCTCGCGTGCGCTTCCCCACCGTGCCCATACATCTCGGGTGCATGCGACCCCATGGTGGATATCGGGACAGACTCGACTCTCTTGCAGTACGGGCCGGGGTGAACGTAATTGTGAGCCCGGCGCGGGCAGCAGTGGCCGTGGCACAGGAGTTGGGGCTGGAGATAGACAAGCGGGACGAGTGTTGCGCAGTGAGGCTGAAAAGAGAGGACTGAGATGGCAGAGCAGTTCGACATAGGTATCATCGGCGGCGGGCCTGGAGGCTACGTTGCAGCCATCCGCGCGGCGCAGTTGGGCGCCAAGGTGGCGGTGGTCGAGCAAGAGCGCCTAGGCGGCGTCTGCTTGAACTGGGGCTGCATCCCCACCAAGGCCATGACCAGCGCCATTGAGTTACTGCTGGAGATCGAGCGAGCAGAGGATTTCGGGATCCTAGTGAGTGAGCCGGGCCTCGATTTCTCCAGGATGATGGCACGCAAGGACGAGGTTGTGGAACGGTTGGTGTCTGGAGTGGAGAGTCTGATGGATGCCCGAAAGATCCAGGTCATCGCGGGCCATGGGGAACTCGCATCTCCCAGTGGAATCAGGATTTCCGGAGAATCCTCGAAGGAGTTGGAGGTCAAGAAAATCATTGTCGCCACGGGTTCGGTCCCCGCTAAGCCGCCTGTTCCCGGCGTAGACCTGCCTGCGGTCATGACCAGCAGGGAGATACTAGCCCTCCAAGAGCCACCGCACGACCTCGTGATCATCGGCGGCGGAGCCATCGGTGTGGAGTTCGCCAGCATCTTCAATGCCCTCGGTACCAAGGTGACCCTGGTTGAGATGCTCCCTTCACTAGTGGCACCGGTTGACGAGGAGCTAGGGCGCCGTTACACTCAATTGCTACGGCGCCAAGGGGTGGAGATTCACCTTCGATCCCCTCTCAAGGAGATCGCGGAGCGTGACGGTTCGGTAGAGGTAGTCTATGAGGGGCCCCAGGGCGAAGGAGCGATTGCGGCAGATGCGGTCCTGCTCGCGACGGGAAGGGTGCCACTTACTGAGGGACTGAATCTGGGTGATGTCGGTGTGAAGCTGGAGAGAGGAGCCATCGCGGTAGATGAACACATGGCCACCACTGTGCGCGGAATCTACGCCATCGGTGACGTCACAGGCGGGTGGATGCTGGCTCACGTGGCCAGCCGCGAAGGTGAGGTAGCGGCAGAGCACGCCCTTGGCAGAGACAGCACCATGGACTACACCGCTGTCCCCAACTGCGTTTTCACGCTACCCGAGATGGCCGGAGTCGGGCTTACGGAGCAGGAAGTCAAGGAACAGGGTATCCCTTACAGAAAGAGCAGGTTCCCTTTCAGCGCCAGCGGGCGAGCCTTGGCCATGGGGCAGACGACGGGCCTGGTGAAGATGATCTGTGAACAGGACAGTAGGCGTATTCTGGGCCTACACATCATGGGGCCGCATGCCACCGACATGATCGCCGAAGGAGCGCTGGCTATTCAGTCCGGCGCCACCGCGGAGGATATCGTGAGAACCATTCATGCCCATCCGACTCTGCCTGAGGCCGTCAGAGAGGCCGCCCTCGGTCAGATGGAGGGAGCCATCCATGTCGTCTCCTGATACTGTGATGCCCTCGGACTTGGATCGCTTGCAGGAGATCATCGGCGTGCGTTTCGAGGATCAGACCTTGCTGCGAAAGGCACTGGTGCACCGTTCCTACCTGAATGAGAACCCCGACTTCGATCTGCCCTCCAACGAGCGGTTGGAGTTCCTGGGCGATGCCCTGCTCGATTTTGCAGTTGGAGACCATCTGTACCGTCGCTTCTTGGACATGGACGAAGGGGACCTTACGAGTATGCGGGCAGCCCTGATCAGGGCCAGCACCCTCGCCGGGTTCGCGCGGAGCATGGGGCTGGGTGAGTACGTGCATGTTTCGCGAGGGGAAAACGAGCGCGGTGGGCGGTCGAGGATGGGGCTGCTCGCCGATGCGTTTGAAGCACTCGTTGCGGCCATCTACCTGGACAGGGGCTTACACGTGGCAAAGGAATTCCTGATGGAGTTCGTCCGGCCTGAGATCGCCCGCCTGGTGGAACAGGGCTTAGAGCGAGACCATAAGAGCCGTCTACAAGAATGGAGCCAGCGCCAGGCTCGCGTCACGCCGGTGTACCGTACTGTCATGGAACGAGGTCCGGATCACGCCAGAGAGTTCACTGTGGAGGTGCTGATCGGAGACAGAACCTACGGGCGTGGTGAAGGGCACAGCAAGCGGTCCGCAGAGCAACGTGCGGCGAAGCGAGCTCTCGACGAGATCTCGGAAAGAGGTGCTTGACAGAAGGGGGGAAAAGCCATATACTGTGAGCAGTCCACGGCAGCGCTACCGCTAGGTGTAGTGTAAGGCGCCGCGCCGTGGCCATATCTAGTGGTGGTTTCACACATATCAAGTCGGACAGATGCTGTCCTATGGTAGCCGACGGAGGTGATCTCCGTGGGCTTGTTGCATCTTGGTGGTTATGTATCTAAGACGCTTGGAATTGCAGGGCTACAAGACCTTTGCTGCCCGAACCGAATTCGAGTTCGAAGCAAGGATAACAGCGATCGTCGGCCCTAATGGGAGCGGCAAGAGCAATATCGCCGACGCCTTGCGCTGGGTGATGGGTGAACAGCGCTACAGCGCCTTGCGGGCCAGACGCAGCGAGGACATGATCTTTGCTGGTAGCCAGGGACGCACTCGTGTCGGTATGGCGGAGGTGACCCTTACTCTTGACAACTCCAGCAAGTGGCTGCCCATCGAGTATTCCGAGGTCACTCTACAGCGCCGTGCCTTTCGTTCGGGGGAGAATCAGTACTACCTGAACGGGAGTCGCGTGCGACGCAGGGACATAGTGGAGCTTTTGGCACAGGGTGGCTTGAGCAGCAACACGTACACCGTCATCGGGCAAGGGGCGGTGGATGCGAGCTTGAGTATGCGGCCAGAGGAGAGGAGGACCATTTTCGAGGAGGCGGCGGGCATCTCCATCGACCAAGCCAAACGCGATCTGTCTCTCTCCAAGTTGCAAGACACCCGAAACAACATCCTGCGCGTGAATGACATCACCAACGAGCTGAGGCCGCGGCTTGAGCGCCTTGAAAAGCAGGCACAACGGGCCAGGGAATACCAGGCTAAATCACGCGAGTTGGAGGACCTCCTCGAGGTCTGGTACGCGTACCGCTGGAGACAAGCTCAGAAACAGTCGGAATCAGCCGAGATGGAGCTCAGCAAACATCAAGACGCGTTGAACGCGCAAAGGCACCGCATGGAGGAGACGTCCCTCCAGATAGATGAACTACGAGAGCAACAGGCTGAGGTGCGTGGTCTGCTCCGCCGCTGGCACGAAGAAAGCGGACTGCTGCATGGGCGGCTCGAGGAGCTGCAACGAGAACTCGCCGTCAAGCGGGAGAGAGAGCGCCTCCTCATTCAGCGGAGGGAAGAGATCCAGCAGGATCTGTCGCCTATGGTAGCCAGCCGCGAGGCTCGCCTGGAGCGCATCACTGAGCTTGAGGTTGAACTCGAGCGCCTGAACGAGGAGCGGGAGCAGCACGAGATCGAGAGAGCGGACATCCAAACGCAAGTGGCGGAAGTCCAAGATGAGCGCCGCCGCCTCGAGGATGAACTGGCCGCGGCTCGCGAGGTCGCTCTAGGGCTAGCAACGGGATTGGCGGAGCATCGGAACCGTCTGGCTCAGTTGGAAGAGCGCGAAGCCGACCTGGCAAGGGAAGATGTCGAGCACGAAGAGGCGATCGACGACCTGAATGATCAGATGGATGCACTGGCAGCGAAAATCCGTGCTGCTGAGGCAGAGCGGGATGCTGTCATCGCGAAGCTGGAGCAGTTGACGGCTGAGGAACTGGAGGAGCGAAGAGCTGAAGAGGCCTCCATGCAGCGGCAGGACGAACTACGCGCTCGAAGAGATGAGTTGCGGCGAGCCCTAAGCGAACTGGAGACCCGCTACGAACTGTTGAGCAAGTTGCGGGGAGAACTGGCGGACTACCCTCAAGGCCCAAGGACGGTGCTCGGCCACAGAGAGGAGCTGAGTGGCATTGTGGGAACCGTGGCCGACCTTCTCGAAGTGCCCACCCGGCTCGAGAAGGCCGTGGAAGCCGCTCTGGGCAACTCGCTCCAAGGCATCGTGGTGACGACTTGGAGGGACGCCGAGGCGGCCCTGCGTTTGTTGAAGGAAAAGGAGGCAGGACGCGCGACTTTCATCCCTCTGGATTCGCTGGATATGGAAGTGCCGAGCGATGTGCCCGAGGGCGAAGGCGTGGTGGGGCGAGCATCAGAACTCGTCGCCACACGAACTGGTCTCGAGCGAGTTCCGCGAGCTCTTCTGGGCCACACCCTGGTGGTTGATGATCTGGACACGGCGCGCTCCCTCCACCAGGATCGCTGTGGCATGCACTTGGTCACTGTGGCAGGCCAGTTCATGTCACGCCACGGTTTCATTCGGGGCGGTTTCGCCGGCCCTGGAAGCGGATTGCTGGGCAGGGAACGCGAGCGACGCCAGTTGCCGGAGCAGATCAGGGCCCTCCGCGTTGACGTGGAGGGATTGGAACAGGAATTGGTCGAAGAGAAGGCGCTTCAACAATCCCTGGCGGATAAGCTGGGAGCAATCAAGCAGGAGAAGGGATCTCTGGAGCGAACTCTGAAGGCCCAGGATGAACAAGCAGGTTCGTGGCGTCTGAAGGAGGGGAAGGTTAGCCAAGAGATCGAATGGCGCAGGGTCGTGCAGACAGGGATCAGAGATGAGATTGCAAAGCTGAGGGAGAAGGAACGAGTCACAGCCCAGGAGGTGGAAGCCGCCGAATCGCAGCAGCAGGACGCCGTGGAGTCGATCGAAGCCCTCCAGGTACAGCTCGCATCTCTGGACCCTTCCGCCCTGCAAGAGAGGCTGGCTGCGCTGAGGACAGCCATCGCAGTGCTAGAGCGTAGCAGGGAGACCCACAAAAGCGCTCTGGAAGGCCACCGATCCAGCCTGGAAGAGATAGGTTCCCAGTTGACGGCGAAGGAGTCTCGCGTGGAGGAGTTGGCCGCCGAAGGAAGGGCACTGGAGAGTTCGGTAGCAACTTTGACAGCCAAAATCGAGGAGCTTTCCGGTCGAGCGGAGGACCTCTCAGGCCTAATCGGGCCCGCCGAGAGGAAAGTGTCTGAGCTTGAGAGGGAGCAAGTTCGTCTGGAGAAGGACGAACGCGAGGGGCGCCAGAATGTGGTCGACTACGAGGCCACTTACAGCAAATGGCTGTTGAGGCGACAGCGCCGCCAGGACGATCTGGAAAGCCTCCGAGAGCGCATCGAGGCCGAGATGGAGATGGTGACGCTGTCAACCGAGTGGCCCAGCCAGTCACGCCTGGACATAGACGCCCGTCTCAGATCGCTGCCTGTCGTGACGGAGTTGCCTGATGGACTGGGCGAGAAGATCAAGCGCCTGCGAGAACGCTTGAGGAAAGTGGGGCCGGTAGATCTCGACGCTGTGGCGGAGCACCAGGAGGTGCTGGAACGGTACAGCTTCCTAACGAGCCAGATCGAGGATTTGGAGAAGGCCAGCCAGTCTTTGCGCAAAGTGGTGCTTGAGCTAGATCGTCTCATGCAGGAGAAGTTCCTGGAGACGTTCACCAAGGTGGCGGCGGAGTTCGAGAGCTATTTCACGCGTCTCTTCAACGGCGGCAGCGGGCAGCTACAGTTGACAGATCCGGACAACCCATTGGAGAGTGGCGTGGAGATCCTGACCCAACCTCCGGGTCGGCGACGGGCGAGCGTCACGGCGCTCTCTGGTGGCGAAAGGGCCCTGACCGGCGTAGCACTGACCTTCGCCATTCTCAGCGTTTGCGCCACGCCCTTCTGCCTGCTCGACGAGGTCGATGCGCGGTTGGACGAGGTGAACATCGATCGCTTTCGTCAGGCGGTGAAGGAGCTCGCCGAAAGGACGCAGGTGATCCTCATCACTCACAATAGGGGAACGGTCGAGATCTCTGATGCGATCTACGGCATCACCATGGGGCGTGACAGTTCCTCCAGGGTACTGTCCCTGCGCTTGGAAGAGGTCGAGGCCAAGGCATCATAGCTATCTGGAGCAGTCTCCTGCTTATCTTCCATGGTCATACGGTGAAGAGGGCCATTGATGCGTAGAATCTACATCATCACAACAGGTGGAACCATCGCCATGAAGAACGACGAGGACGCCGGTGGAGCGATACCGGCGCTGCACGGCGATGATCTTCTCGCCCTGTTGCCACGGGATATCGGGGCGGTGGAGGTCGAGGAGTACTGCAATCTTCCTAGTGCCCACTTCACCCTGGACACGATGTGGGGCCTCCGCGCACGTGTGACGGAGGTCGCCGATGATGATCAGACGCAAGGCATAGTCGTCACTCACGGGACCGACGTGATGGAGGAAACGGCGTATCTCTTGGACTTGACAGTTGATACGGACATCCCGATCTGTCTGACGGGAGCCATGCGTAGTGCCTCCGAGGTAGGTTATGACGGCGCAGCAAACTTGCTGGCGGCGATTCGAGTTGCCTCCAGCGACGCATCCAGGGGCCTGGGCGCGCTGGTGGTGATGAACCAGGAGATACATGCCGCCCGCCACGTGACCAAGACCGATACGCAAAGCACGGACACCTTCAAGTCTCCCATCTGGGGACCTCTGGGCAGGGTTGATGGAGATAGGGTGGTTGTGGAGCGAAAGGTTGCTCGTCAGCATGTCTACTGCCCTGGCCTCAACCCCGATGTGCACCTGATCAAGCTCAGCGTGGGCATGGGTGATGGATTCCTGCGTCAGTTGATGAAGAGGAACGTTCCGGGGGTCGTTATTGAGGCTCTGGGCGGCGGCCGAGTGCCGGCGTGGTGGATGCCCGCTATCCGAGAGGCGGTCCAGAGAGGAATGGCGGTGGTGATCGCGTCTCGCTGCCCCAGTGGTCGGGTCTACGATGGCTATGGTTACGAAGGGGCGTATAGGGACCTCGTGGACGCGGGCACGATCTTCGCCGAAGGGCTCAACGGACAGAAGGCCCGTGTCAAGTTGATGGTGGCCCTAGGCAAACCCAGAGACAGAGAGAGCATCCAACGGCTCTACAAAGCCGGAGCCTAGAACCACTCCATCCGTAGCTGGTCGAGAAAGCCATTTGCACTCAGCTCCAGGATCGCCTCATTGACCCACTGCATGAGGAGAGGACTAGTGAGGCGCGTGGCGATGACATAAGGATCGTCCGTCACGGACGGCCCGACAATCTTTGCCGCTCCGCGCTCCCGAATGAACTGGTAGGTTGAAACCACGTCTATGATGGCTGCGTCAACCTGTCCCTCCACGAGCATTGTCAGGGCCTCCTCGGGCGTGGGATAGGGATACAACTCCAAATCCATCCTCCTTAGGAGTTGGCGCGCCTCCACGTCGCCCATGGAGCCCCACTCGACTCCAACTCTTCGGCCTTCCAGATCATCCACGCCGAAGATGGACTCCTCATCCTCACCCACCGCGAGAACCTGTCCTGCATTGAAGTACGGATGAGAGTAGGCCACGTCTTCCGTTAACCGAAGGTCAAAAGGCAAGGCTGACAGCAGCAGATCGACCCTCTCCACCCTGAGAGCATCGTAAAGACCATCGAAGGAGATGACGACGAACTGCACGTCAACGCCAAGGCGGCGGCCCAACTCACGAGCAAGGTCAATGTCAAAGCCTATCAGATTGCCTTCTTGGTCAATGTCCTCGAAAGGAGGGTAGCTGGCGTCTATACCTATGCGCATCACTCCCTCTTGCTGGATGCGCTCCCAGGTTTCGTCCTTCGCCTCCTCACCCGGAGTGAGTAGCAGCCATAGGGATGCCAGTCCGGTCAGCAGGGCCAGGACGACGATGAGAGCCAGACTCCAGCGCCTGTCTACGCTCCTGTCATCCATCCAACTCCCCCGTCATTGGACCGGTTCCGAGAGCCAATCTGTGGCCCCCCGCGCATAATCTTGAATCGCCAAGTATATCGGTTTGACGATGAAGCCTGATGTGACAAGGGTGTAGTAGTCGCGGAAGTTCTTCTCCGGCACGGGGGTGCGGAACGACCAGATGATCAAGGCCTGACACCAATCCCACTCTTTGGCCATCTCGTAGGCCTGAAGAGTGTAGATGATGCGCTGGTAGGGTCGCACCGCCTTCGTCCAGCGCGGATGGTCATTCCAGCCCCCCTCGGTGATCATGATCTTCTTGTCCCCGTCGCCGTTGAGCACCATCACCTGGTGTGCCAACTGCACCCTAGAGAAGTTGATCTTGTTCTCGGCTGGTGGGTCATCGGGAGGAAACACGTAGCCGTAGGCATGGATGCCCATGATGTCGAAGTAGTCCTTGGCGCCGGCATCGTACATTCTTTGCAGGAATATGAGGTCGCTCAGACCCCACTCGTTTCCTTCCCGTGCAATGGTGGGCGCCAACCCCCCGTTGAGGACGTAGCAATCAGGATTGGCCTCTTTGGCCCGGCGATACGCTAGTTTGAGGAGTTCGGTGTACGCCTCGGGGTCCACCGGCCGATAGCCCCACTCGAAGCTGAGATTGGGTTCGTTCCAGATGATGAAGTACTGTACGCGTCCCTTGAAATGCTCCACGAACGCGTAGACGAAGTCGCCATACTGGTCGTAGTGTTCCTCGTCGAGGTAGCGGAAGGTCGTGTCCTTGGGACGCGCCCATTCGGGGACGAAATCCAGGCGAGCGATGACGGTAAGCCCTTGGTTGACCGCGTGGTCAACCACCATGTCAGCGTGCTGCCAGTCGAACTGCCCGTTGGAGGGCTCGATGTAGCCCCAAGGGAAGTACTCCACGATCCACGGAGCTCCCATCTCACGGACCAGGGCCAGAGTGCGCTGTATCTTCCACTCCTCCACCTCGTCGGTCAGGCGAGTATGAACCCCCAACTTGGCATTGACTGTCTGTACCTGGTGCGGAGGTCCAATGACAATGATAGGCTTGGGTTTGGCCCCCACGACCATTAAGACAGCCGCCAAGATCAAGGCTCTGACGGCCAATCTGCCGATTTCTTTCCACCTTTTCGCGGGCACTTGATGGTCCTAGCTGCGCATGAACAAAGGAGGGAAGAGCAGTCAAGCCCTATCCCTCCCGCGCTACTCTCCGATTGTGGAGAAGGTCTAGGTTTGCTCCAAGAGGTTAAGGATCCCCTGGGCAGCCTTGCGTGCATCGGCGATGGCTTCCACGATTGTGGCTGGGCCACTCACGTCATCTCCGGCAGCAAAGATCCCTGGGACCGAAGTCTCGCTGGTCTCTAAGTCAACCTCGAAGGTTTGCCATCGCGTGGTCTCGAACTTTGAGTCCTTCTCCAGCCAAGTGATGTCGGGCCGCTGGCTGATGGCCTGAATCATCATGTCGCATTCGATCACGAATTCGGAGCCCTCTATGGGGAGAGGCCGACGACGCCCACTCTCATCTGGCTCGCCCAACTCCATACGCAGACATTCCAGGCCCGTGATCCTTGCATCCTTGCCCAGGATGCGCTGGGGGTTGGTCAGGAAGTTGAAGACGATCCCCTCCTCCTCAACCTCCTCTATCTCAGCCTCGTCGGCCGGCATCTGTTCTCTGGCTCGACGGTAAACGATGAAGGCGTCTGCCCCCAGCCGACGGGCCGTCCGAACGGCGTCCATTGCCGAACTACCGCCGCCAATGACTGCCGTCTTGTCTCCTACCTTC
>Ga0114930_10004822_pt1 | contig 11239 bp, 4 predicted proteins | sample AnhtaG_FD_87300 | JGI IMG/M metagenome (GOLD analysis project Ga0114930, IMG submission 87300) | Deep subsurface microbial communities from Anholt, Denmark to uncover new lineages of life (NeLLi) - Anholt_01485 metaG | ecosystem: Environmental > Aquatic > Marine > Oceanic > Sediment | place... | reverse complement strand
GGGGATACAGATAACTGCAGTGACAACTGCCCTGATACTGTTAACCATGATCAGGCAGACAGTGACGGTGACGGCATAGGTGATGTTTGTGACTGTGGTGGTGATGGTGGTGTTACCCCCGATGGTGTAATAAATAAAAACGACTCTGACAAGGTTAACGCCAGAAATAACTGGTGGGGAGACTTGTCAGGCCCGGGCGGAGATATAACCGATGCATGTGACAACAGTACTGTTGCAAACGGAGACGGTGCGAAGATAGAAGGGAAAGCCTGTTTTTATGAGTGGCTAGACAGTGAGTTTGATGGGTCTATAGAAAAGAAAAGGATTCAAGACAACGAAACAGCTTCTTTCCCCAATGTTCCAGGATTAGAAATTGGCGCAACAGGTGCGGCTGTAGATGTAACAGTTGCAGGTGATATTACCCCTGAAAGCGGCAGTGGTTTTGCAGCAGGTGCAACATACTTTGATGTATCCATTGATGAAGATGCTGTAGATGCAGGGTTGACTTCACTAAGAATAGAGTTATGCGGTGTTGATGCAGGTACTGTACTTAAATGGTATGATAAAACTCTAGGGAAATGGCTTGAATGCAGCCCCGTAACATATGAGGGTGGTTGCATAGTACTGACTGTTACCGATGATCCAGAAATTTCCTCACCCACTTTAAGTCAAATGTTCGGCACGCTTTTCGGTGTAGGAAATGTGCCTCCTGGTCCCTCACCCACTACCACAACCACGATAAGTAGCGGCGAACCTGGAGGCCCTCCGACCATACCGCTTCTATCCGTAGGTGGATTTGTTGATATGGGTGATGCTTTTGCTTTGGATGTGAAGAGCTTTACGATTACAAACAGCACAGGCTACGGGACATTGAGCTGGAGCATAGGAGAGGTTGTCTACAACGAAGGAAGCGGATGGATTACCTCGATTGATCCCAAGAAAGGGCGGACTACTGACACAAGCATGGTAACGATAAATGTAAGCAGGGAAGGTCTTACAGGCGGGACATATACGGCTGTTATTCCCATTACCTCTAATGGTGGAAATGACAGTGTTATTGTCAGCATGGAGGTACCCATTCTACCTGCGCCGGTGCTTTCAGTTTCCCCGGAATCCCTTGAATTTGATGCAGATGATACAAGCGGGGAAATAACAATCAGCAATATGGGTGATGGGACGCTTAGCTGGGAAATTAATACAGTGTATGAAAATGGTGACGGATGGATAAGCGTTAGTCCAGACGAAGGAGACTTGGAATCCGGGCAAAGCGACACGGTAACAGTGAGCTTAAACAGGGTAGGGCTTGACGATGGGGTCTATAGTGCCACCATTCAGATAGAGTCAGCAGAAGAAAGTGCTGCCGTATCCGTAACGATGGTGGTAATGGAAATTCCTATAGACAACCCGGACATTGGTTTAGATCCCACGTTCCACTTTTTCCTGAAGCGCTCAAAGAGTGAATCCGAGGTTACTATAAGCAATGAAGGCACCGGGGCCATGGAATGGGAGATTGGAGAGATAGAGTACAGGAGAGATGATGGATGGATAACTGTGGAGCCTGCAAGCGGCAGGATAGAGGAAGGAAAGGATGCCACTGTAAAGATAACAGTTGACAGGGAAGACTTGAGACCGGGTTTTTATATTGCTGTTGTTCCAGTATTGGCAAGTAACAACGAAGAAAACCTGATAGTGATAATGAAGGTTCCACTATTTAAAGGTTTAAACCGATAAGGCACAAAGAATAAACCGGGTTATACAAGGGTCGGCTTGATAAGTATCAGCCGGCCCTTTTTTTGATGTGAATGATGAGTAAAATACTAAAAAGTCGAAAGCTTATTTTTTTTGACTTTATTTTTATGACATGAAATACTTTCGGCATGTTAAACCCAGAATTTGCAGTAGCCATCTACTGCGGCTTGCAAAACCTTGCTTCAACGCTTGTTTCACGATTTTGTTCCTCAACATAATAATGATTATGCCTGCGTCACAAAATCGTTCCAACTGCGCGTTTCGCTGCGGTTTGCTATGCCTCGCTACGACACCTACTGCAAAATCTGGGTTAAAGTAAAGAGAAAACATGGGAAAATTGAAGGTATGAACCGAAAGATAGCTTTTTTAATATTTTTTATTTTACCTTTGCTTGCGGCGTGCAATTTTTCTGAAGATTTAAACACAGCCTGGGAGTTTAAAACAGGATATCTAATAAGAGCTACCCCTGTTGTTTCAGGGCATAATGTGTATGTGGGAAGTGACAGGTTTTACTGCCTTAATGCTGAAACCGGGAAACCAGTCTGGGAGTTTAAGACATTTGGTATTGTCTCATCCTCGGCCCTGATTGAAGATGGATATGTCTATTTTCAATGCGGTGGGCTTTACTGCCTGGATGCTGCAACAGGAGACCTTGTCTGGGAGTTCTGGACAGGTGAATGGGGAGACGGAGAGCCTGCAATAGCTGACGGATATGTATACAGTACAGTAAAAAAAAATGTTTACTGTATAGATGCAAAAAATGGTAAAAAAATCTGGGCGGCCAAAGTACGAAGCGACAGAGCACCGCCATCAGTATCAGATGGGCATGTGTATATAGAAAGTATTGGAAAGATTTATTGCCTGGACGCAAAAAGCGGCAGAGTGCTCTGGGACTTTAATATAAGCAAAAAAGAGCTTTTCCATACAGTTTCGGATGGCAGGGTATATGTGGGCAGTCTTGATAAAAAATTTTACTGTATCGATGGTTCAACCGGGAGCATTATCTGGAGCTATGATATTGGATTTTGTATGGCAAAACCTGTTGTGTCAGGAGATTATGTTTATATTAGTGCAAGAAAGGTTTACTGCTTTAATGCAGTTTCAGGGAGTCTTGTGTGGGAAAGTGGTGTCGGAGCAGCGGGAAGAAGACTTCTATCAGTTTCAGAGGGAAACCTGTATGTGAATATTCCTAGCAGGATAATTTGCATTGATGTAAAAACCGGGAAAAAACTCTGGGATTATAAAGTGCCACGTGGCAAGTTTGTAATAGCAGACAAACGTATATATTTGGGCTCTTATGACTATAAGGTTTACTGCCTGAAGTTTCCAGAAGGACAAGATGAACCACAAGTGAGACCATGAGATTTATTAATAATGGAACAAATTTAGCGAAGTAGTTCAATACATGGGCCTTTCCAACAAACAGATCAAATATATTAAAAAAGAATACCCCAAAAAGTCAGTTGAACAGCTTTCGCGGGAACTGAACCTCAAAACCGGTCAGATTTATAAAGTTCTCGGGTTGCAGTCTGAGATGCGGGCATTCCGGCTTGATAATCTGACAGGATATCTTGCATGCATTTTTCTCCTTATTGCCCCCTTTGTTTTTATCAAGGGCCTGAGCAATTTTGCCGACCTGCCACAAAGAGTTTTTATCCAGGCTGCAACGGTCTGTCTTTTGCTGCTCTGGGTATTGAGGGGGATAGTTAAAGCTGAGATAAGGGTTCCAAAAAATCCAATCTATCTTGTTGCGGCTGCATTTATTTTCTGGTCGTTTGCCACGCTGCTCTGGGCGCACAACAGGTATGAAGCATTTTATTCTGCTGTGCACTGGGCAGCATGCGGTGCTGTGTTTTTTGCAATAAGCAATATTCTTTATAAGGATAAATGGATAGAGCTTATCCTTACTGCGATTTTTGCTGCCGCAGCAGGTGTGGTTTTGCTTGGCCTTGGCCAGCAGTTTTTCAAACTGGACTGGGTACCTATGATGAGTCCACCTTCAGCAACATTTGCGAATCCCAACATGGCTTCACACTATGTGGCAATTGTTCTGCCGCTTGTTTTATCTATGGGGTTTTATAAAAGAAAAAGTTTCCTGGGGTATACAGCATGGATGGTTGCTATACTGTCAGTCCTTTTTATATTTTATACAAGGACCAGGGCTTCATGGGTTGCCGTTGCATGTGCATTGATATGGATGGGACTGGTACTGGCTAAAAAAAGGTTTGGCACAGCATTTATACTGAAAGCCTTTGCCGTCATTTTTATTGCTTTAATTGTTTTTGCGGTAACGGGTCTTATGTCAGGCAGGGTTGACAGGGTTATTAAAAAGGCAGGCGGCAGTGCTAAATACAGGCTTATTGTCTGGGAAAACAGCCTTGAGATGGTAAAAGAAAAGCCCCTGCAGGGCTTTGGGGCAGGAAGTTTCAAGGTATTTTACCCTAGTTATACCTATAAAGCAGAAATAGACAAGGCCTTTGATAAAGCCAAACAGATCAGACGTGTGCACAATGATTATATCCAGACTGCAGTTGAGATGGGGATTCCAGGTTTTTTGCTGTTTATCGCTTTGCCTTTATACGGCTTGTTCATGGCATGGCAGCTTATTCATCCTGATAAAGACTCTCCATCTGACAGGCTCGTGCCTCAGAACCCCTTGAAGGCAAAGAGGCATGTATCTAAAGATGTACTAAGTAACGGGAAGCTCGACCCTGCCCGCCCCTCAGGGAAGCATGACCATATCGGGGTGGATGGGGAGCTTCAATTACTGGTTATAGGAATTTCAGCGGGTATTGTATCTTTTATGGCAACAGCATTTTTCAGCTTCCCCCTGCAGAGGTCAATGCCGCTTTTGATAGTTTTTACCTATCTCAGCATCATTGCCGTTTTATACAACCGCTGTAATTTGGGCGAAAATATATTGAAACTGAGGATGCCGAAGGCTTTGGGGATAATTGCCCTTGTCATTTTGCTTGTTTCAGGCGGTGCTCTTATTCGGTTTAACTGGAGAAATATTATCTGTGACAGATATTTCCATACGGCAATGAGCATGGAAAAAAGAAGGGCAAACAGACTTGCGCTCACTGCCGGACTCAATGCGCATAAATATAACAAGTACAGGACAGATGTTCTGTCAACTGTAGGACGAGCTTATGTGACAACCGGTAACCTAACCAAGGGGATCGAAGTTCTCAGAGAAGTAACAAGCAGGTGTCCGTATAACTTAAACGCCCTTTTTATCCTTGGAGCGGCTTATTCAAATTCCGGTAATAAAGAAAAAGCCCTGGAAACATTCAGGCAGGTATTAAAAATCAAGCCTAGATTTCCTGAAGCAAAAAAGATAATATCCTCACTTAAGGCCTATGGCAAAGTCAGGGTTAAACTGAGGTGACCGGCCCATGTGCTTTTTCGCTCCGCCCTGCCTGCCCCGTGAAATACGAAGTTTATAAAAATTGCTGTTGAATACCCCATCCCGATTTATCGGGACTGCAGGGTAGTTCATTGAGGGTTTTTAAAAAGTCAGTCAACTTGAGAATTTAGAAGAATGGAACAAGAAGAAATACAGTCACATTCCTATCCCCACCATTTGATGTAACAGGAATTTTTGCCCTGTATATACCGGGGTCCAGCCCAACCGTGCTTACTGTTACGGTGAATTCGTCTTCTTTTGTTGTGGTACTCCCTGAAGAAGGGATTATGGATGTAATCCAGTCTTGTTCACCGTTGCCTTTATAAACAGGATCTCCAACCTTCCAGGTTAATGTGCCGGATTTACTATTTGTGATAGTAAATGTCTTCTCGGTCTCATCTTTCAGGTATATACGCATAAAAGGCTTTACTCTAAGCAAAGGACCTTCCTGCACCAGCATGATTACTGTTACATTTCTATTTCTTCCGGCATTCGACCTGACAGGTATGACTGCCCTGTAAATGCCTAGCCCGAGTCCATCCCTGTTGACAGTTACCTGAATAGTATCAGATTTTTTAGTTGTGAATCCTGAAGAGGGGCTAATGGAGGTAATCCAGCCTTCTTCACCTTTACCTTTGTAATCAGGTGTCAAAATCTCCCACGTTAGCGCCCCGTTTCTAAACAGATTGGTTATCCTGAAACTTTTTTCTGTAACATCATCATTCAAGAAAAGTATAACCCGGGGGATGATATTCAGGATTGGGAATTCTCTTTTCTCAACTTCCATGTTTACATCCAGATCAAAGTCTCCGCCATTTGAGGCGATTGGCAAATCAGCACTGTAGCTTCCTGTTGTAAGCCCTTTTCTGCTCACGGTTACAGTAACGCTGTCTGCTGTTGCAACAGACCCGGTATTTGGAATTACAGAGAAAATCCAGTTCAAGTCGCTTTCGTTGTCTGTTTCATTGTCGTAGTGTGTTTCATTGTCATAGTTTATAATCCATTCAAGGGTTCCTGCCCCGGTGTTTGAGATGGTCAGTGTTTTAGCAGTTTCATTATCTTCAAAGTCAAGCGGGACCGGGCTGACCTTGAGTTCAGGGACCCCAACAGTTGTGGTGGTTGTGGGAGGTGTGCTGGTTGTTGTAGTGGAAGTTGTCTTTCCTCCGGTACTTGTAGTAGTAGTGCTTGTGGGCGTGACCGTTGTGGTGGTACCATTACTATCATCATCAGTTGTAGTTGTTGTTGAAGGAGTTGAGGTTGTGGTTGAGGTTGAGATTGAGATTGAATATTCCAGCGCAAAGAAGGTCTGGGTGGTGCTGTTAATCGTTGTGAGACTGACCATGTTAGGTGTTGAGAAAGTCGGAGTAATATAGACTGATACAGCACGCGAGGTTTGGGTTACAGCCTGGCTGGAACATTGCTTCCACGAACTTCCGTTGAAAAAGTATGCAGGTTTTGATGATTCGGTTATATCGGTGTCAGTTGGATAATTAAATGTTGCTGTTATCCAGTTTATGTTAGACAATCCGGATTTTATCCCAAGGTCAAAAAAGGATGAGCCATTAGTAAGACCCGACGTCTCAGTAATGGGATTTGCTGTATACTTGGTTGGGATAAGGGTTGCAGTGCCGGTGGTATTAATTTCAAATGCCATATCATGTAGTGTATCAGTAATCTGTGTCGTTGGGCTTGCTCCGATTGTGGCATAAATACCTCCTTCAATAGCCCACCAACCTGGTGGGACATCTGCATGAATCCAGGGATTATAGTCTACATAATCGGAGACATCTGGGGTGGTACTGACGCCAGACTCTTTTTCAAAGATCCTTGGACCGCTTGTTGAGTTCCACCAGTTGTTTGTTGCAGTAATAGCGGAAGTATGGGCTAGTGAGTCCTTTTCAAAGCCCACAATAGGGTAAACACCGCTGTCATCATCACCCTGAAGAAAATTGTTAAAATGAAATGCAAGATTTTCCCAATTCTCTGCGTCATCTTCCTCGACATCTTTAGTAATAAGAATAGCAAACTCATGTGGTGCAGAGCCTGTGCTATTCATAAATAAATTATGAGTTAATGTTACCCCCCGTATGATATTTGTAACATTATCATCAGGCTCATCAATAAGAATGTACCCATAGTATGTAGTAGGAGGTAATAAATTTATATCCCAGGTATTTCTGAATATATTGTTTGAGTATTGGATATTTTTTATAGTATTATTAAGTTGAAGGGTAGACATGGCATTGCTGATTGTATTATTAGAAAGCATGACATGATTTACAGACCCTCCACTGCCCTCATCCCCAACAAAAAACCAGTTACTGATGTTGTCTGCCTGCCCACTAAAATTGCAATAGGTTGCTGTTAAATAATCTATAGAGTGACCATAATCCACAGCTATACCTTTATCTCCATCATCCAAGCTAAAGCTGCAATAAGTAAGGGTAATATTTTTGCGGCTTCCGGAAAATGCCGTACACGAGATTGAGGTCGCCACAGGGGCGGTGATTTGAAACCCCTTCATTCCAATATTATCATTTGCAAAAATGATTAATGGATCGCATGGAGCTGAAATTGTCGGGGCGGTTCCACTGTTAGCACCTGCCGTTCCATCTGTCCATGCATCATCTCCGTCACTTTCTCTTCCTATAAGTGTCAGTTGTTTGGTTATGGTTATTGCTTCTGCATATGCACTTCCCTTGTCCACAATGTATATGGTATCACCATCGTCAACTGTGGAAGCCTCAATTAACTCCTGAATACTGTCGCTTGTACCCCAGGAACTAGGGATGGTGCCTATTGTAAAGTCTTCAGCGATCCAGGGTGAGTAATCGACTTTGTTTGAAACATCAGCAGCAGGTGTCGGGCCTGTTTCACTTTCAAAGCTTCGTGGCCCTGCTTCATTTCCCCACCAGTTGTTCTCCGCATTAATGTAATAGGTTGGTGAAATAGAAACTGCTGCAGCATTCTTAAACCCAACAATTGGATATGCGTCATCATCATCATCCTGCAGAAACTTGTTGTAATTGATAGCAAGATTGGCATTCCAGTTGCCTGCAGCATGTGTTTCAGTAACATTTTGCGCAATAGCTATAGCATATTCGTTTGTTACACCATTTTCGCTGTTGTTAAAAATATTGTAACTTATTGTTATACCCTGTATTTTCCCGGAAACTGCGTTGTCAGGTTTTTCTATAAAAATATACCCAGCTCCATCTCCATAGCTTCCAGCATCCATATTATTGTTAAACGTATTAGTTAGATATTGAATATTTTTTATGTCGTTATCGATTTGAAGTCTTGAGGTAGTATTTGTTATCTCATTAAGTAAAAGTGTAACATTGTTAGCAGCCCCTCCGTCACCGGCAGCAGATGTGCCTGATCCAACATAAAACCAGTTGGTTGTTGATACCTGTCCTGTAAAAGTGCAGTAAGTAACCGACAAATTACTGACAGAGTGACCGTAGTCAACTGCAATTGCGTTCTCACCTTCATCTATTTCAAAACTACAGTAACTCATGGTGACATATCCAATATTACCAGAAATTGCTGTAGCAGAGATCGGACTACCACCAACGGTATAAATATGAAATCCCTTCATTTCGATAGCATCATCGCCTAAAATTATTAAGGGGTTGTTAAAGGCAGTATTTGTAATTGAAATTATCGGAGCGTCGCTGGAAGAACCTTTCTTTCCAACTGTCCATGCATCGACCTCACCAGCTTTTTTCCCTAATAGTGTAATTTTGGTGCATGTGGCACACTTAGTAATGGTTATGGCCTCCATATACGGTTGTGCTGTTGCATATACATGAATTTCTTCAGCACCAACAGCTATAGCATCGGTAATTGCTCCCTGAATAGTACAGTATTCAGAGCCAGCACAGTCAGATTGATCAACAGTTAAAATCGCCCATGCCGGAGCGCTAAGCGCCATGGTAATTAATATTGCAAAAATATATTGAATTGTATTTATCTTCTTTTTCCGATCCATTCTTGCTCCTTAATTGATATATTATATGCTTCTGACTGGTGTAAAATTTTTGATAATTAAAAAATATAATAAACTATCGGTCAAATTTTGTCAATCTTTACATGATTATTTAGTACATAATGATTAGAATTAGACCTTAACTGAGTGATTTTCAGTTTTATGGTTAAAGCAAAATATTTTCAAAAATTTTCTTGATTAATCTTGTTTTTTTGTGTAATTTCTGGGCTTTGGATTCGTCACAAAAATTCAAAGCGGCTCAGGCATAAGACTCGGGAGGTAAGAAACCATATGATAGATTCCCTTAAGAGGATAAAAGAGGCTGAAAAAAAGGCAGACGAGCGGATAGAAGAGTCTAAAAAAGAATCCAGGGCAATGCTCTCTAAGTCAGAGTCTGATGCAAAGGATATAATAAACAAAGCTTCTGAAAGCGCTCAGAAAAAAGCTGTTGACATGATGAACAAGGCATGCTCAGAGGCACAGGCCGAGGCTGAGAAGATAATACAGGATGGTTTGCAGGGTTCAAAGGCAGTAAAGGATAAGGCAGAACAGCACGTAGAGGCTGCTGCAAAAGTAATTGTCAGCCAGATTACAGGAGAAGCTTAAGTGTTTTACCCGGAGCGAATTGAGAGGATACGGTTTTTAGTGCACGAGTCCATGAAGGAGACTGTTGTAAAAAGGCTCCATGAGCTTGGTGCAGTCCAGGTTACAGACTACAGAGAAAAGCTGTCAAAAAAAGAGTGGAGCGAGCTGCTGGATGCCCACCCGGTTTCCCCTGCTGTTCGGAAGGTTACAACGCAACTGATGGCAGTTAACAGACTTCTTGATGTTTTCTCCATGGTTGACCCTGAAGAGGAAGAAGGGTTTTTTAAGAAGCTTTTTGCTCCCTCACCACCTGAGAAAATCCCGGTGGAGGACATGTCAGGTGAAAAGCTGTTTGAGGAGGTCTCATCTGCTGCCTCAACAGTAGAGGCAGAAGTGTCAGACCCACTTGAGAGCCTTGAGAAGATGGAGGTGAAAAAATCTGAACTTGCAGTACAGCAGGAGTTGTTTGAGAGAATACAATCAATTGATGTGCCGCTTGAAGCTCTTGGAGAGGGTTCTTTTGTTAATGCAATTATGGGGATTACTCCCAAAAAGGACTTTAGCCCCTTAAGGGCTGAAATTGATGAGGCAACAAACAGCATGTTTTTCTTTTCTGAAACGAGCATTTCAGAAACAGAGAGCTGCATGCTTGTGATATGCCTTGTATCAGACACTGACGAGATTTCAGGGTGCCTGAGAAAACGGGACATTGAAAGAATAACCCCCGGCGATTTCAAAGTCACCCCTGCTGAGGCAATAGTTGAAATAGACAAAAGAATCAGGGCTCTTGATGAAGAACAGAAAATATGCAGGGAAAAGATCAGCAGTGCAGCAAACAGATGGCGTTCAAGGCTTAAATCTCTGAGGGAGCTGCTTTTAATAGAAAGGGAGCGGATTGAGGTCTATTCAGGCTTTGCAAGAACCGAGTGGGTCACGGCAATTGAAGGATGGGTCATTCAAAAAAAATCAGGGGAAGTTGCAAGCGAAATAGAGCGCTGCTGTGACGGCCTTGCGGTTGCAAAGGTAACAGAGCCTGACGAGCCAGTTGAAAAACTCCCCGTAGCGCTTGACAACCCCGGAATATTAAAGCACTTTGAGCTTCTGACAAAGCTTTATGCCCAGCCCCAATATGATGAAATAGACCCGACAGTTCTTATCTTCCCGTCTTTTCTCTTTTTCTTTGGCCTTATGATAACCGATGCCATGTACGGGCTGATGTGCCTGCTGCTTGGGATCTTTATACTGCGGGGCGGCGGAAAATATTATCCCCTGTATAACAGTGCCGGAACGCTTTTGACGCTGGGAGGTGCTGCAACAGTGGTTCTTGGGTCCATGACCGGCGGGTGGTTCGGGAACCTTGCAACAGAATACCTTGGCATGGAGTTTTTAAACAGTCTTGTGGTGATAAACCCAATGGTCGATGTCTCTCAGTTCCTGCTCTTTGCAATTGGGGTTGGGCTCCTTCACATTAACCTCGGTATCGTTGTGGGCATTATAAAGGATGT
>Ga0114930_10004820_pt1 | contig 11246 bp, 6 predicted proteins | sample AnhtaG_FD_87300 | JGI IMG/M metagenome (GOLD analysis project Ga0114930, IMG submission 87300) | Deep subsurface microbial communities from Anholt, Denmark to uncover new lineages of life (NeLLi) - Anholt_01485 metaG | ecosystem: Environmental > Aquatic > Marine > Oceanic > Sediment | place... | reverse complement strand
GGTCCGCGGAGGGGGTGGAGGGAAGCGGCCAGGCCAAGGGGAATCTGGGACGGCGTACCCGATACTGGACACAGCACCAGGTTCGTCGGCCACCCGTGTCGGCCCAGTGCGCCCAGCGGGCTACGAGGAACCCTCCGCCCGTCACGCGTTCGTACCCGAGGCAGGAGCCCAGTGCGGTAGTTCCGCACGCTGGGATCTGTGCGGGGGGCGGCCCGCAAGGGCCGTCCCTACCGCGACTGAAGATGAAGAGGGGAAGGGGATGGGGAATCTGCGGGCGGAGCGGTCGAAGGCGGCGTCGATTCGTTGACACATTATTCCGCTAGTTGGTATACTTCTTCCGAGCCACGAAGGAGGTCCTGCGCAGTATGGCGGGCATGAAACAGCACCTTATTCAGACGCAAACCCAGCGTCTGATTATTACCCAGAAGATGCAGCAGGCCATCCAGATCCTGCAGCTCTCCGGCATGGAACTCGAGCAGTTCGTCCAGGAGCAGCTCGAATCGAATCCCGTGCTCGAACTCGAGCAGGAAGAGCCGGAGCCGGAGCCCGAACCCGCCGCCTCGACCACCACCAGCGACGACGACAGCGACACCTTCGTCGACAACTTCGACCTCGACGACTACGCCAGCCAATGGGACCGGAAATACCGCGAGGGCCGCGACCTGAGCCGCAACCCCGACCTCGACCGGCGCCGGCGATTCTACGAGGACTCCATCACCAAGGAGCAGTCCTTCAGCGCCCGCTTGCTCACACAACTGCGTCTGGCCGCCCCGGACGACGCCACCTACCGCATCGGCGAACGCATCATCGGCGACGTCGACGACCGCGGCTACTTCACCGGCGCCGTCGAGGACGTGGCCCGCGAATTGGGCGCCACCCCTGAAGACGTCGAACGCGTCCTGGGCCTGATCCAGCGTTTCGAGCCCACCGGCGTCGGCGCGCGGGACGTGGTCGAGTGCCTGTTGCTCCAGATCGCCGTCGAGTACCCGGAGGAGCAGCAGTTGCGCGAGTTGGTCGAGCACCATCTCGAGGAACTCGAACGGCGCCAGATCCCCAAGATCGCCCGCGCCATGCGCATCACGCCCGAGCGCGTCGAGGAACTCAAGGACCTGCTCGCGAAACTCAACCCCTGGCCCGGATTCGAGTACTCCTCCGATGCGCCCCAATACATCACCCCCGACGTCGTCGTCGAGAAGATCGACGGCCGGTACGTCGTCTATCTCAGCGGCGAGCGCGTCCCCGAACTGCGCATCAACGACGAGTACCAGCGCATGGCGCGGCAGAAAGACACGGGCAAGAAGGAGAAGCGGTACCTACGCGAGCGCGTCGAATCGGGCAAGTGGCTCATGCGCAACATCGAGCAGCGCCAGAACACGATACTGCGGATCGCCGAGGCCATTGTCGAGGTCCAAGAGGGGTTCCTCGACAAAGGCATCGAGCACATCAGACCGCTTACGCTGCAGGAGATCGCCACCAAGCTCGGCATCCACGAGGCCACCGTGAGCCGCGGCACACGCGGCAAGTACATCCAGACCCCCCAGGGCCTATTCGAACTCAAGTTCTTCTTCTCCACCGGCCTGCAACACGACTCCGGCCAGGCCCAGTCCTCCAAGAGCGTCCAGTCCACGATCAAGAAGATCATCGACGAAGAAGACAAGGCCAAACCACTGAGCGACCAAAAGATCGCCGACCTCCTCGCCAAGCAGGGCCTGAACATCGCCCGACGCACCGTCACCAAGTACCGCGAAGGCATGGGCATCCTCACCAGCTCCCTCCGCAAATCCTACGAATAGCCCCTCTCCCTCTTCATCTTCATCTCCCCCATCTCCATCTCCACCCACGCCAAGCATCCTTCCGTCCCAGAGCGCCTCATTCAAGGCGGAGCCAACTTGATCGCCAAGCACGCAGCGATGTAAGCTAACGAACGGCGAACAGGCGTATGGGCCTCGCCTGGCCGCACGTCATTCCGGTAGAGAAAGGGGTCTTGTGAACAGAGATTGGCGCGCCGACCGGCATCAGGCCGGCGGCACAAACAAAAAGGGAGCGGACGACTTATGAAAAGACAGGGCTTCACGTTGATCGAACTGCTGGTAGTCATCGCAATTATCGGGATATTGGCCGCCATTCTGCTGCCGGCCCTGGCGCGCGCACGCGAAGCCGCCCGCCGGGCCAGTTGCCAGAACAACCTCAAGCAGATGGGGCTCGTGTTCAAAATGTACGCCAACGAGTCCAAGGGCGAGAAGTTCCCGCCGAAGGTGAAGTGGTACACGGAGATCTGCTTTGCGCCGGAGCCGATCGCAATCTATCCCGAATACATGACCGATGTGAACATCATGATCTGCCCGTCGGATCCGGAAGGCAGGAGCATGAACGAGCCCGGCGGCGACCCGGACCACACCTGGCTCGATGTGGACGGGGAGTTGGACATCAACCAGGACGGTTCGGGCAACTTCGCCGACCAGGCGGACGCGTCCTACTGCTATTTCGGGTTTGCCATTCGCGACAATACGTGGCTCGAGGGGTGGGCGGCCGACGCCAGCGACCTCGTGCTTGAGTTGGCCCCCCTGCTCGTGGACCCCGACACGGACTTCGAGCTGACCCATCCCACCCTCGGCGACATCATGCTGTACCGTCTGCGCGAGGGCATCGAGCGCTTCTTTATCACGGACATCAACAACCCCGCGACCACGGCGCTGGCCCAGTCGGAATTGGCCGTGTATTGGGACACCCTGAACGAGACCGTCGAGCACTTCAACCACATTCCGGGCGGCTGCAACATCCTCTACATGGACGGCCACGTCGGGTTCATTCGCTACCCGAGTGAGGACTTCCCCGTGACCGTCGAGATGGCCGTGCTCGCTGGATTGGGCGAGGCCGTCATTCCAACCCCGTAGGATTCGCACGTACCGTTTGCCGCGTCGAAGCGGGGCCCGCGCACCAGTCTGGGGCCCCGCTTCCTTTTTCCCCACAACGCGCCGCTGCAAGAGAACCGGTGACGGACCTCACAAGGCCGCTGTTTCCTGCGCCGAACACGGAAGGGGCGGGCGCGCAGCACGGGCGATCGGCGCGACGGTCCCGTCATGCCGCCTGCACACGGAGCCCTGCGACGAAACCGTCCCCTCCCTCTTAAGCCATTCGCCATCTTGCCACGAGACCGCCTATAGTGGGGCGAATGCGCGCCGCCTCTCGAGCGCATTGGAAAGGAGTTGTCAATGACGCTGCGCTGGATCGGTTTGGCCCTGGCCCTGTGCGCGACGCTGGCCGCGGCACCGCAGGAGGAGACCCCTATGGAAACGCACCGCACGGATTGGTTCAAAGACGCCCGCTGGGGCGTGTTCACCCACTACATGGCCGACACCGCCCTCAAGGACGCGACCGTCGAGACCTGGAACCAGGCCGTGGACAGCTTCGACGTCAATGCGCTGGCCGACACGCTGGCCGCGGCCGGGGCGGCCTACTACGTGATCACGCTCGGGCAAAACTCCGGGTTCTACTGCTCGCCGAACGCCGCGTACGACCGGTTCGTCGGCATCGAGCCGACCAAGTGTGCCCGGCGCGACCTCATCGCCGACCTCCATGAGGCGCTGCGGCCGAAGGGCATCCGGCTGATGGTGTACTTGCCCTCGGGCGCGCCCGACCGCGACGAGGCGGCGCTGAAGGCGCTCGAGTGGCAGTGGGGCAAGCACCCCCTGTGGAGCTACGTGGACGGCAAGCCCAAGGGCCAGGACCCGCGGCTCGCCCCGTTCCAGCGCAAGTGGGAGGCCGTGATCCGGGAGTGGTCCGAACGGTGGGGGGCGAAGGTGTCGGGCTGGTGGTTCGACGGATGCTACTTCCCCGACGCCATGTACCGCCACCGGGCCCCGCCCAACTTCGAGAGTTTCGCCGCGGCCGCCCGCGCCGGCAACCCCGACGCCATCGTCGCGTTCAACCCCGGCGTCCGCGTACCCATCATCACACTGACGCCCCACGAGGACTACACCGCCGGCGAGATCACCGAGCCGGACAAGGTCCAATGCGAGGGCCGCTGGGTGGACACGGCCCAATTCCACATGCTCAGCTACCTCGGCCCGTCATGGGCGGCACGCCCCCCGCGCTTCTCGAACGACCAGGTCATCGCCGTCACGCGCGGCATCGTCGAGAAGGACGGCGTCGTCACGTGGGACGTCCCCATCGAAGCCAACGGCGCCATCCCCGAGCCCTTCGTCGATCAACTCAACGCCCTCGGCCGGGCGCTGCGCGAGTAAGGCCGCTCAGGCGCGTTGGCGCTACTGCGACGCCAGTTGCGTGCAGATCGCCATCGCCTTCACGCACGGCGCGTCGACGCTCGGGTACCGCAGGAACGCGACGTGGCCGTCCATGTACAGCACGTTGGCGCCGCCCGGCACGTGGCTGAAGTCGCGCACGTTCGCCGAGATCCAGTCGTGCATGATCCAGATCTCGCTCTGCGCCATGGCCGCCGCCGCCGGGTTGTTGATGTCCGTGATGCAGAACCGCTCGATCCCCTCCGCCAGCCGGTACACCGTGTTGCTGCCCCCGTTTCCATTCCCCCACAACAGGTCGGCCGGGCTCGATGCGCTGGTATGGTTGTCGAGCAGATTGAATGCCGTGTCCGGCGGCAGGCCATGTGTCGCCATGTAGTCCATGGCCCCCGGACTCATGAACAGCGCAATCCAGTGGCCGATGAACTGCGACGGCACCTGCAGGCCCGGCGGGATATCGATCCCCGGTTTGATGGCCTCGAACACGAGCTCGTAGGGCCCCGCGTCTTCCATGTACTCCGCGACGTCACCGCAGCGGTCGTACACGAAGCCCCAGTACAGATACGAATCCGCCGCGTGCCACCATTGCATCTTGTTATTGCGGGTCAGGATCGGCTCCCCGTCCCGGTACATATCGTCGATCGTCTGCCGCGCGTTGGACGGGCACACGTAGATCGCCGGGTCCGTCACGTACTCCGGGTACACCGCCTCGACCATCGGCGTCAGCAGTGAGAGGCCCGGGTACCCGGAGAACTGGTACTGCTGCGGCGGGAACTTCCCGCCCGGGGCTTCGTTGGCGTACATCTTGAGCACCAGCCCGAACTGCTTGAGATTGTTCGCGCAACTCGCGCGCCGCGCCGCCTCACGCGCACGCGCCAGCGCCGGCAGCAGAATGGCCGCCAGGATTCCGATAATGGCAATAACCACCAGTAACTCGATGAGCGTAAAACCGTGTCGTTTCATGGGTCTCGATGTCCTTCTCTCGTTAAGTTGATGACGGCCCAACCGCGTTTCCAAGCCACTCATACACAGTATAGCACCTCGCATCCCGTTCGACACACCTTCTCTCGCTTCGGCCCCGCGCGGCGTTGTCACCGCCCCTTCCCGCGTGCATAATGCCTTTCCGAAACCAGGCTCAAACCGCGCCCGCTCGCCTCGAGCGACGCGCCCAAAGGAACGGAACGATGCACGTCGTGTTGACCCTCCTTCCAACCCTGGCCGTGTTGGGCGCGCACTCCTTGCCCGACCCGGACTGGCTCGTTACCCAGATCGACACGCCCGCGCGCGTGCTCGAACGCCCCGAGTCGAACGAGCTCGTACTGACCAACGGGCTCATCTCGCGGACCTTTCGGCTCGCGCCAAACGCGGCCACGGTCGACCTCACCAACCACAACACGGAGACCTCGATCCTGCGCGGCGTCAAGCCCGAGGCCGTACTGGTGCTCGACGGCGAACGGGTCCCGGTCGGCGGCCTCGATGGGCAGCCCGACTACGCCTACCTCGACCCCGCGTGGCTCGCTGACATGACCGCCTCGCCGGACGCTTTCCAGTTCGCCGGCTTATCGACCGGCGAGCCGCAGGCCCGATACCCGTGGCAACCGAAACGCCACGCGCCGCAGGTCCCATGGCCCCCGCGCGGCGTTGCCCTGACCCTCGAATTCGCCGCCCCCGCAAAGCTCGAGGCCAAGTACGGCGGCCTGCGGGTCGCCGTCCACTACGAGCTGTACCAGGGAATCCCCGCCCTATCGAAATGGGTCACCGTGACCAACAACGCCAGCGCCGAAGTCGCCCTCGACGGCGTCGAGATCGAGATCCTCGCCGTAAACGAATACGAAAAGCCCCGGCTCCACGTCGAGAGCGACTACGCCTTCCACACCATGGTCACCACGCACTGGCTGCCCGACGCCGAATACCGCAGCCAGACCGATTACCACTACCAGTCGCCCATCCTCATGGTCAGCAAGTATCCGATGGGGCCCGGGGTGGTCCTGAAGCCGGGCGACGCCTTCGAGTCGTTTCGCACCTTCGAGCTGCTGCATGACGCGGACGACCGCGAGCGCCAGGGCCTGGCGCTGCGCCGCATGATGCGGACCCTCGCCCCGCAGGTCGCCGAGAACCCCATCTTCATGCACGTCCGCCAGTCCGACTCGGCCGCGTTGCGCCTCGCCATCGACCAGTGCGCCGACGTGGGCTTCGAGATGGTCATCATGACCTTCTGGAGCGACTTCAACATCGAAAGCGAAGACCCCGAGTACATCGCCCGCATCAAGGCCGACGTCGACTACGCCCACGCCAAAGGCGTCGAAGTCGGCGGGTACACCCTCATGTGCGCCTCGCGCGACGTCGGCCCCGAACACAACTGCATCTCGCCCGAGACCGGCCAGCCGGGCAGCGCCTTCGGCCAGAGCGCGTGCCTCGCCGGCGAATGGGCCGACGGCTACTTCCGCCGCGTGCTGAACTTCATAGACGCGACCGGCCTGGACATAGTCGAGACCGATGGGCCGTACCACGGCGACAAGTGCGCCTCCACGTCACACAAACACCATCGCGGGCTCGAGGATTCGCAATGGAGACAGTGGGAAGCCTGTTGCCGCTTCTACCGCGAGTGCCGCAAACGTGGCGTCTACATCAACACGCCCGACTGGTACTATCTCGACGGCAGCAACAAGTGCGCCATGGGCTACCGCGAGAGCAACTTCAGCCTGCCCCGCTGGCGCCAGATCCTCATCTCCCGCCAGAACATCTTCGACGCCACCTTCGCGAAGACGCCCAGCATGGGCTGGATGTTCGTGCCGCTCGTCGAGTATCACGGCGGCGGCCAGGCCGCCACCTTCGAGCCCTTGTGCGACCACCTTGCCGAATACGAATGGCACCTCGCCCAGAACTTCGGCTGCGGCGTCCAGGCCTGTTACCGCGGCCCGAGGCTCTACGACACCGAAGAAACGCGGGCCGTCGTGAAGAAATGGGTCGACTTCTACAGGAAGCACCGCGCCATCCTCGACGCCGACATCATCCACGTCCGCCGCGCCGACGGGCGGCGCCTGGACTGCATGATGCACGTCAACGCCCTGCACCGTCCTCGCGCCCTCGCCATGGTCTTCAACCCCACCGACCACGAGCAGACCGACACCATGCGCCTCCCCCTGTACTACGCGGGCCTGAGAGACAAAGCCCACATTCGCGAGCAGGAAGGCGACCCCAAGGAGTACCCCCTGACTCGGGACTACACCGTCACCGTGCCCCTCACACTCGCCGCCAAGTCCATCACCTGGCTTCTGCTCGAGTAAGGGCGGCTTCCGGCGACTCTCAGGTTCCGGACGCGCGGGTTCCGGACGCGCGGGTTCCGGGGACGGTATACTTGATTGCTGACTCTGGGTTTTCGTGCCGGTAGTTTCGGGCCTATGGCAAGGAGTACCCGTGACGTCTGCTGGCGTGGTGCGCGCAGCTTGACCAAGGTCTCATGGCCGCTAACGTGGCGGCCGCAACGTCAGTGGCCGCGACAGTCATCACCAAGTTGAGGCCGGGACAGCGTGCCCGGTCCGAGGGCTCTTACTTGTTGTCCGGCCACTCAATCCGAGAAGTGCCGTGTAAGTCGTAGCCGCCGGAGACCCCTGTGCTGTCGAAGTTGCATTGTCGGACCCGAAGTAGTCTGTCCCTAGTGCCATGAGTTTCAAGTTCGCCGAGTAACTGAAAGGCTTGCGAGAGGGAGGGCGAGGCTCCGTCCGAGCCGCGTTCTGCGGCAGAGTGCGGCTCGGACGGAGCCTCGCCCTCCCGGACACATCCGCAGACATATGCAACGGATTTCGAACTCACGACACCAGGTTTCCCAGTATGGCGTCCCCGTATCCTCGCGCCGCGAATGGCCGTGTCTGCATTTCTACATACCGCCTGGCAAGTGCGGCGGGACCAAAGGGGCCCCGCCGCTTTGGAAACCCCGCGCACCGGCCGCTACGCGGTCTCGGCGCTACGGCGGGCTACCGCCTCGCCTTGCTGCCGGACCGCTACGCGCCGGTGCGATTCGCTCGGAACAGTAGCACGGAAATCCTACCCAACTGCGGGCGAAGCGGCGAGGCGGAACCCCAGGTTGCCGCCGCGATACCCGGGCGAGATCCCGTTGCGATTGGCCGACCGGCAGAGCCACGGCTTGCTGGGCCAACCGCCGCCGCGATCCACACGCTTCGAGCCCGACGTGGGCCCCGCCGGATTTCGGCTGGGCGATTTGCCGTAGTAGTCCTCGTCGTACCAGTCCGCGCACCATTCCCACACGTTCCCGTGCATGTCGTGCAAACCCCAAGCGTTTGCCGAGAAGCTCCCAACGGGCGTGGTCTTCTCTCGGTAGACGCCCTTGCGTCCACGGCCATAGGTGAAGTTGCCGTCGTAGTTCCCCTGGTCCGTTGAGAGGGTCTGCCCGAAATGGAACGGGGTCGTTGTGCCCGCCCGGCAGGCGTACTCCCACTGCGCTTCCGTGGGGAGCGCAAAGCCGCAGTCCCCCCGCGCGTTCAGCTTGGCGATGAATGCCTGACAATCGTCCCAGGAAACCTGCTCGACCGGCAGATCGACGCCTTTGAAACCCGACGGCTTGCCTCCGATCACGGCCTCCCACTGCGCCTGTGTCACCTCATACTTGCCCAGCCAGAACCCGTCCAACTCGACCGTGTGCACCGGCCTCTCGCTGGCCTCGCGTTCTTCCTCCGATTCTGGCGAACCCATCTCAAACGTGGCGGTGGGAATCCAGACCATCTCGATGCCTTCGAAGACCTCGACGTGACCCGGCGTCGGCTCGCCCTTTGGGCTCACTACCGCCGGGGAAACCACCTCGATGACGGCGCTGTCCCGCTGCAGCGAGCGCAGAAACCTTCCGGCGCTTTCGGGGCGCTGGTCCTTCTCCTTGGCCGTGGCGGCGGCGAGGGCGGCGTTGACGTGTTCCGGAACGCCTTCGATGGGTGGGATGGGCTCATGGAGTTGGCACCGGGTGACATCAGCGGCTTCGGCGAACGGGGCTTGGCCGGTCAGCAGTTCGTAGGTCAACATGCCGAGGCTGTAGACGTCGCTTCGGGCGTCGGTGGGTTTGCCCATGCACTGCTCGGGGCTCATGTACAAGAGCGTGCCGCTCATGGATTCGCGCGAGTACTTGCTCATGCTCGAGCGAATCGCTCGGGCCAGGCCGAAGTCGGCCACCTTGACCACGCCGGACTTGCCGACCAGGATGTTGCCCGGCTTGAGGTCGCGGTGGACGACGCCCTTCCCGTGGGCGTAGTCGAGGGCCGCGCAGACGGGCCGCAGCCATTCGAGGACCTGGGCGAGGTCGAAACCGCGGCCGCCCTGCTGGGCCTGCCGCAACAGCAGCGTGTCGAGGGACGGGCCGTCTACCAGTTCCATCACCACGAACTGGGCCTCGGGACACTCCTGGAACTCGTGGATGCGGCAGATGTGCTCGTGGTTGAGCGCCAGCGCGGTGTTCACCTCGGCCTTGAGATTGGCGATGGCCCGCAGGTCGTGGCGCAATTGGGCCGGGACCGTCTTCAAGGCCACGTCGGCGTTGCGCACATGGTCGATGGCCTGGTACACGACCCCCATGCCGCCGCGCCCGAGCTCGCACACGATCTCATACCGCCCGCTCATCAGCCGCGCGCCCGGCACGCTTACCAGTGTGGGCTGATCGCCCATGCTGTCGTCGGGAGGGCGAGGCTCCGTCCGAGCCGCCGGGTCCAGTTCTGCCCGACAGAACCGGCAGAACCGCGCCCCATCCGGGACTTCCTTGCCGCAAGAGTCGCAATACATGGCCGTCTACTCCCGACACTCGTTCCTTGTTGTCCGTCCCAAGCCACGCGGGGGCAGGATAGCAAACCCGCACCCGGGGACCGAACCGTGCGGCAGGCGCTGGCTTGCCGGGTAGGCCAGGTTTGCCAAACCTGGCCTGGGCCAGCGCGAGCAGCGGTCGTCGTCAGGCCGAGGCCGCCGTTGGCAACGGCGGCCTACTGGGCGGCCTTTGCCGTCTTCGGCGGCCTACTGTGCCGGTCAGGCCGCGTACTTCACGCGTTCGCGGTTGCGTTCGAGGATGTTGAGGATGAGGAGGTTGTAGATCGCCGCCGCGATCGCGCCGAAGAACAGCATGACCCACAGCCAAATGGTTTCGAGCCAGAAACCCATCAACGCCCACGGCAGGAGGCCGTCGATAAGCGTCAAGACGACGAGGCAGATTGCGTTGACGAGATTGGATTCGCGCTCGAGCAGGCCCTTCCAAAACGATGCGCTGCATACGGGGAGCAGGATAACAAACAACAGCCAGCCCACGAGGCGCCAGCCGGCGCGCGTGGTGTCGGCGCGCAGGGCGTCGGCCGTCACGTCGGCAAACACGGTCGCATCGCCTTCCTCGAAACGCCGCTCGAACACCACCGACCCCGCGGCCGCGTCCGCCACGCGCACGGCGACCTTGACAAAGGACTGGTCGTGGAGGACGCGGAAGTCCTCGACCGCGCCGTAGACCACGTAGTCCAGCCCGCCGCGCCGGGCGAGCGCCAGGGCGTCTGCTGCGGTTTGGATGGGCTGGCCCTTCCATTGGTCCGCGGTGGCGGCCTTGATCGCGCCGAGGCGGGCCAGCTTGGCGGCGACCTGGTCGCGGACCTCCGCGAACACCGAGTCCACCACCAGCTTGCAGTTCGTTCGCGTTTGCAGGGCCGCCTCGATGCGCGTGCGGATGGCGTCCCCCTGGTCGCCGTCCAGGCGGGCGACTTTGACGTACTTTGAAGACCATGCGCTGTCGGCTTGGGTCCCGAGGGCCTCGGCGATGTCTGCGGCCACCGCGTCTGCGGCTTGCGCGCGTACCGGGTCCAACTCGGGCGTACGCGGGCGGATGAAGAGGTAGCCTTGGACGACCAGGAACAGGACCAGCAGGGCGATGCCGTACTTGCTCGCCCCGAGCTGCACCAGTTTTGCCAGCCAGACCATTCCGGACCCCTTTGCCGCCGTTGCGCGGCGGCACGTTAG
>Ga0114930_10004819_pt1 | contig 11249 bp, 4 predicted proteins | sample AnhtaG_FD_87300 | JGI IMG/M metagenome (GOLD analysis project Ga0114930, IMG submission 87300) | Deep subsurface microbial communities from Anholt, Denmark to uncover new lineages of life (NeLLi) - Anholt_01485 metaG | ecosystem: Environmental > Aquatic > Marine > Oceanic > Sediment | place... | reverse complement strand
TCTTCAATGACTTTTTCAATTTTTTCTTTGAGTTCCTCTCTTTCCAGTAACTTTGAAAGAAAAGAATTCTGGTAAAAAGACAATTCGTACAAGGGATTACGATAGGCAGGAATAAAGTGGAACCCTACTTTTTCTTTGTCGCGGCGAGTAATAAATCGTTTCTCTACATCTGGTTTTGTAAAATAAAATAACGGTTTCAGGTCCGCGTGGCACTCAGCAGTGACTCGCAAAATCTTCATTGCTTCTTCGTTACCCTCTTCCTCATAAGAAATAATTTCATCCTTGTTGTTTATATGCTCCAAACAGGTGTCCCAATCATTTTGGTATTCTTCTCCATTTATGAAATCACTGAACCAAACTTCTATATTGACTCCGGTACACTCTGTCCCATCATTTAAAACTCCTTTTTCCTCAGTATTTCTATTGTAAAAGTCATATTCCGTAACGATGCCTTCATGCCAGTTTTTATAAGGATTGAGTGCGAAATCTAGTGCTTGGAGGACATTTGTTTTGCCAGAGTTGTTGCCGCCTATGAGAAGGTTAATTTTCTCGGGTTTAAAATCAAGATATTTAATCGAGCGGAAATTATTAATGATCACACGATGTATTCTCATCTTTGCTCTCCTCCCATCTTACTGAATTGCAGGCGTTTATATGACACAACCATTATTTAAACACTCCTCGCCTTCACCAGCCTATTTTTTACAAGTTCACCTACTGCACGATAGACCTCAAGTTGCTCGTCATCTGTCAATCCCAGAGCCTCAAAGATGATTCTATCCGACTCCCTTCTCTTGGTCATAACCTTGCATAGCGAATTGGTAACAAAATTGATGTTCGTGAAGTTGTGCCTATACATAGCCCCATCTTTTTCCTTGAAAAAGAGGTTGGCACTTCTTTATTAAATTAGCATAGTTTGGACCTCCAGGAGAAATGACCGCGATTTCACATAGACTTGCCCTCTTCCATCTGATTTTAGTAATTGAGCCAATATGTGAACTTCCTAACTGGCGATAGATTGTTTCACAAGTCAAGCGAAATTCGCTTCGTTCAGGTACATAATAAAGGCGTCTTTTTAGTTCCGTATGGCTGTGCCTCGGAAGGTGAACCTTTACTTGAAAACGTCGTTCCATGTATTTGCGTCCTTGCTTGAATAATTTAGGCCATCCCCAAAAATGGGTGAACTGGTCACGCGCACCCAATGGAATAAGAATATATGGTTCACCTCGCTTTCCTGAAACGTCGTTATAAGCAAGGGTCATGACGAAAAAGCGCGGCCGTCTAGGAGTTGTAACAAATCGAGCGCGCCTGCGCCGTCCTCGCTGTGCTGTCCTGGGGAAAAGATTTTGGATTCCTTGCCTAATATTTCCAAATGATCGGCTCCATTCGGATAGAATCGTACCAGTAAAAGCTTTAGCTTGGCTAAGTTCTCGTAGTAAATTCTGAGATGCTGGAAGAGAACTGGGAGCAGTTCTCATTTGTTCAAAAAGATCGTTAAATCGACTGAAGTAATTGCAATCCATCTTTTGAGAAAGATCCAATTCAAGAGCGATATTCAGCTCAAAGTTAAGTAGTAGACCACTCTCAGTCATGTTACTGGAACCAATAATTATTACTCCCTCATGCGGATTGAGCTGGACAAGAAAGAACTTTACATGAAACGTGGCATCTGCTGGATTGTGAAACAAGAATACATGCGGAACACCCAAAAGTCTAACAGCTGATTGGACAGCTTTCTCCGAAGTACCCTGGTCATCGATTCCCCAAATACACTCTACAACGATGTTCTTTTTCTTGAGGATGTTGCTCAATATTGGTTGTAGGGAGAGCCATCCAGACTCTTGGGCATACGCTACAGCAATTTTAACAGTCCCACCCGATTTCACACGTCTCAAAACGGTTTTGAGATAATCGCCGACTGTTTGTAACCCGAACCGATCAGGGGCTGGACCGAGTATATGAATTTTCATCGTCTTATCTCCTGCCTAAACTCTTCGCTTTATTGAGTCGTGATTCTACTAGTTGAAGCATTGCCTCATATACTCCTTTACGTTCACCTTGAGTTAAGTCAATCGCATCGAAGATTAATTTATCCAGAACTTGTCGGTCACACTGTTTAACCTCTTCAAAAACAGACAAAACGTTTCGGCGAGCTAATATTAAAAATGCGTCAGCAACTTCGGATGAATCAATTAAGTTTGGATCAGGAACAAACAAATGGGCAAAATCTGGTCCATATGTATTCAATACGCCTAGACCCTGATTGACACGTCCTAGGATTTCAATTTGGAATAGATATAGGGTACTATTTAAAAGTCCACCGAGGGTGTGTCTGTCAAATCCTTTACTCCACCCAAAGAAAAAGTTGTTACTACAAAAGACCTCTTCTTTTGCAACAGGAGTCCAAAACCGCTTGTCCCAAAATTGCAGTAGAAGAAACTCAATCGGTTTGCCATGCAAGGAATACCAGTGGGGGCGATGGGATTTCACAGAGGGTATGAGATGGAACCCTTTTGATTCCCCCCATTTGATGTAGTCCAAAGCGCCTGTACCTCGCAGTTCTTCTGCATTCTTGTCACAGTAAAATAGATAGCGATCAGGTTTAATCCAAAAACCCGTTAGCGACTGTGACGAAGTGATAATGGGGCGCAAAAATTGATCTTCAATGCCTCTTTGATTGATTTCGTCCTCTGTGAGGTAGAAAAAGTCCACTGCTCCAGGTTTAATGCCGTAATCATATTGGATGACACAAGCAAGCTTAACGAGCTTCCCCTTACCTTTCTCCAGAATCTTAAAGAAAATATCCGGTGCTCGCAGGTATTTGCCACCCCATTTACTACCAATATAGGGGAGATGATCGGGCTCTTTAAGAAGCGTTTCCTTCTCAGGTAATTCTACACCGTCTTTGAGAAGTTTTTTTCTGCTTATAGGAAATACACGAAAGTCATCTGTGCTTTTAATTTTAGAAGCTTTTTCTATCTTAATAAGGTTATCAGAGATCAATGCCTCTTCAAATGGTTTTTTGTAGTTAATAAATTTTATAGTATTATCTTTAATTTCTTTTGGTCCTTTTATGGCAACTATTACTGTGTTTATATCGGATTCTTTAAATGAACGCCTGGCTTGATTATCTACAATGTAAATTGGCTCCATATTTTTCAATAAAAATTCCTGCAATGGCACGCCATACCCTACATCAAGCCAAGAATTCGAATTTATAAAGCAGAAAATTCCACCGGGACACAAGAGTGAAAGCCCTGCATAGTAAAAATAAGCATAGAGGTCACTTTTCTTATCTATTTTGATAAAATCACCCCAGTTCATTCTTACTGAATTTGCAAGTTTTTCCTTGTATAATCTCTTTCTCGCTCTCCACTCCTCTGAGTCTTTATAGTCTTCTTCTCTTTCGAGTGGAAAGGCGATCTTTTCCTGTCTTACGTAAGGTGGATTACCGATAACAATATCAAAACCTCCTTTTTCATTAAACATCTCTGCAAAATCAATCTCCCAGAGAAAATAATCTTTTGTTTTTCTCTTACCAACATTATCAAGAACTTTCTGAAATTTGTCTTCCTCTATTCTTAAGTTTTCAATCTTGAGTTTTAATCTTTTTGCTTGCTTTTTAAATAGTTCTTCTTGTTCTAGTCCCATTTTTATCAGCTCAAGTTGTTTTGCTGGAATAGTAATCTGAGCCTCCAATTTTCTAATCTCTCCTTCTATTCTTTTAATCTCGTTTGTAACAATATCACTAAAAAGTTCGTTCTCTAAATCTTCTATCTCTCTTTTTTTATCAAGTCTTGCACTCCTGAAATATTCTACTTTCTTATCAACTATCTCGGTCAACTTACGCTTGATTAGTTCTGGAATATGCTTGAATTTTCCTCGCAAAGATAAAGGGACTCCTGCAACTTCCTCCACAAGACTATCTCCTTGACGAATTTTGAAAGTCAGATTTGGAAGTAGAGGTTGCTGATAAATATTTTGCCCCATTTTGAGCAGTTCCTTTTCGTCTGTATCTATTACTAACGAAAGCCATAATCTTAATTCCCCTACCATCACTGCCCAGTCCTTTACATCGACGCCATAGAGATTTTTAGAGATAATATCATTTTTCAAGGCAAATAGATTCTCTTCTCTCTTATCAATCTTTAAAGAAAGATTTTTTTGAATATCTACAAGCACATTCATCATTCCTACCAAGAATGAGGCTGAACCAACAGCAAGGTCTACAACTCGGACCTTATCAAGAACTCTTTTTATTTGCCTCAAATTTTCTTCATTTTCGCATCCCAAAATTGTTTGAGGCTCAAATATTAATGGAATAAGTCTATCCTTGGAGATATTTGTCTCTTCAAAGAGATGCTCTACAAGGGAGAGGCGACACATATAGTCAATCTCTGTTCGCGGGGTGTAGAATATACCTACTTTACCTCGTTCTTCTTCAGAAATGAGAGATTCATAAACTTTACCAAGCATCTCAGGGTCTACAGCTACTTCTACTTCAAGAGGTGTATCCTCACGAATTGTGAAATTATAGCGTTCAAGAAATCCTTTCCTCTTATCATAAGGGTCTATTTCAAATAACAATTCAAAGACTTCATCAGGTATTTCAAAACCAATTTTGTCAAGTTCGTTTTCAGTAAAAAGCCCACCATTTAAGTAGGGCATAAGATTGAATGATTCCTTTATTTCTGAGGGAAGAGAAAGGTTCAGGTAGCCATGTTTCTTATTGAATGCTTGAAAGAAAAGAGAAGAAAGCCACAGAGAATAGAAAGTATGCTTTTCGTTTTTAAATTCTTTATATTTCGTCCATAGATTCCCAATGTATTGTCTATCCTGGACGTAATCCTTCCACTTTAGCCACCCCTTCTTTTCTATAAAATAAAGAAACATTATCCGTGATAACAACTGTTGAGCAAAGGAATGAACTTCTTGTGATGAGGCTTTATTCTGAGCCAATAAGAGTTTTTTGATGAATTCCAGTGCAAATTTATAAGCCTTAAAAAATTCCTCTGTAAGTTTTTCTTTATCAAATGCCTTTGACCATTCTGTAAGCCATTCTTGGGGACTGTATTCAAACTCTTCATTGTAGAAAAGAGGCGGTAAATTAAATTCACATAAGGTCCTCAGTCTCGTTTCTCCTTTTGTCCAGCCAAAGGTCGAAAGTTTCGCCTTCTGATATCTTTTACCCTTGAAATGGGCAAAGGCAAAATGTTCATAATTGCAGGTGCAAATAAAAAGCAGATTGTCAACATTCCAGGTGGGCATAGTAGATGATTTACGTCTGGAAGGGACAAGTCCCCGAAGAATTTGCCTTAAGAAAGTAGTATATACCTTAGGATTATTTAACTCGAGGATGAAGATGCCCCAGGGTTGAGCTTTCGTAAATGGAACTAACTGATAAATACTATCATCCTCAAGACGCCTTACTTGCTTTTCTTCGATTCTTAACTCCTCGGATAAGAATTCGTAAGTTAGTGATTCCTTTGAAAGGTCTTCCTTGACAGGCCAGTTTAATTTATCGCGTAAAAAACTGCAAAAGCCATCAAAATCTCTAAAGTCCAAATCCTCTGGTCTAACAGCTACCATCAGCATACCTCCATCCAGCAGAGAAGCACTGGTTTATAATCCTGTGGAGCTTGTAATGCCCTTAAATAAGTATTCTTGATATATCTTTCTATTTCTTTTCTCCATTCAGCCAGTTGCTCCGGTGTTACCACTGTGTCTCGTGGTGTATCAGGCAAGCACTGTATCTTCGCATAAATGTTTTCAATTCCTTCTAATATTTTTCCTGTAGCGGATTCACGAAAATACCATCTTACTTCTTCTGGTTTGCCCTCTTCAATTGGTGAGAACTTGTAACAGCAGAAAAGACCCTTGGATTCGCCTCGTTTGCCACTAAAAAGTCTTACTGGTAGAAACTTGAGATTTTGGTAAAAATCAGGATTTCCATTTGCAATTTTATCCAATTCTAATCTCAGCTTTTCTTCAACACTATGCCTTCCTTCATATCTCTCATTGAAGAGTTTTAAGGTTTCAACCGGGTCATCTGGCCTAATGAGCGGTGCCTCAAGACCGAGAGTTTTATTTATACGGGTAACTTTACCCGTAATTTTCCTCATCAGGTGTAACAGGTCTTCAAGTTCTTTTGGAGGTAAGAAGTTGTAGAAATAAGCCTTATCGTGATGAACAGGTTTGGTTAAATCAATTCTTCTATCCACCCTTCCAATTCGTTGCATCAATCGGACGGGGTTCCAGTGCAGGTCGTAGTTCATAACGATGTTTGCATCTTGCAAATTTAGACTTTCAGAAAGAACATCGGTGCTTATTAATATACGAATAGGTTCATATTTTGAGTCAGGACCAATATAGTCCCGCAATTCTTCGTCAGAGCAGTTATAATACGGGGAAAACTGTTTTATGATTCTTTCTCTATTAACCTTGCGTGTACTATCTAGTTCTTCAACATTTGTAAATCCATATTGATCCTTTAATTGCTTCGATAGGTAACGCGCAGTATCACGAAATTCGGTGAAAATAGCGATCTTTTGCTTCTTCAAAGTATCCTCACTTTGTAAGCGAGCTATGAGTTTCCCCAGTTTATCGTCAGTTTTGGGTGATAAATACTTATATACTTTGGAAAGTATTGTAATAATCTGGGTCATATCATCGAGAATTAAAGAAACGAGTTTATCAAACTCATATTCGCTTTCCTCCAGCTTCTCACGGGCTTCTGGAACCTCGTCTTCTTCCTCTGATTCCTCTTCAATATCGTATCTTTCCGAGCGATGCTGTTTAACCACTTCCCACTGACTTTTATATTTCGTCCGCCATGTCTCTACAAGCTGAGGCCGATAAATCTTCACAAACTGAAGCATTTTGAATAGAAGCTCTTCTAAACTTGCCTCGAATGCTTTATATGAACTTTCTAATCTCTTTAATAATAGAGTTCTAATGAGCCCAATGACTTGTTTCTCCCGACGTTCAACACTTTCGTCCTTTCTCTGCTTTCTGTAAGCTTCTGGGTTATAAATCGCAAGTGTCAGAAGTGGCTCTTTCTTATTGAATGCCGATTTTATATCATCATATAGACCATGATAAACTTTTGATAGTGAATATTCGACTACTGTCGGTGGTTGACGCTCAGGAAAAGATGGGACTCTGGTATCCTTTGTTTGTAGAGATTTGACATAAGCACGGCTCCGCTGGATAAGGATGGATTTAAGAAGCTTATCAGTTCTTAAGAAATCGGCTGTTACTACCTTCGTCTGGATATCACCGAATTCAATCTCTCTTTCTATCTTTTCTTCTGCCTCCTTGAAATGACTTCTTAAATCTCGAATCCCAATAGATTCAAAGTAACTCCATCGATTCCTCGCAAAGTAGTTAATCAAGTGAAAGAGGTCATAAAGAGAATTGTTAATAGGAGTCGCCGTGACGAAATAGACAAGTTTCCCCTGGGAAAGTTCATACAGTTTTTTACTGCGGCCTATCCAGGGATTACGAAAATGATGTGCTTCATCAATAATAATAACATCAGTATGTCTTTTCATTTCTTGGAATGCTTCGTTTGGGACAGTTTTAGTTTCCTCCGGCCCAAAGTCAGTATGATTATATATGCGAAAGGTTTGCTGATAGACTTGTCTTCTGTGGGGTTTTAAATACTCATTAATGTATCTGTCCCAAACACTTTTCCTGCTTGATTTTGGCACTATTAGTAAAACCCTTTTCCCAAGATGGAGGTAATATTCTAAAAGCATCAGCCCTATAAAAGTCTTGCCTAAACCAACACTGTCACATATCAATGCACCTCCCCATGTTTCGGCAATTTTTAAAGCCTGATGATAGCCATCTCTTTGATATCTATCAAGGACTTGATACATCACTGATTCTTTCTCTTCCCATTCGACTGGTGTCTTCTCTCGGCCCAAGAAATACTCGTCAAGAGCCTTTGCGTATACTTCAAACGGAAGGTACAATTTCAAGTGAGGGTCAATCACCTTCAAGATTTCAGGATTTATCAACTCCTCAGATTCAGACCACACTTCTGAAAACCATGTTTTCACAGCCTTTACTTGGTGCTCTTCCTCGGTAAAAAGATTAAGTTCCATGTTTTTTGTAAGACCTGGCCGTGTAAAGTTACTTGAACCAACTATTGCATAGTCTCGATGTTCTGATACATTTCCTATCAAATATGTCTTGGCATGGAACTTTGCCTTTGTGTAAATCTTTACCCTAATTTTTTTATTGTCCAAAGCATCTCTAATTGTATCAAGCCCTTTAAGTATGTCGTCCCGTTGTTTTTCCAGCTCAATACTCTTATTACACTGTCTTTGAGCACTTTCTATTAATTCCCGCCTTGTCCGTTTTGAAGTTTCATCGCCGAGAACAATTCGCAGGTTCTTAAGATTTTGCCAGGAATCCTGTAAAGCAAGTAGTGCTCCAATTTCAAAATAGCCGGTAGCAATATCTAATGAGCCAGCGTGATGAAGAAGATTTTTTAACATATCCAGTAAAGTATTGCTTTCCCTGTTATCGATTATTATCTTAAAAGGTCTATTCATTTTATTCATCTTGTTTTACCAAGGCACAATTGTGGGGTTTTTAGCATGTAGAGTATTTACATAAATGTCCAATGAGCTCAATACCGTTTATATTTGGTCTTTCCCTCTAAACGACCAAGCAAATAATCCTGCCCAGAAACCAGTGTTCACCTTAATTAAACGTAATCTACTTCAAGGAACAAAAAGATTAAAGCCTTTCTTCTCCATTTTCATCTCAGGGGGCGGATATGGCACAATGAGGTTGGCGCTCCAGAAAACTGGATTGTGGGCCTAAACTTCGGCTCAGTTCTGACGCCCTGGATTTTTTCAACCTCATACCCAGTACTTGAACCCGTGCTCCACCGCCCCCAGATTATTCAACTTGGGCTTCTTTCTCATAATCTTCTAGCAAAGACTCTATCTTATCGCATAACCTGTCTAACTTATTAAACATGGATGGCTAAAATGTTCATTTTAAAAATGTTCATCAGTTTGGTTTTAATGAACATTCATTTATAAGCCCTTTCTCCCTTAAGCTTTTCCAGATTAGCCTCTTCTTTTGATACTCCTGCCTCATATACTGAATGAGACCTTCCCATATTGACGGCTCTTGCAACAAATCCGAAAGCTCCTTCACTATCAAGCAGTAATAAGCTGCATACTCTGTCCTTGAAGACTTTCCTGAGTTCAGATGAAAGTCAACTAAGGCCTGGTACATCTTGGCTGAAATTCTGGCGTAGTCGGCCCTCTCCAATCTGGTGGGGTTCTTCAAGGTAAACCGTAACCAGCGATATAAATCACTCTCTTCTCTCTTATTCCTTCTGTCCAGTACCTTTAACTCCGGAAAATTAGAAAGTCCAAGTCCAGATGAAGCTTTAGCTAGTCCATATTTAGCCATAAACTTAATCTCTTCAATGCCAAATTCATGCTTCTCTTTCTCCATACATTCAAGAGCCTCCCTTTCCCGACCTATCGCCAGAAGAAGTTTTATCTTTAGACCTAAGTATCCCTGCCGTTGCTTGGCATAATTTCCTGCTAATATAAGGAGCCTTTCTAAGACCTCATCCCATCTTGAAACTGACTCTGCATATTTGCGAATATCCTCAAACTCCTTTGCCTCTGGATTTTCCAGGAAATATTCGAGCTTTGCATCAAGCACAGCCTCTTTATCACCGAGGGCATCTTTTGCCTTAATTAAATATGATGCGTACTCCCTATGATGCTTGCCAAAATAAGCTTGTCCTATCTTAGCCCACTTTTCAAGCGAGTGCCAGTCCCTCTTTTTCTCATAATAACCCAGTATGTCTTTAAGATACCTGGCATTTGCCCTGGCGAATTGCTCCTTTATTGAAAGAGCCTGTTTTTTATCCCCTTCGGCCTCAGCAATAGAAATGAGCCCATCAACCTCATCAGGAGATATTCTTTCATTATATTCCTTCCATTTTAACCCTACATCCTTCCAGAGCCTTTGGGATAAAACCTTCCGTCCCTCAGAATCTAATGCACTAACCAATCCCCTATACCCATCCCAATAACGGAACCTTAAAGCCAAAGGCATAACAATATCGAGAACCTCTTGCCGTCTCTCTTTTCCCTTCGATTCAAGGAGGCTTTTGGTATAGAGGGCAATTGCTTCAGAGAAATCTACTTTAATATAATCCTCCGGCGCTCCCTGATTGCCGAGGATGTCTGTAGTTCGACTGGCTTCAGATAATAAACCAAATAATCTGTTGAAACATTCTACTGCTATTTTATATTTTCCTTGTTGGGATATCTTTAAAGTCCTTGTGAGCAAATCGCCAAAATTTTGAGTCCACTCCTCAAAATTGCTATAATCGTCTTCTTCCTCACTATCCTCATCATAATAATCGCCCTCACTAACCCAGGAAACATAAATGCCTGACTTCGATTCTCCTATAAAGTTCTCTACATCGTCGAGCAGTTGAGTAGTACTCTCTTTTATTTTGGCTTTTGCCTTCAGTAATTCGGGCATATTTTGCCTCATCCATCTGCCTCTTTTCCCCGGAGAAAGAGTGGTAAGGAAATCTTCCAGATGCTTGGCAAGTTCCTTCTTACTCAACTTCAATAAATCCTTTTGAGTAATTTTATCCATTTCTTAATCCAATTCCAAGCCCCTATTTCCTTAACCGCTCTCAACCCTGCATAATTCTTCCCACTTCCGAATGAATGGCGATGAGATAAGAGTTGCTTCTTCTATGTTTTTAGAATAGAACCACCCACAATAAATATCCTATCTTTTATATAGCAGTCGAGAAATATATATCAATCCCTATCTGCTTCATCATCCTGAAAAAATATGGATTGTATCTTCGCATCATCTCTTGCCATGTCATCATATGTTTCTTTTTCTCAAAAAGGTTTATAAAGTTATCCTTGAGTTGCTCTAGATGTTTGTCCTCAAATCCACAAATACATCCGCTTTTGACAACTCCCCATGCCTAAAGGCAGGGGATTCTCCCACTTATACCTATATCGGCTTTCGTATTAGGAGTTCCTGCTTCTCTGTGGAAACCACTGTTTCCACTCCACAGGCTATCACCGCGTGTCCCGCGGCTAAGGTGTTTAATCCTTCGACTAAGATATTTATGCTCGCGTTTAGATCTGCTGGTTCAGTATGTCCGCAACGGATGCACCGGAATTCTGCTTGTGTTTTTCTGTTTTCCTTTGCAATGAGATGGCATTTTC
>Ga0114930_10004818_pt1 | contig 11251 bp, 9 predicted proteins | sample AnhtaG_FD_87300 | JGI IMG/M metagenome (GOLD analysis project Ga0114930, IMG submission 87300) | Deep subsurface microbial communities from Anholt, Denmark to uncover new lineages of life (NeLLi) - Anholt_01485 metaG | ecosystem: Environmental > Aquatic > Marine > Oceanic > Sediment | place... | reverse complement strand
AGGAAATATAGGACGTAAATGAGCTACTTTACATAACATACATTATCATACGTTATATTATTTTTCTCCGCTTTTTGTTTATTGCTTTAATTCAATGCCCTAATTTGGCTTCTAACCCATTTTTGTGCTCATCCAAATCAAATTTCACTTATAGGCTTTTCTTGGGTCATCTGTTTCATCAGAATTCTGATTTTCCACGGTTTTTTTCCTCTAGTTAGTCCGGATATCCCAAAAACCGCTTTGGTAGCTGCGTGATAACCAGGCTCAAAGCCCTAATTTGGCGTCTAATCAATTTTTACAGGCATCCTAATGCCATTGGTCGTCTTGTGTCGGTTTTTCTTATAGTTTGCTGTTCTGTTGGCTCTTTTCTTTACTGGACTCAAGAACTTTGTTATACCCAAATCTCCCGATTTGGATGTCTTGTTAACAAATTTTATTATCGACTGTATTTTTTTGACTGTTTCCGCGTTTCACCGCAAAAATTATCTAGTAAAACAGATCGGCGGCTTCCACTCCGATATAAATAATATTTATACTTATATTAATACTATTTATAATCTCCTTACTTCGGCCTCGGAGTTATCCGAGCTACCAAAACCTTTTGGGCCTCGAACCGTTTCCTTGAGGCTTTCGACCACGCGAAATCTTACTTGCTCCACTCGTTGTATAACCAACTGGGCAATTTTGTCCCCTCTTTTTATCTCAAAATCCTGTTGGGGATCATGGTTTACCAGAATTACTCCAATTTCTCCTCTGTATTTTGAGTCAACAAGCCCGGGAGCATTGACAATACTCACACCATGCTTGGCTGCCAGACCTGATCTTGGTTGTACAAACCCGGCATAATTATCAGGAATAGCAACCGCGATACCGGTTGGAACTAGAGTGCGCTCTCCGGGCGTTAAAGTCTTATCAATCCGGCTGTATAAGTCACAACCTGCATCGCCATCGTAGGCATAGGTTGGAAGAGGCAGTTCCGCATCGAGTTGCTTCAGCTCAATCTCCATCCATGCTCCTTTCTGATGAGCAAAAATTTAGTTCGCCAAACCTACATTACCACATGAAATAAGGAATTATGAATCACGAAAAAATAGAAACCATAATTAATAATTCGTGATTCCTAATTCGGTATATTCTAGGGAACCAGTTTCATCGACTCTGCAATTTTCTTAGCTTCGTCTCTTGTTATTCCTTCGGATGAATTGATGCTCACAATATAGGTCCCATTATCCGACCGCCATAAAAGCTGATACGACTTTGGATTGCTCTGATAGCTATGTTCCGCCATATGACGTCCAGCGAGATCAAATTCTCCGATAAACTCGGCATCCGTCTTATAATCCCGATTTGAGCTGCCCGAAATGGTCAGCCCTTTGGAATAATCAATTTCATAATAAGCCGGATTTGCGTTTGAAGATTTTACTTTTATAACTCGCTGAATTTTTAGACCTGAAGGAAGATACTCTGGCGCATAAACTGGCATATCAACAACAGCTTTAATGTCATGGTATTCTTCCGCGTTCTTCTCCATGAAGACTGAGGCCGCCTTACTGGAGACTTTTTCATTTTTCTTACTCTTCTCCTTGGTCTTCGACTTTCCACAAGCAAAAGAAAAAGAAATAAGTAATGAAGCACAGAGAAATATTATCCAAAGCTTCTTTGCCACTTCTAGCCCTCCTTCCCTGCTTCTCGACTCCTATTTTATCATAATTACCGCCACTTTGGCTTTATTTTCCACTCTTCACAATAAAAAAGCTGCTGTCTATAACAAAACTACTACCGAAGCATATCCAACCACCGACCTATTATCCCCTGTAACATTACCCGAAGTCTGATAAGATAAAACTTTTGCTTTGCCGGCTCCCATTTTATCAGCTGCAACCAACATTGCCGCTACCGGTCCTGCACCGCACATTGAAATCTGCAAACGACTAACTGTTTCCAGCAGACCCCGGGCATCCATACGCAATATCCGGGCCAATGCTTCTTGGTCTTTCTGTTTTGCCCTATCGAGGGATTCATAATGAGTTAAATCAGTAGATGCGATGACCAGAACTCTCTCCCCTTCTGCTGCCCGGGCTATGGCATCACCCAACTCAAAACTTGCTTTTATAGTTTGATCACCCATACAAATAGGCACAATCTCAAACTTGTCTTGGAAAATAAATTGCAGGAACGGAAGTTGTACTTCTATGGAGTGCTCCGAGATATGCGCACTATACTCGGATGAAAAAAGCTCAGAAGCCCCAACAATCTTCTCAGCCAAAGATACGTTAACCTTTAGATCGCCCAGCGGTGTTTTCCATCTTCCTGCCGGATAAACCGACACAGGAGGGCCGATGCCTGTGTGATTAGGACCTACAATCACTATGGTATCCGGCTCTTGTTCCTTGCTTATCTGACTAAAGCCGTGTGCTGCTACAGGCCCGGAGTATACGTAACCCGCATGGGGGCTTATTAAACCAACTATAGTTCTTTTGTCCCTGCTTTCAACCGCGAAGGGAAGCTCACCCGGACCATAATGATCAAGAAAACAATCCTCGATCATTCGTTTCAATAGGTCCTCTCTTGCCGGATAGAAACTTCCGGCTGCTACAGGTTTTCTTATCCTCTCCATATTAACTCCGAAAAGAAGTTGGACCGGCAGGGAAAAGCAATCATGGTGTCCGGGTTGTAGCGGTTTACTACCTTGAGCATCTATAGGTCGTGGGCATGAACTTACTGCATTCATCTGCCAGATATTTTAAATAATCCTCAGAGTGAGGCCGGATAGAGCTCAGTTGATGCTCCAAAACATGCCTGGGATTAAACTGCTGTAGAAAATAGCGCGAGGCACCCAGCTTGCCTAAATATTTAGCTATCTCAATCAGATCATCTTGGTCCACATAGTTCGGTACTACTGTTGTCCTAAATTCTGCGTCGATAAAACCATCTTCCAGAGCAGCGGTAATCAAGTGCAAGCTTTTTTTAAGACAATCTGAGTCCAAAGAAGTCTGAGCCAGAAGGGGATATTTTTTGAAGCTGGCCTTTACGTCCATAGCAATATAGTCGACTAAACGCTTTTGTATAAGCCGGGAGAGAACCTGAGGCAGGGTCCCATTGGTATCCAGTTTTATCGGATAACCCAATTCTTTTATCTGGGATAAGAGCTGTTCCAAGCCCTTATTGGTACAAGGTTCTCCCCCAGAAACCACACATCCGTCAAGCCAACCTTTTTTGCTGATTAAATGCTCTTTCACTTTCACCCAGGAAATATTGGCAAGTGTGTGGAAATTGTCCACTAAATCGCCGTTATGGCAAAAGCCACATCTTAGATTGCAGCCACCTAGGAACAGGGTTGATACCAGTCTTCCGTCCCAATCCAGCATACTGACAGGGATAAAACCTTTAATAGGAGCTAATTCAGCAACCATTTTTCTATCTCGCCTTGAAGAGGCACTTCGCCATGCCAAGTTTTTATTTCTTTGCCGTCTTCTTTCGCCACAACTATCGACGGAGTTGATAGCACCCCATAATAAGCCGCTTCCGCCATTCCATCAACTTCATCTACATTAAAGTATTCAGCGTTGATAGAGTTAGCAATTAGCGCTTTCGCGCTCGGGCACTTGGGACAATTCTCTCTCCAAAAAAGCTTCACTTTTGCCATTCCTACCCTCCAAACCCGTTCTTATCCTCTCTTTTAGCTCCCCTACCTTGCCCTTGTTCCAAGTTGGAACTTTAGAGAAATAACCTACAATGCGGGTGATGCCGTACACATCATCCGAACCACAAAGCGGACAGGTTTCCAAAAGACCCCTTGAAGTCCTTCTGCAACCGTTGCAAACGGTAAACTCGGGACTAAATGCTAACTGAGCACAATGGGTATGCTTAAAAGTCTTGATTACAAAATTCTTGATTGACTCCGGAGACGGTTCATTCTCTCCCAACCAGACATGGACAATACTTCCGGCTTCAATTAGGGGATGAAAAAGACTCTGTTTTTTAACCCGGTCAATATAGTCCAGGGGAGCATCAACAGCGACATGCACCGAGTTGGTGTAGTAGTACTCGCCGGTCTCCTGATTTCCCTTGATCACTTCTTTGGTTTGCTGGGGAAAATATTTCATATCCAGTTTGGCCAGACGATATCCGCTTGACTCAGCCGGAGATTCTTCCAAAATCATCTTTATCCCGTATAGACTGGACATTTGTTTGCATTTGATATTCATATGGGAAATGACCTTTAGACCAAATCGGAGCGCCTCATCCGACTCATGAAGCTGACTACCGGTATAAGTTTGCACCATTTCATTCAATCCCAACAAGCCGGTAAGATAGGTCAAGCGATCAAGCCGGAGATAAGGGTCGTTATCACGACTGTTACACAAAATAGCCAAGGGCCCGTCCTTATCCAGTTCAAGAAGACTGGAGATAAACTCCTTCTTTTGTAAATGCGCTTTAGCAACCAACTCAAGAGCCCGGTTCAATTCAGCAAAGAGTAACTCATTGTTTCCCTGGGCCCTATAGGCAATTCTGGGCAAGTTAACCGTGACATTTTGCAGCGCTGAAAAACGCATCCTTTCCGGAGTTTTTGTCTCTTTAAGATCCTGCTCATTTAGCTTCAGCTTCAGTCGACAACAATTATGGGTAAGTACCCCGTTGGCCAGGTGAAACTGTGGTTCTTCCACCATTTCAAAATCATAAACCAGGCCAAAATAGTCCTCTTCTTCTATCAAAGTGATAGGTAGATAGGCATAATCCTGATTCGCTCCGTTTTCTCGCCAAATATCGCTACCCGGTGATTCACTGGCTCTTCCGGAATAATCAAGTTTGGAAAGATCTCTAATAGAGAATTCAACCTGCCAACAATCCGGGCTTTTATCTTTTTCACATTGCTTACTGATTATGGAGTTAATACCCAGGGTTTTCATCAACACACGCAAGTCTTCAGCCAGGCTGTGGTCTTCAATTGAGAACCCGGCAACCAGCTTCAACCTATCTCGCAACCCGGTGGAGACTTCCAGGAAGCTCTTAAGAAAAGCTTTTCGAAACCTGTCCCTTGTATTGAAGACTCCCGCCTGAAAATGCTTTTCTCCTCTGCTTATCCCTGCAATAAATTGCTCCACTAACCAAATCAAAGATATGCCGGAACAAATGACTGTTATGTCTTCTTTCCCTTCCTCCCGGCGGCAAATAGGTTTATCTGATCCGCTTAGACCGTTGACAAACTGTTCGGTCCAGTCAGCGTAGTCCATAGATTCAGGGCGGAAGGAAAAACGAAGCTGCGAATCTTCAACGTACCCTGCCGCGGTAAACACTCCTAAAAACTTACCTATTTTTGAATCAAGCCTTAGGATAGCCGGAACTAAGACGTCCTCCTCCGCCCCGAAAAGAAGGTGCTGGTTTCTATAGTCCCATCCCTCCCTAACCACTATGTGAAGTGGTATCCGATCAAGCTCAAGAAATCTCGCCAGTTCCGGATAGGGGAGATTATACTTTTTGCTAAGACGTTCTGGTTCGTTTACTTGTTTAGCTATTCCTTTTACCTTTAGATTGATTCCTTGACCAAATGCTTCTTTGACTAGATCTAGTTCTTTCTTTCTGCTGCTAACCTTGATGGATTTTGCTACTGGGACCAAATCTCCGACTTTAAGATTATCTGCTTCTGCGACGATAATCTCCCCGGTACTTTGATCTTTTAATAACATTGGATGATCCGGAGTTACCTTGATCATGCTGCCATCTTTTAAAGTAAGGTTGAGCATTCTTCTTGTTTCCAGCCTGGAATATATTTCCCTTACTTTTTTTGATTCGCCCACGGGTGTGGTTATGGCAATCTGAGAAGCTTCTCTCCATCCGATTTGTTTTCCGCACAGCTTCTCAATTGTTCCGTAATAAACCTTGCCATCAACATTTGCCATTATCTTGGTTTTGGGATGCAAGCATTGACTAACCGTTACCTCGTCTCCCCGGTCAAAAACAAAGTAGGTGATCCCCTGCTTGCTTGCTACTTTACAAGCTAGATCCAGGAACTCTTCATTTCCGGCCGTATTAAAGAAATCTTGATTGATATGAAGTAAGGGTTTGGGGAAAACAAAGGTCTTCGATGTCGCATCGCCTTCCAGGTAGACTTCGAACATTCCCTTGAGGAACATTTGAGATTCTTTTTCATAATCTTTATAGGTTTTTCCGGTATATTCTCCGCCCGGTCCAATCGCAGGGGTGTCACGAAAATGGGACGGAACATTCCAATACAGGTTGAAATCGGTAAAGGTAACCTGAGAGCCACGCGCTCCCGCAAGTTGATTGAATTCATAGATCAACATCTGAGCAAGCTGCTTGATGCGCTTATAGGGAAGATTGACAAGGTAGGGAGCGAAGAACATATTTACTGCTTCCCATCCCACAGCTCCTGCATAGTGAGACTGCAAACTGGAAGCCATTTTTACCATGTGGCCAATGAGAACTTCGGGATGTTTAGCCGCCCTTGACGTACTGGTAATATTAGGCAATGTCAGACCATGTTTCTTTATATATTCTAAAGAGTGACCCCCGCAGTAAGGACGAACAATAAATCCAAGGTCATGGAGGTGAATATCACCAATTAGGTGGGCCAAAGCAACGTCTTCACTAAAGACCTTTCGTAGAGCAAATTCTTTCAATATCGCTTCAGCGATGGTCAGGTTTATTGATTCGGGATTATGTGTTGTGTTGCTGTTCTCTTTGTTTGCATTGAAAATAATCTGCTCCAAGTCATACATGGGCAGGCCCAAAGAAGTGTGTTTCTTATGCATAATGCTCAATCCGCGATCCAGGAGCTCTATATCAATAAGCTCTCGAATCATACTTGTGGTTATTTCGCCGAATCCACTTTTCATGATTTTAAACTCGACTGTATCCGCAATCTGCTGAGCAAGCTCACTACTTGCTCCGGTTTCTCTTACCAGTGAGCCAACAATCTTTTGTTTGTCCCAAATATTGATTTCCGACTTTGAAGATGTGCTTACCAAAAGTGCGATATCTGTTGCGTCAGTTTTTTTATGGCTCCTCTTGATTACATTTATAGTGCGATCCATTGCTACTACCTCCTAGCCACAATATATTGGATTCCTCGCTGTGCCAAATACAATATATAGAATATACTATAGACGCGTTAACGCTTCAAGACTTTTTTTGCTATACTTTTCTTTTTTTTCATATAGCAATTTCCCCCCTTCCGATCAGCATTGACCGGTGAAACCAAACAGATGTTTGCCATCATATCACGAACTGGTGTTTGCATGCAACATATAATTATGCTATACTCTGCCCGGCACAGCGGATTAAAAGGAGGGGACAGTGACAGCAAAAAGTCTTACCAGAAGACAGCAACAGATTCTCGACTTCATACTCAATGAAGTTCGTAAGAAGGGGTATCCCCCTTCAGTCCGGGAGATTGGCAAAGCATTTAACCTCTCTTCCAGCGCAACTGTTCACAGCCATTTGTTGGCTCTGGAACAAAAAGGACTAATCAGAAGGGAACCGGGAAAACCCAGAGCCCTGGAAGTTCTGAACTTTAGGGAAACAGAGTCCCTTGCGTCATCGAATAAGATCAGAAACACCCCCTTGGTTGGAAGAATTGCAGCCGGAGCCCCGATCCTGGCGCAAGAGAATATAGAAGATACTCTGCCTCTCCCTGCCGAGCTTGCAGGGGAAAATACTTTCATTCTAACGGTCAAGGGAGACAGTATGAGAGAAGCAGGAATTTTAGATGGCGACTATCTGGTAGTACAGCAGCAAAACACGGCAATAAATGGTGACATCGTGGTTGCGCTCCTTGAAGATGAGGCTACGGTTAAAACATTCTACAGAGAAGAAGATCACATTAGACTACAACCGGAAAACCGTGAGATGGAGCCAATTATTACCCGAGATGTTGCCATATTGGGAAAAGCCATCTCTCTTTTTAGAAAGCTCTAACCCGGATATTGCAGTAGGTTTAGATGATAGGCCCAGCGGACTCTATGATTTCATAAACATTGCTTCTAGGACGTGCCAAAGCTGCTAGACTTCGAAATTATAGTGTCCTGAGAGGGTAGGCTTATTGATCTTTACTCAAATAGGGTTGGAACTCTCCCAAACAGGTTTGGGGAATTTCAGCAGTGACCCTGGTGCCATCGGCAGAGTGCTTTTTGGAAATAACCTTTCCCAACCGATGTATCCTCTCAATCACCTTGCCGTTCTTGAAAGATATCTCCAACTCAATCTGCACCAGGGAAGAGCTGACAATCTCATCTATCTTCCTGATTAGATCATCTATCCCTTCCTTCTCCAGAGCGGATACCAGGACAGCTTCAGGATACCGCTTTCTTAATTGATCGATTTCGTTATCTGATATTGTGTCTATTTTATTGAACACATTCACCCGCTGTTTAGTTGCCGCATCGATTTCATCAAGGACTATCTCAACCGCCTTGATCTGATCATGCATTTGAGAATGGCCGGCGTTTATTAGATGTAAAATCAGATCAGCGTTATTAACTTCATCCAACGTTGATCTAAAAGAAGCTACTAGTTGATGGGGTAGTTTTCTGATGAAACCCACAGTATCCGAGAGTACTACTATTTGGTTGCTGGGCAGTTTTAGCCTCCGGGAGGTTGAGTCCAGGGTAGCAAAAAGTTGGTCTTCTACCTTTACGTGGGCATCGGTTAAGGTATTCAGCAAAGTTGACTTTCCGGCATTGGTATAACCGACAATTGAGATACTAAAAACCGTTGCTCTTTTTCTTTTTTTCCTTTGTACCTTTCGATTTTGCCTGACCTGAGATAGCTCGGCTTTTAGGCGTTGAATCCTTTTTCTGATCCGTCTTCTGTCTACCTCAAGTTTTTGCTCACCGGGACCGCGTGTTCCGATCCCCCCGCCTAAACGGGAAAGCTCTTTACCTCTCCCTTTTATCCTGGGTAAAAAATACACCAGTTGAGCTAATTCAACCTGTAACTTTCCCGCACGTGAATGAGCGTGTTGGGCAAAAATATCCAGAATCAGTGCGGTCCTGTCTATAACTTTTTGAGAAACAATATCCTCTAAATTATGCTGTTGGGAAGGGGATAACTCGCAGTCAAAAACCACAATTACAGCATTTAGCTCCTGAGCCAACTTCGCTATTTCCCCTGCTTTTCCCAGACCAATAAAGGTCCGGGCGTGGGGAGTTTTTCTGACCTGTGTAATCTTGGATGCAACTTCGGCTCCGGCTGTGAGGCATAGCTGTTCCAGCTCACCAAGAGACTCTTCTACCTGGAGAGCATCAACCCCAGGGAACTGAACACCGACCAGTATGGCACGCTCTTCTTCATTTGTTCTGATTTCCTCGATTAAACCTTCACTCCCTTATCTAATGGAGTTAAACCCGGGTATTGCAATAGACTTCAGCGCTAGGCTTGTTATTTTGACTTTATGCTGTGTCAGCCGGCACTTTTTTTGCTCGACGTACATCAAGTACGTCTGTGCAAAAAAGCACCGTCTTTCTTGCCTAAAGTCAAAATTCCTGCGCCTATCATCTGAACCTACTGCAATATCCGGGTTAGAGCAACTCTATTATTCGGTTTAGAGCTTCTTTCAAACGATCATCTTTTACTGAAAGCGATATCCTGATATAACCCTCCCCGCTGGAACCATAAGCATTTCCCGGGGAAACAACTACTCCTGCTTTTTCCAATACATAAGTGGCAAAGCTTTCAGATGAGTACCCCGCGGGAGTAGGTACCCAAACATATATTGCACCCTTGGGCTTTGTCACTTCAATCCCAATACTTGCAAAAGCCGAAATCACCTTGTCCCGGCGTCTCCGGTAAATAGCCCGCATTTCTTCCACACAATCCTGAGGACCCGTAAGAGCTGCTATCCCCGCATATTGAACAGCTTTGAATATGCCAGAGTCTATATTGGTCTTTACTCTTCCCAAAGCATCGATAACCTTCTTGTTACCGGCAACCCATCCGATCCTCCACCCGGCCATGTTATAGGTTTTGGACAGGGAGTGAAATTCCACGCCAATTTCTTTTCCTCCCGGTATTTCTAGGAAACTGGGCGCGATATATCCGTCATATGTTAACTCGGAGTAAGGATTGTCATAACATACCGTGATGCCATTCTTTTCCGCTAACTTCACGCATTCCGACAAGAACTCCTCAGAAGCGACTGCTCCGGTTGGATTGTTGGGATAGTTCAAGAACATTATCTTAGCTTTTTTGATTATCTGACTATCAATTTTTTCAAGATCAGGAAGGAAATCATTCTCCCTGAGAAGAGGCATAGGATGGGGAATGCCATCTGAAAGAAGCGCTCCGGTTCTATAAACCGGATATGCCGGGTCCGGAACAAGACAGTAAGCACCCGCATCCAGTAGAGCAACTGAGAGATGCGCTATTCCCTCCTTAGAGCCGATCAAAGGAAGAATCTCTTGGGATGGATCAAGCTCTACCCCAAAACGTTTTTTGTACCAGGAAGCAATAGCTTCTCTTAACTCAGAAAGACCATAATATGAGGGATATCGATGGTTTTCCGGGTCTTCAACCGCTTGGCAGAGCTTCTTTATAATATGACTTGGAGTAGGTTCAACCGGGTCACCTATGCCCAAACTGATCACATCCACGCCGGCTTTTCTTTTCTCTTCAATCTTGCGGTCAATTTCGGCAAAAAGGTAGGGAGATAGATGTTCAATCCGCTTTGCTTGCATCACCTAGCATCATCCTTGTCTATCTTGAAATTTTTCCATATTAAACTCCCCTCTAAACACTTCCTTGGAGGAACCGGTCAAAAGAATAAAGTCATCATCTCCCCATTCGATATCCAGAACTCCACCTGGTAGATGAACTTTCACTTTTCTCGAAGTTAGTTTATTGCGAACCCCCGCCAAAACCGATGCACAAGCGCCAGTTCCACATGCAAGGGTATCCCTTGCTCCCCGTTCCCACACTCGCACCCTCACGTCGCCCGGTTTATCAACCTGAACAAATTCAACGTTTACCCTATTGGGAAAAACTGAAAGGTTCTCAATTTTGGGTCCCAACTCGCTGACCGGAACCTTGGCGATGTCCTTTTCAAAAACTATACAATGGGGATTTCCTACCGACAAGCAGGTTGCTTGGATTTGATCCCCGTTTACCTCTAAAACCTCATCAATAAACTCGTGCTGCTCAACATTCATGGGAATATCAGATGTCTTAAATGTTGGTCTTCCCATATTTACTTTAGTGGCTTTTAACTTGCCATTCTCGAGAATCAGATAGACTT
>Ga0114930_10004817_pt1 | contig 11258 bp, 8 predicted proteins | sample AnhtaG_FD_87300 | JGI IMG/M metagenome (GOLD analysis project Ga0114930, IMG submission 87300) | Deep subsurface microbial communities from Anholt, Denmark to uncover new lineages of life (NeLLi) - Anholt_01485 metaG | ecosystem: Environmental > Aquatic > Marine > Oceanic > Sediment | place... | reverse complement strand
TACGGCATCGCGGAGGCCTCCTGGACGCAGATCGGCCCGCTGCCGGAGCACGGGCCGGTGATCAACGGCTCCACCGGGACCATCATCGTCCGGCGCGGCGAGCTATGGCTGGCGACGACAGAGGACCGGGAGGGGCGCACGATCAAGTCGCCGGAGCTGCCGGCTCACTGGCGCACGCCGGCGGAGTACTTCTCGTGGTGCATTCTCGAGGACGTCGAGCCCGAGGGCCCGACCTCGGCGCAGCTCTGCCGCGACGCGCAGGAGATCCTCGAGGCGGGCATTCTATCGGTGGAGAGGGACGCGCGGGTGGAGCTGCCGCTGCCTTCACTGTAGCCGGTCACCCGTGGGCCGGCGCCTTTGCCTTTGCCGTGCCCCACCGCCTCGGCTGCCGCTCCCTCGCCTCTCCCCCCCACAAGCAGGTATCAATCGCACTGCCATCGAAATGCGCCACGCTGCGTGCGCTGCCCCAGAGTGTAGCGAAGAATTTACATCCTGCGGAGCAGGACCATGAAGCAGGGACGGGGAATTATGTTCTGTGGCGCGTGAGGAGTTGTGAAGGGTGGAATATCCCCACTTCGGCTTGACTGAGTGGCCGTTCCAGGTGGTGCCCAGCCCAGGGTTCTACCGCATCATGGCGGATCGGGAGCGAACCAAGACGTGGAGGCGGTACTGCGGAACCTATCGCGGAGACCGAACTCCTCCGCGCACATTCTGTGGGCCTGGTACGGAGCAGGGAAGACCCATACGTTGCGACACATATGCTATTTGTGCAGTTGTGAACATGCGAATATGCTGCCGGTGTATTGTGAGTTCCCGCGGTCTGCGAAGTCGTTCGTGGACGTTTACCGGTCCTTTGCCGCTGCGATTGACCTTGACAGGATCTGCGATAGCTATCTAGAGGTGGTTACCAGTCCCGTCCGAGACACATTTCGCAAGCGGCTGCAGGACGAGGTGCCAGACCTGTATAACGCACTGCAGTTGATCGCTATGGGTGAGGAGAACGGGCGGAGTCTGGGCGTGAGGTGGCTACGCGCTGAGAATCTACCGGTTTCTGAGCTGAGGAGGGTCGGAATACACAAAAGGATTGAGCTTCCTGAAGATGCGGTGCGTGCCCTCACGTGGCTTGTAAGCGTGGTGGTGGGGGCGGCGGAGGTGAGGGGAGAATCGAGTCGGGTGCTTTGGATGATAGACGAGTACCAACGTGTTGAGGCGTGCCGGCCTTCGGTGGTTGAGAGCATCAACAGCTGTGTGCACTCGGTCTTCAACCATAACCCGGTGGGATTCTCCTTGTTCCTGTCGTTCTCGGGGAGGCCACAGAGGGAGCTTCCGGGATGGCTCTCGGAGGAACTGCGTGACCGTATTGGCATCGAAAGGCCGATTCTACTGCCACCGATGTCCAAGGACGAAGGAATAGTGTTCGTGCGGGAGCTGCTTTCCGAGTTTCGTCCCGCGAACAACGCACCTCCGGGTGAATACTTCCCGTTTGAGGAGGAGGCGGTCGAGCACATCGTTGCGGCCATCGAGACGAGGAACGAACTGAAGCCCCGGAGCATTATGCAGTTCTTCCAAGCGGTGTTGGAGGAAGCTGACCCATTGATGCAGCAGGGCTGCATGAAGTCAATAGACGCCGCGTTCGCCGAGGCGTGCCTGAAGGATATCAGCCAAATCAATGAGCAGTAATGAATGCGCTCGCCTCTAGACATGACATGGACGGGTTGTCACGATTGACAAGCGAGCTCCTCGGGCAAGCGGGCGCGTACGAGTGTCTGGCGGAACTCGAACGTCGTCCTTTTGCTCTGACGCGGGCGGACATCGTCAGTGTGCTGGAGCAGCGTGCTGGGGAGAGTGCTGACGAGCTGCTCGTGGACCTCAATGATGCCGGTATCATCACTCGGGTCGGACAGGAATATGGCCTGAGCACCCTTGGCGTACGCGCGTTCCTGTTCTTGCAGGCGATCAATGGAGCGGATCTGCCAGAAGTCTTGCGGCGGCTGCGTCAGTTCGACCCGTCGCTTCGGCAATACGACCTGCTGACCGAGGGGATGACGGGCCACTTCCTCAAGAGCCTGCATGCGCGACCGGACTTCAGGAGAGTTTACATTTGCTCGCCATGGATTAACTTGCGCAAAAAGGCGTTCCGGAGGCTGATGCAAGCACTCTTCGAGGCGGACCGCAAGAGCTCGCGACCCGCGGAGATACTGGTGATCACCAGACCAGTGGAGGGTGACGATGCACGCCGCGTGCCGCTCCGGGAGACGCTGTCTCGACTGGCTGGGCTCGGCGCCGACATTGTGCTGCACAGGCGTTTGCACGTGAAGCTGTACATTCGGGAGCCCGGCAGGAAGGCTGGCCTGGCAATGGCGATCCTGGGATCAGAGAATCTGACGACTCAGAAGTGGATCGAGCTGGGCATCCGGATAACCAACGATACAGAGATGATCGGGAATCTGATTCGCTATTACTTCGAACTGTATCAGCAGTGTGAACCCTTTGAGGAGGCACGGCAATGAGTGGGCAAAAGGCAGCAATCGAAGAGCGATTCGCACTGCGTCGGCCCAACTTCTTGATCGACCCGATTAAAGATGCTGAGTTCTATGCACATCGTGGCGGGGTGCACGTCGAAGTAATCATTGAGAGTCTTCAGGTGGATATTGTGACAGGGCTCGCGCCGAAGCGACTCTTTTGGGGCCCATATGGGGGCGGGAAGACACACACGCTCCAAAAGACCATGCTGGAACTGGGCAAGCTGATTTCGGTCGACCCTGTGTACGTTGAATGCCCGGACATGAGCCCGAGGTCGACCTTCCTCGAGCTGTACCGGGACGGAATCATGCGGAGTATGGGTCAGACGTTTGTAATGGAGTTGTTCAAGAAGGCAATCGACAAAGTGGGGGCACGCAGGCGAGAAGAGTTCGTGCCACGACTCAAGGAAATGATTGGTGACGAGGAGCTGGCCCACGCTGCAGCGTGCCTGATGACGCCCGCCTTCGATGAACTCAAGCTCTGGGCGTGGATCTCTGGTGTCGCCGTGAGGGCCACAGATCTGAGGGAGCTAGACCAGACGCAGGACCTGACGGCTGCAGAACCTGCGCGCTTGGCTCAAATAGTCGTCACTTTGGGACGACTGCTGCGGCAGACCACAAACAGGACCCTCATCCTCACATTGGACGAAATGGATCGTCTACAATTCGTTGGGGAGGCCACGGTCGCGACCTTCAGGACAGCCTTCACTCGACTGGTGGATCCCAACCAGACGGACGTCTCCGTGTTGATCGGATGCTCCGCGACGACGCTGACCGAAATGGAAATGCCACAGGTCTTCGCTGTTCATGCGGGCAATCCGGTAATGAGCCGGCTTGGAACGGAAGCGCGCATCGAGGTCCCCGCCCTGGATCCCCCGGATGTTAGGAGGTTCATAAGGGAGATAATAGGGCATGTCCGGAACACCAGTCCGGATCTCAATGCGCTGTGTGATGCAGCCCGTAAGGCCACAAGCGAGACTATCGAGGAGGACTTCTTCCCGTTTACCAATGAGGCCCTGGAGGCTCTCGAGAGCCAGCTGTCTCAAGACATGACGCCACGCGAGATCACCCTGAAGATGACGACCGCAGCGGGCAGAGCATGTGTTCACAACAAGCCGGTCATCACGTCCGACGTAGTCATCTAGGCGATTGCCATGCGACGTGACATTCCGAGGATACAGTTTCGCCTCGATCACGGTTATGCTTTTCCCGTCCCGCTGCGCGTGGATGAGGCAGACCCAGGCAACCTTATCGTAGGCCAGTCGACCGCTGGTCAACCCATGGATGCGTTTTTCCTGGGGAGGCTTGCCGAATTCGAGGCGATGCACAACAAGATCTGGTTGGATAGCCGGGGCGCCCATGCCATCTACGTCATGGGTAAACGGCGAAGCGGGAAGACGTACACGCTAGGAGTGATTAGTGAGGGTCTCGCGGCATCGGATTGGGTTAACCAAGGAGGCCAGCGACAGGGAGTCGTTATTCTCGACACCATGAATGTATTCCTGACCATGCCGTACCTCGTATCGGAGACCTTTGGAAGCGACCACGATGACAGCGTAGAGCTTAGACGGTGGGGGATTCCCGCCGAGAGGCTGAACCTGACTTTATACTATCCCAGAGGTACGGAGCCTCCCCCGGAGGGGGCGTCGCGCGAATTATCGCTTCGGGTGCACGACCTTGGCGCTGAGGACTGGGCCGCGCTCTTCGAGGTGGATACGTATAGCGATCCGATAGGTCAGCTTATGGCGGAACTCCACGAGTGCGTCGCTCTCGAAGGATACACAAATCGAAGCCAAATGCGAGTCGCCGCAAAGAAGGGATATGCTATCGCTGATCTTCTTGCGTGTCTGGACGACAATCCCAACATCGATCGATACGAGGCGCGAACCACCGAGGCGGTGCGGCGGCGGCTCAGCGCAGTAAGACGTCTGCCGATCTTCTCGGACGCGGGGACAGAGGTTCGCGAGCTTTTCGAGCCCGGCCATATCTCCGTCATCCTACTCGGAGCTTTGCATCAGCGGGTCCGGGGACTACTCATCGGCTGTCTAATCAAGCGAATCATGGCGTTGCGTAGCAGGTCCGACCGATATGAACGTCTTGCCGCCGTTCACTTGGCTAAGCACGAAGGTGCTAAAGACCGGAACACGCCGGAGGCTCGCGCCGCCTGGGAGCGCTATGAGGAGTACAAGAAGCGGGCGAGCGAGGGGATAGGTCGGGGCTGGATCATCATTGACGAGGCGCACAACTACGTTCCGTCCACGGGAGTCGTCGCGTCGAAGGAGCCTCTGAGAAGATACATTAACGAGGGGCGCAACCTAGGGTTGTCAATTGTTGTGGCAACACAACAGCCCTCTGGCCTAGACCCCGCAATTCGGCGCAACGCAGACATCCTCATCATACACGCGATGAGCATGCGTGATGACATAACGGCCGCAGAGGCTATGGTCAACACGTTCATCCCGGATCGGGTAAGGTATGACCGCACAGAGGAAATCACGACGCGCACATTCGAGCAGCTGGTGCGCAGCCTGGATCGCGGCTATTGTGTGATTTCTACCGATCGGGCAAGTAGGGTGTTCCCCGTCAAGGTCCGCCCACGTCTGACCGTTCACGGGGGGAGGGAGTATTAGATCTGGCTAGGCTGGTGCTGAAAACTCACTATCAAGCCTCTCGTCCCGGGCTGTTCTCTGTGCTTATCGCTCGGTGCACTAGCCCTCACCAGAGCGCGTCGAGCGCAAGCCTGACGCAGCGTTTAGTCAGAGAGTGGCCTGCTTCGGATCATCCCTCCGGCCGGAAGGCAGCCGCCAGGTTCGTGGTAGACTTGGCGAGGCGCTTCGGCTTCCTGACCCGCAGCGGCATCTGCACTTGGCGGGGACGCGTCATAAAGGCTTTGTGTGGTTCCCGGGAGCAGGTTAGTTCGGACTCGTTGCTCTGCCTTACCCCTCAACAGCGAGTAGCCTACATGAAGTACTATTTGGAGGCCAACGGCGCAGCACTTCTCGAAATGGCTCGCCTAGTTTGCCAGGCTGGCTCGATCGCTGAACGTGAACTGGGGCAAACAGTGGAGAGAGTCTTCCTTGATATCTGGCGCTCATACTTGAGTATTGAATCTAACCCTAGGGCGCGAGTGCGGCTGAGCCACGCTATCCAGAGGCTCGAGGTACGCGGCTATGATGACCGAACACGCATCCACAAAGTCAGGCCCCACCTGCAAGCACTTGCGGACTTCGGGCTGGTGCGAGTGGAAGCAAGTAGCGAAGGCATAATATATCACGCATCCGGAAAAGACCGCAACCCGTTGCTTAAGCCCTTCACCCGAGCCCTGGTGGACATACCCACGATGGAGCGCCGGCTAAAGAAGGAAGAGCATTTTGCCATTGCCACCGAGGCCTTTTTCCCGGAGGTGGCCGGGGCGCAGGTGTGTGATCGGGATGACCTACGGCGCGCGGTGGCTGCAGCTTATCGTGACGTCGTTGAGGAGGCCTCTGGGCTGGCGTCAATCAATGGCATCATAGATACGACGTGCGCGCGCCTGCTGGCGCGAACAGGGGTGTGCCCCAGACCAGCGCAGATGCGCGCAGAGCTTGATGAGCTGCGTCGGGAGAGCCCCCGGGAAGTGCGCTTTCACGTTGACTGGTATGGCGAGAAAGCGTATGTCGTGCTTTCTGACACCTTGCTGAGCGAGCATCTCACATCACCCTCTGCCCAGCGAGGCTAGCGGCCGGCAATTGGCAAGGCACCGACATCGAGCGGCTTTGCGTTAGCGGGTGCCGCCGAACACACCAAAGGACCCGAAGAAATGGTGAGCAGGACCGTGACCAGCGTGCGCCACTTGGCCAATTCCACCGAGCTCGAGTTGGCGGGTACCCATCGCGTGTCGCTCCCGCCCTTCTTGTACATCTCTGAGGCGGACGTCCTGATCTTCGAGCCAGGGATGGAGCGGTTCGACTCAGTCTCCAAGGTCGTTCGCGGCCTCGACGGCCGAGATGAGGAAACGATGAGGGTCTGTCCGCCGTACGCAGTGGCCCAGAAAGTTCACGTCCCCCCGCACGAGCTCACAGTGACCTTTCGCGAGCGCCGGTCTGCGCGAGACTGGCGAGAAGCGAGGGCTCTGGAGCAGTTCCATTATCGCGGACATGGCCTCAACAAGATAGTGGGTCGGCGAACGGTCCTTCTGGCCGACGCGGGCGAGCACGGCATCATAGGATACGGCGTGCTCGCTGCCACCCTCCCCGTTGCCAAGCCTCGATTTGAGCTGTTGGAGACCACGTTCCTTGAGCAGATGGAGACAAAGCTCATAAACCAACTGGTCCGCATACCGCGGATAGTCATCCACCCTGAGTTCAGGAGTGTCGGCTTGGGCGTGCTGATGGCTTCGCACCTCGTCGAGTATGCTAGGACACGGTGGGACATCGCCGGATATAGGCCAATAATGGTCGAAGTCATCGCGTCGATGATCGAACACCATCGGTTCTTCGAACGCGCGGGGTTCGTATGGGTCGGGGAGACGACAGGGAAGGGAGGGATGATCCCCCAATACGGGGCGGGCGGCTTTTGCGAGCGTCCGAACTACAAGTCCTACAATTTCTCCATCGGAAAACGCCAGCCGAAGCCGTACTTGGTGTACCCACTCACCCGCGACGCACGTCGGAAAGTGCGAAAGAAGTCCGAACCAGCGCGCAGACGCGATCTGCCGACGAAGGCTGCGCCGCTGCTGAAGCGACCGGTTGTTCTACACGACGTCGGCGCAGCGTATGACGCAGCGAAGAAGGTGACCCGCCGGACCGAAGAGGTGAAGCGGAGCTTTGACGTGGACGCAAGCCAGTTGAGGACGACTGTCCTGAGTGGACTGTGCCTCCGAATCGATCCTGGGGACGTTGTGCTCATCACAGGCGCCAGCGGCAGTGGGAAGAGCACGCTTCTGAGGCTGTTGACGACGCCACGCTACCGGCTCAGGCAGGAAATGCGGGTTGACGGGTCGATCACGGGTGTGCGGCGGCAGCAGGTTGCGGTGCTAGGAGACGGCCGCCGCAGCACGAGGGCGTTGATTGATCAGGTCGGTAGCTCCGTGACTGAGGCCATCTACCTGCTTAACTCGGTGGGGCTGGCGGAGCCGCATCTGTATGTGAAGCAGGTCTCCGAGATCTCAGAGGGGCAGCGCTACAGGTTCGCTGTGGCGAAGCTCTGCGCCTCGAAGAAGCCCCTTTGGGTGGCGGACGAGTTTGCTGCCCGGTTGGATTCGCTGACGGCCGCGATACTCGCAAAGGGAGTACGAAAGCTAGCCTCGCGCTTCGGTGCAACGGTCGTGGTCGCCGCTGCCCACATTGAGCATTTCTCTCAATCCCTTCTTCCAAACAAGACAGTCTACCTCAGGTGGGGAGCAACACCGCAGGTTTCGTCCCTGCGCTTGGCGTGCACTCAGACGCGCGAAGAGGTATCGGTGTCGGTGCGCAATGAGGGCGATAGGGCCTTGCACAATATCGAGCTGGCGCTGATCGGCATCGGGGGGCGCCAGCGACGATTGGCGCGCATTGATCGCCTGCAGGCCCGGGAATCGAGTCAGCCGGTGTCTGTTCGTCGGAAGAGGACATCAGGTTGGCGCGCGGTTGCTGCGTTGGCAGAGGGCGGCGTGGGAGACGTTGTGTATTTTGCCTCAGAGCAACCGAAGCTGTAGACGGCGTTGCGCGCCTGTTCGCTTGGCGGAGTGCGTGGTCAGCGGAGCTCGCAGGCGGCAGGGCTCGAGACGCGTCGCACCAGCCCCAGAGACAGCCCGAAGGCGGCCTCTCCTCCGCTCCCGCGCACCTCTCCGGCTTGCGTGAGAAGCAGCGGCACTCGCAAGGACGTCATACCCGCGATAGACATCCGCTCAGTCGCAGCGCCTCCGCCTTGGGTTTTCGAGCTGCTGATACGGGGGCCGTGCGACAGATGGGGTTTCGACGTCGGAGTGCCTCCCCCCTCCCTGCGCCGCGCTCCCGGGCATGAGGGGGCCCGCGGCGTTCGTCAGTGGGGAGGCGGGGCACGGTCGCCGACGGCCCACGATCTCGGCAGCGCCATTGCCCCCAACGGCAGCATCCAGAATCAGGTCCCTGAGGTTTGGGGCCGGTTATTGGTGCGGGGGGGTGGTTTGGGCTATAATGCATCCAATCGCAGCTTCGATCGCAGAAGGAGCTGCAGGAGGAGTCGGGGGCATGTCCGCGGTGTGCTGAGCCGCAGACTCGCCGCACGGGTCGTCGGGGGGAGGGACCGGGGACTCAACCGATCCTTCCTGCCCCTACAATCAAAGGCACTACCCCAGAGCGAGCACGGAGGCGCCAAGCCAATGGAATACCGGGAAATCGCCGACCATCGCATCACCCGCCTCATCTGCGCCGGCAACCCCTTCGGCGGATACGCCCACGCCGGCGAGTTCAAGTACGTAAGCACCCTCATGAAGCACTACTTCACGCCGGAGAAGATCGCCGAGACGCTGCACCGGTGCCTGCAGTGCGGCATCAACACGGCGCTCACCTCGGTGCTCGACCACATCCTCGAGGGGCTGGAATTGTCGGAAAAGCGCGCCGGGCGGCGTATCCAGTGGATCGCCCAGATCCCGCCCGACCGCACGCGGGGCGGGGACTACGTCAAGTACGCCGAGGACCACATCCGGCTGGCGGCCAAGCACAAGGCCATCTGCGCCTTCATCCAGGGCGGCCAGACGCAGAAGCTCTTCGAGGCGGGGCAAGCGGACCTGCTGCGCCGCTTCATCGATCTGATCCGCGAGCTCGGCATGACGCCGGGGGTGTGCGCGCACGTGCCGTGGTGCATCGAGCGGGCCGAGGAGCTGGACCTCGGGGCCGAGTTCTACATGCTCACCATCAACCGGGTCGGCTACCAGTGCGAGGACCCGGACGCCGCAAGGCGCGCGATGCAGTCCATCGACAAGCCCTTCATTGGCTTCAAGGTGCTCGGCGGGGCGCGCGACGACCCGGAGTCCGGCTTCAAGCACGCCTTCGACGCCGGCGCCGACTTCATCGCCGTCGGCATGTTCGACTTCCAGGTGAAAGAGAACGCGGAGCTGGTGAGTCGGTTGACCGGATCGGACGGTGATGATTGATGGTTAAGGGCATGTGAGCATGGAGTATCGCCAGCTCCACGTCGTCACCGGGGCCTTCGGGTACACGGGCAAGTACATCACTCGACGACTGCTCGACATCGGCCACCGGGTAAGAACCCTCACCGGACATCCGGACCGTCCCAACCGTTTCGGACACCGGGTAAGCGTTGCGCCCTACAGCTTCGACGACCCCGGCAAACTGGTCGAGAGCCTCCGCGGGGCCGCCGCTCTCTACAACACGTACTGGATCCGCTTCCCCTATGGCCAGATGACGTACGAGAAGGCCGTCGAGAACTCGGACATCCTCTTCAAGGCGGCCAAGGAAGCCGGCGTTGGCCGGCTCGTGCACATCAGCATCACCAACGCCGACGAAACCTCGCATCTTCCCTACTTCAAAGGCAAGGGCGTGCTGGAGAAGACCCTTGCGGGGTCCGGGCTGTCGTACGCCATCATCCGCCCCACGGTGATCTTCGGCCCCGAGGACATCCTCATCAACAACATCGCCTGGATCCTGCGGCGATTCCCCCTGTTTCCCATCCCCGGCTCCGGCGACTACCGACTGCAGCCGATCTTCGTGCAAGACGTGGGGGAGATCGCCGTCCGGGCTGCGCAGCAGGACGAGAACATGGTCCTCGACGCCGCCGGGCCCGACACCTACACGTTTGCCGAAATGGTCCACCACATCGCCGACGCGGTTGGCAGTCGAACCAAGATCATTGGCCTTCCGCCGGGGCTGGCGCTCGCGCTATCCCGTGTGATCGGGGCCTTGGTGAAAGACGTGGTGCTGACGCGGGATGAAGTGGACGGGCTGATGGCGAACCTGCTCGTGACGGATAGCTCTCCGACCGGCACCACACGCCTCAGCGAATGGCTCCGCGACCACGCCGACAGCGTGGGCACCCAGTACGCCTCGGAGCTGAACAGGCACTATCGCTGAAAGGAGATGAGGCATGCTTACCGCTGAAGAGGTAAAGGAATACGCGAAGAAAGCCGGCGCGGACCTGGTGGGCATCACGCCAATGGACCGCTTCGAGGGCGCACCGAAGCAGATGGACCCCCGCTACATCTTCCCCGACGCCACGGCCATGATCGTCCTGGGATTCCGCATCCCCAGAGGCTGCCTGCGCGGCATCGAGGAGGGGACGTTCTACGTCTCGTACTGCGGCATGGGCTATGCCGGGATCAACTTCGTCCTCCAGCCGACGGTTCTCTGGAAGATAACGAACATGCTTGAGGACGAGGGCTACGAGGCGGTGCCGATCCAAAACAACTTCCCGTGGTGCCACATCCAGACGCAGACGGGCGAGCCGCGACCCGACTGGAGCCGGCCCGTATCGCCCGATAGACCGGCGCCGGACGTGTTCATCCACCTGCGGATCGCCGCGGTCGCCGCCGGGCTGGGCGAGATCGGCTATGGCAAGGTATTCCTCAGTCCCGAGTTCGGTCCGCGGCAACGGCTCGCCTGCATCATCACCGATGCGCCGCTGGAGCCCGACCCGCTGTTCGAGGGAGAGATCTGCGACAGGTGCATGCTCTGCGTCAGGGATTGCACGGCGGACGCGATAAGCGAGACCGAGACAGTGAAGGTCAACGTGGCCGGCAAGGAGCTGGAGTGGGGCAAGCTCGACGTAGCCCGATGCAAG
>Ga0114930_10004815_pt1 | contig 11259 bp, 14 predicted proteins | sample AnhtaG_FD_87300 | JGI IMG/M metagenome (GOLD analysis project Ga0114930, IMG submission 87300) | Deep subsurface microbial communities from Anholt, Denmark to uncover new lineages of life (NeLLi) - Anholt_01485 metaG | ecosystem: Environmental > Aquatic > Marine > Oceanic > Sediment | place... | reverse complement strand
GATCGAGGCCAAGCAGCCCGATCTGTCGCGCTGGACCGGCATCATGCAGCGCATCCGCAGCCCCGAGGGCGAGGTGGCGATCGCGGTGGTCGGCAAGTACATGGTGCTGAAGGACGCCTACAAGTCGCTGGGCGAGGCGCTGGTGCACGGCGGCATCGCCAACAACATGAAGGTCAACCTCAACTGGATCGACTCCGAGATCTTCGAGACCGAGGACACGGTCCACCACCTCGAGGGCGTGCACGGCATCCTGGTGCCGGGCGGCTTCGGCGAGCGCGGCACCGAGGGCAAGATCCTGGCGGCGCGGTTCGCGCGCGAGCGCAAGGTGCCGTATTTCGGCATCTGCTTCGGCATGCAGATGGCGGTGATCGAGGCCGCGCGCAACCTGGTGGGCCTCGAAGGCGCGGGCTCGTCCGAGTTCGGGCCGTGCAAGCACCCCGTGGTCGGCCTGCTGACGGAATGGACGCGCGGCAACGCGGTGGAACGCCGCACCATCGGCGACAATCTGGGCGGCACCATGCGGCTCGGCGCCTATCCGGCGGACCTCGCGCCCGGCAGCAAGGTGCACGCGATCTACCGCCAGGAGCGCATCAGCGAACGCCACCGCCACCGCTACGAGGTCAACATCACCTACAAGGAGCGGCTGGAGCAGGCGGGCCTGCGTTTCTCCGGCATGTCGCCCGACGGCACGCTGCCCGAGATCGTGGAGATCCCGGCGCATCCCTGGTTCGTGGGCGTGCAGTTCCATCCCGAGCTCAAGTCCAAGCCGTTCGATCCGCACCCGCTGTTCGCCTCGTTCATCAAGGCCGCCGTGGCGCAAAGCCGGCTGGTGTGATGCGGCGCCGTCTGTGGTTCAAGGCCAAGAGCCACGGCTGGGGCTGGAAGCCGGCGACCTGGGAGGGCTGGGTCGCGACCTCGATCTACGCCGCGGCGTTCGGCATCTGGATCGCCTATTGGGTCAGGTCCGCCGAGGCCGGCGCGGACAATCCCTATCTGGGCTTCGTGCCGCTCTTGATCCTGACCGGCGGGTTCGTCCTGCTGTGCTGGACCAAGGGCGAGAAGCCGCGCTGGAGCTGGGGCCGCAACCGCGGGTCGATCCGATGACCGCGGCGCGGGACCTTGCCGCGGTGTCGGCGATGGTCTTTGCGCTCGTTCCCGCGGCCGCCCTGGCGCAGGGCGGCAGCGTGGACCAGGCCAAGCGCTACGAGGAGTTTCTCAACAGCAAGCCCTATCTCGGCTACGTCGAAGCGCGGCTCAACGAGATGGAGCCGCCGCCGCTGAAGGCGGAGTGCGCCGTCGTCAAGCTGGTGGGGCGCGAGACCTCGTTCATGATCGCCGACGTGCGCTTCGCCCCGGGCGTCTTCATGCCGCAGGCCGGGCAGTGGGTCGACCGGCTCGCGGTCGAGCGCTGCGGCAAGCGCGGCACGCGCAACATCCTGATCGCCGTGCGCGAGAAGGAGAAGCTGACGCCCGCCCAATTGATCCCCGGCCGCACCGCCACATCGCCCCTGCTCCAGCGCGACGCGGTGCGTGCCGCCGCGGTCGCCGCGCGTGTGAAGCTGGGCTGCCAGGACGCGGTGCACGCCGTGGACTCGGCGGTCGAGGGCCGGTTCCAACCCGGCGCCCCTTGGCGCGAGGACTGGACCTTCGTGGGTTGCGGCAAGACCGCGGTGGTGGGCATCGCCTTCACGCCCGACGGCAAGGGCGGCAGCACGTTCTCGGCCAAGGCGAAGTAGCGAACCTCAGCCCGCCGCCCGCTTCAGCCACAGGGCATGGAGATTGAGCCAGGCCGTGAAGGCGAAGCCGGCCAAGGCGAGGGCGCTTATGCCCACGGTCTGGACGCTGCCGGCGGCGATGCCGCGGCGAAAGGCGAAGGCGGTGATGACCAGCATCAGCGCCGACGCCGCGAGGCCGAAGCCGAGCCGGAAGGCGGACAGGCGCCGCGCCCGCGCCATCTGGATGTCGCGCAAGCTGCGGCGCTCCTCCAGGCGCGGCAGGCCGGCCAGGGCGGGGCGCATGGCGAAGTAATAGGCGATCACCGCGAAGAACCCGCCTACCGCCATCACCGCAAAAGCCGCGATGGCCGCGCCGAGCCGCGGATACTGCGGCAGGATGCGTATGCTGAACGGCAGGCCGGCCAGCACCAGGAGCATCAGGCACATCGCCGCCCAGAAGTAGAAGCGGTCGAGCCGCGCCTCCAGCGCCGCCTTCTGCGCGGCATCCACGGCGTAGCCGTGGCCCCAAACGCCGTGCGGGAAGAACATGTACCCGCCGCCCGCCCTGGGCTCGAAGGCGGATTGCGCGGAAACGGCCCTGAATCGCCGGATCACGGCGGTCCCCCATGAAGCCTTTTTGCCCCTGCGCGCGTTAGTGTATGCGATAGTCCCGGAAACGGCAGCGGTTCCCCATGACCTCCGTCCGCCAAGTCCGCATCGGCAGGCTCAGGCTCGCCAACGACCGGCCGCTCGCGCTGATCGCGGGGCCGTGCGCGCTGGAGAGCCGCGCGCACGCGCTCGAGATGTCCCGCGCGCTGAAGGAGCTGTGCGGCAAGCTCGGCATCGGCCTCGTCTACAAGACCAGCTTCGACAAGGCCAACCGCACCTCGGCCTCCTCGGCGCGCGGCATCGGCATGAAAAAGGGCCTGCCGATCCTGGCGGAGCTGCGCGAGAGCGTGGGCGTGCCGGTGCTGACCGACGTGCACGAGCCGGAGCAATGCGCGCCCACGGCCGAGGCGGTGGACGTGCTGCAAATCCCCGCGTTCCTGTGCCGGCAGACCGACCTCTTGCTCGCGGCCGGGCGCACCGGCAAGCCGGTCAACGTCAAGAAGGGCCAGTTCCTGGCGCCCTGGGACATGAAGAACGTGGTGGCGAAGATCGACTCCACCGGCAACCGCAACGCGCTGGTGTGCGAGCGGGGGGTGAGCTTCGGCTACAACACGCTGGTGAGCGACATGCGCGCGCTGCCGATCCTGAAAAGCATCGGCAGCCCGGTGGTGTTCGACGCCACGCATTCGGTGCAGCAGCCCGGCGGGCAGGGCGGCACCTCCGGCGGCCAGCGCGAGTTCGTGCCGGTTTTGGCGCGGGCGGCGGTTTCCATCGGCGTGGCGGCGGTGTTCATGGAAACCCACCGCGACCCGGACAAGGCGCCGAGCGACGGCCCCAACATGGTGCCGCTGAAGCAAATGCGCGGCCTGGTCGAGACGCTGATGGAATTCGACCGGCTCGCCAAGGCCCGGCCGCTGCCGCCGGTTTAGGCAAATCCCGGATTGCCCGTTTCTTGATCGGCCGCGGGCCGGTTGCGCGGGCTGCGAAGCGGCGCCCATTGGCATTTCCCCGCCGGGGCTGCATTCTGTCCCCATAAGAACCGATCAATCGTCCATCGAGGGCCGGAGTGAGGCGGCTTTGTTTCCAGGGGGAAATTCGCCATGAGGTTCGCAGGATTCCGTGCCGCGTGCGCCGCCGCGCTCGCGGCGCTGCTGCTCGCCGTGCCGGTGCTGGCGTACGACGGTCCGGTCGAGAAAAAGACCTTCGCGCTGCCGGTCTACACGACCGTCGGCGGCAAGATGATCAAGGACGTGAAGGTGGGCTGGGAGGCCTACGGCAAGCTCAACGAGGCCAAGAGCAACGTCATCCTGATCCCGCATTTCTTCTCCGGCAACTCGCACGCCGCCGGCAAATACAAGCCCGAGGACGCGGCGCCCGGCTATTGGGATTCGATCATCGGCGCGGGCAAGCCGGTCGACACCGACCGGTTCTACGTGGTGAGCGTCGATTCGCTGGTCAATCTCAACGCCAAGAGCCCGGCGACGGTGACGACCGGCCCCGCCTCGATCAACCCCGACACCGGCAAGCCCTACGGCATGAGCTTTCCGGTCGTGACCATCCGCGACTTCGTCAACGTGCAGAAGGCGCTGATGGACTCGCTCGGCGTCAAGAAGCTGTACGCCGTGATGGGCGCGTCGATGGGGGCGCTGCAGGCGCTGGAATGGGCCGCGGGCTATCCCGAGATGGTGGAGCGCGTGGTGCCGGTGATCGGCGCGGGCGAGGCCAGCGCCTCGCTGATCGGCTGGCTCAACATCTGGGCCGCGCCGATCAAGCTCGACCCGAACTGGAACGGCGGCGACTACTACGGCAAGGCCGAGCCGGTGAAGGGCCTGGCCGAGTCGCTGAAGATCGTGACGCTGCACGCGCAGGGCGTGGAATGGGCGGCCAACGGCTTCGGCCGCAAATGGGCCGCGCCCGACAAGAACCCGCTGGCTTCCTTCGACAACAAGTTCGCGATCGAGGAGACGCTGGACAAGGCCTCCGCGGCCCGCGCCGCGGCCAGCGACGCCAACTCGTTCCTCTACCTGGTCAAGGCCAACCAGCTCTATTTCCACGACAACCCCGGCGGCCTCGAAGCGGTGGCGAAGAAAATCTCCGCCAAGATGCTGCTGCTGCCGGCCAAGGGCGATTGGATCTTCCCGGCCGAAAACGCGCGCAAGCTTCAGGCCGCGACCAAGACCACGGGCTGGGCGGCGGAATTGGCCGAGATCGAGGGCCCGAACGGGCACCTCAACGGCGTGATCCACATCGCCAAGCAGGGCGAGGCGCTGAAGGCGTTCCTGGCCAAATAACTCCACCAAGCGGGCGCCGCGCGCATCAGATGATCGCGTGGCGCACCTTGGCGGAGACCCACTCGCTCAACAGCACCGTTGCCAGGATCACCAGCAGGATCAGGCTCACCTGCGGCCACGCCAGCACGTTGAGCGAGGCCTCGAGCTGCAGGCCCAGCCCGCCCGCGCCCACCAGCCCCACCACCGCGGATTCGCGGATGTTGATGTCCCAGCGGAACACCGTGATGCCGGCGAAGGCCGGCATGATCTGCGGGGCGATCGCGTAGTCCATCACCTGGGCGGGGCTGGCGCCCGCGGCGGTCACCGCCTCGACCTGGCTTTGGTCGATCTCCTCGATCGCCTCGTACAGCAGCTTGCCGACGAAGCCGATCGAGCGCAGCGCGATGGCGACGATCCCGGCCGCCACGCCGGGCCCCATGATCGTCACCAGCAGCAGCGCCCAGATCAGCGCGTTGATCGAGCGCGACGAAACGATGATCAGGAGCGCCACGGGCCGGACCAGCGCGGCGCTGGGCGTGGTGTTGCGCGCGGCCAGGAACGCGATGGGCACGCCCATGACCACGGCGAGCAGCGTGCCGAGCGTGGCGATCGCGACGGTGTCCCACAGCGGCCGCCACAGCTTGGCCATGTACTCCCAGCGCGGCGGCACCATGCGGTCGGCGATGTCGGCGGCCTGCACCGGCGCGTCGCTCACGAACGCCCAGATCGTGTCCTCGGTCATCACCTGCCACGAGAACACCGCCAGCGCCACCAGCGCGAACCACGCCGCCCAGCGCGCGAGAGCCGCGCGCGGCGTGCGCAGCCGCCAATCCAACCGTGCCCCGGCGGTCGTCAGCACCGGCATGGCTATTGGATCCGCTTGCGCACGAGGCTGGAGGAGTATTCGCACGCCATCACGATCGCGATGATCAGGATCAGGATCGCCGCGGCGCTGTCGAACTCGTAGCGGTCGAGCGCGGTGTTGAGCGTGGCGCCGATCCCGCCCGCGCCGACGATTCCCACCACCGCCGACTCGCGGAAGTTGATGTCGAAGCGGTACATGCTGAGGCCGATCAGCCGCGGCATCACCTGGGGCTGGATGCCGTAGTTGACGAGCTGCGCCCAGGTGGCGCCGGTGGCGCGGATCGCTTCGGCCTGGGCCGGGTCGGTATCCTCGATGTCCTCGGCCAGGAGCTTGGCCAGGAACCCGATGGTGGCGAACGACAGCGTCAGGAACCCGGCCAGGGGCCCGAACCCCACCATCGCCACGAACAGGATCGCGACAATGATCTCCTGGAAGCTGCGCGAGAGGGCGATGATCGCGCGGCAGGCGAGGTAGACCGGCAGCGGCGCCAGGTTGCGCGCGGCGCCGACCCCGATCGGCACCGAGATCGCGATCCCAACGACCGTCGCGGTCACGGTCATGGTCAGGCTCTCCTGCATGCCGAGCAGGATGTCCTCCCAGCGCGAAACGAAGTCGGGATGCGCGAAGGCGGCGGCGAAGCGCCAGCCGCGCACCAAGCCTTCGCTCAGCCGCGCCCAGTTGATCTCGAGCGCGCCGACCGCGAGCGCGAGATAGAGCGCCGCCCCGCCGTAGATGGCCCAGCGCAGCCAGGCCCGCTCGATGAACGGCGGCCGCTTCCAGCGCGCCGGGTAGGGGACGGCGGCCGCGGCGGCGGTCACGTCAGCCCCGCCAGGCGCTCGCGCTCGGGCTCGCCGCCGTGCGCGGCGTGGGGCGCGGGCGCCGCCTCCTCATCCTCGTCCTCGCGCTTGATCGAGCGGGTCCAGTCCTCCTCGCCGTAGATGCGCGTCAGCGCCTCGGGCGTGAGCGCCGCCGGCGGGCCGTCGAACACCACGCGGCCCTGGCGCAGGCCGACGATGCGCTGCACGAACATCTGCGCCAGGTTGACGTCGTGGATGTTGACGATCGCCGCCAGGTTGCGCTCGGCGCACAGCTCGCAGATCAGCCGCATGATCTGGCGCGAGGTCTTGGGGTCGAGCGAGGCGGTGGGCTCGTCGACCAGCAGCATGTCGGGGTCCTGCACCAGGGCGCGCGCGATGCCGACGCGCTGGCGTTGCCCGCCCGACAGCGCGTCGGCGCGCTTGTCGACGTGCTCCATGAGGCCGACGCGGTCGAGCGTGGCGAACGCCTTGGCGACGTCCTGCGGCGGATAGCGGCGCGCGAAGCTGCGCCAGAACCCGACATAGCCGAGCCGGCCCGACAGCACGTTCTCCATCACCGTCAGCCGCTCGACCAGCGCGAATTCCTGGAAGATCATGCCCATGCGCCGGCGCGTCTGCCGCAGCGCCTTGCGCCCAAGCCCCGTGATCTCCTGCCCTTTGAGGTAGATCCGCCCCGCGCTGGGCTCGACCAGGCGGTTGATGCAGCGGATCAGCGTCGACTTGCCCGCCCCGGACGGGCCGATCAGGCCCATCACCTGGCCCGCCGGCACCTCCAGGTCGACACCGTCCAGCGCCAGGTCGCCGGTGCGGTAGCGCTTGGCAAGGCCCTCGATCCGCAGCATGAAAGGGGGCGCCGGCTCAGGTCGTGCCCTTGCAGGTATATTTCAGGCCCAGCGCCTGGTCGATGTCGCGCACGATCTGCCAATGGCCCTTGTAGGTGATGGGAATGAACTTCTGCGCCGGCGGCTGGGACTTCTCGAATTCCTTGAGCAGCGCCGTGCCTTCCCATTTGAACGAGAAGAACGCCTGCTTCACCTTCTCCGCGAGCGCCGGCTTCAGGTTGTAGACGTGCCCGTAGGCGGTGGTGGGGAAGGTCTGCGACGTGTACACCACCTTGAACTGCTCGGCCTTGACCACGCCGCGCGCGATCATGCGGCCGCGGACCGAGCTCGCGATCGACGCCGCCGGATAGTCCTTGTTGGCCACGCCGATGATCGAGTTGTCGTGCTTGCCGGAGAATACCGGGGTGTAGTCCTTTCCCGCCTCGAGCTTGAACTTGTCGCGCAGCAGGGCCGAGGGCGCCTTGTAGCCCGAGTTCGAGGTCTCGGCGGTGAACGCCATCTTCTTGCCCTTGATGTCCTCGACCTTCGCGATGCCGCTGCCGGGATAGGTGATGATCTCCATTTCGTAACCGAACTCGCCCTTGTTCGACGCCATCATGGCGAACGGCACGAAGCCCGCGCAGTTGACCGCGAGCGGGTTGGAGCCGGTGTTGAACCCCGCGACGTGCAGGCGCCCGGCGCGCATCGCCTCGATCTGGGCGGCGTTCGACTGCACCGGGAAGAACTGCACCTTCTTGCCCGTGGTCTTGGCGAGGTGGTCTAGGAACTCCTGCCACACCTTGGCGTACACCGCCGGGTCCTCGACCGGCGTGTAGGCGAAGATCAGCGTCGGCGGATCGACCAGTTGTTTCGGGTCGGTCGGCGCGTCCGCCACCAAGTCGTTGTTGGCGTCCTTGAAGCGCTCGTCCAGCGCCTGCGCCGGCGCGGCCGTCAGCGCCAGCGCCGCCAGCGCGGCAAGGGCGAAATACGGGCGGATGTTGCGCATGGTCTTCCTCCCCGGTTCTTACGATGACGTTTTTGTTACGCGCACAGGCAATACAGCAAAATCGGGGCGCTGCAAACCCGGGAAGTCCGCAGGTGCGCGCCCGCGCCCAGTGGCGATCCCAGTGGCGATCCCAGTGGCGGTCCCAGTGGCGGTCCCACCGGCACGGCCCCTTACCTTTTGCTTGATCCACGTCATTTCGCCGCGGCGGAGGCCATGTGAGCCTTCGCGCGGCTGCCGGCACATCCCGGCAAGATGGAGGCACCCATGCGGCGACCCGGCGCCTTGCGGCGAAAGACCGCAGCCTTGGTCCTGGCGGGCGCGCTGGCGGCGGCGCTGCCGTTGGCAGCCTGGGCGGACTCGCACAGCCGCCCAAGCGGCGCGCGCAGCCACCCCGGCAGCTACCGCGGCCATTCCGGTTATCACTATCGCAGCGACGCGCTGATCGGCGGCGTATTCGGCGGCGCGATCCTGGGCTTGTCGCTCGGCGCGCTGGCGCGGCCCTACTATGGCCCGCCGCAATACATCTACGTCGACCCGCCGCCGGCCTACTACATTCCGCCGCCGGTTCCGCCCTATCCGCCGGTCCCGGTCTATCCCGCGCCCGATCCCTATGCGGCGCAGCCCGGCTACTACTACGCGCCCGCGCCGGTACCCCCGGTGCAAACCGCGGCGCAGCGGCTGGAGGAATTGCAGGAAGCGTGCAAGCGCGGGTTGATGTCGAAGCAGGAATGCGACGCCAAGCGCAAGGCGATTATCGAGGGAATGTGACCATGACCGTCCAGCCGACCGCACTTGCCCGCGCCGCGATCGCGGCGGCCGTGGCGTCGACGCTTTGGACGGGGCCGGCCCGGGCGCAAGGCGCCGGCGCCCCGGCCGCGGCCCCGGCAACCGCGGCGCAAGAGCGCCCCGCCGTGATCGCCCCGAACGGCGACATCGCGGACCTGGCCTGTTCCGTCGCCAAAGGCACGATCTGCCGGCCGGGCGAAGGCTGCAACCCCGCCGAGAAGCTGGGCGAGGAGAAGCTGCCGATCAAGATCACCATCGACTTCGACAATCGCGTGGTCATGTCGGCGCTCTCGCGCGGCTACATCAGCGCCTCGCGCATCTCGCTCCTGGCGCGCGACGGCGACCAGTTGATGCTCCACGGCATCGAGCACGGGTTCGCGTGGCTGATCTCGGTCGACGAAAAGACCCGCGTGTTGTCGATGTCGATCAACTCGGCGCGCGGGGCGTTCGCGGGCTTCGGGGACTGCGTCGCGGTCGAGGTATTGCAGAACAAGAAATAGGCCGAACCGGCGTCGCCTCCGATGATCCGCAAGCTGAAGCAGGGCTATGTGGTCCTGTCGGAGAAAGGCCGCAACCTGGGCGGGCCGTACCGCTCGCGCGAAGAGGCCGAGAAGCGCCTGCGCCAGGTCGAGTTCTTCAAGCACCGCAGGGGCAGAAGGCGGCCGCGCGGCCGCGCTTGACCGTTGCCGCCGCGCGTCTGATCTTTGCCGGACCTAGGCGGGGGAACCCATGGGCGCGGTGATCGACAGCTTCATCGCCGGCATGCCGGTGATGCTGACGCATTTCCTGGCGGCGATTTTGATCCTGGTCGCCGGCATCGCGATCTACAACGCGGTCACGCCGTTCCACGAGCTCAAGCTGATCCGCGAGGGCAATTCCGCCGCCGGCGTGTCGGCCGCGGGCGCCACCATCGGCCTCGCGCTGCCGATCGCGGGGGCCTTGGCCGGCAGCGTCAACCTCTACGACCTCGCGGTCTGGGGCACCGTGGCGCTGGTCGTGCAGCTTCTGACCTTCGCCGTCGTCGCCGCCGTCGTGCGGCGGCTGGTGGAATCGATCACGCGCGGCGAGATGGCCTCGGCGCTGCTGCTGGCCGGCGTGCAGATCTCGGTCGGCCTCATCAACGCGGCGGCCATGCGCGGCTAGGGCGCGCGGCCGGCGAAGGGGTGGACGCATGACGGACATGCCGCCGAAAGCGCGCGACGCGTCCCTGCTCGACGCCTTGCTGCCGCCCGACATGGCACTCGCCTGCGAGGCCGCCGGCACGGTCAAGGCGGGGCGCGACGCGGTCGCGCTGGTCGTGCTGGGGCTGCTCGCGGGGGCGTTCGTCGCACTCGGTGCGCTGTTCATGACCGTGGTGCTGACCGGGGCCGACGAGCTTCCCTGGGGCGTCGCGCGGCTGCTCGCCGGTCTCGTGTTCTCGCTCGGGCTGATCTTGGTGATCGTCGGCGGCGCCGAGCTGTTCACCGGCGACTCGTTGATGATCGTGGCCTGCGCCAGCGGGCGCATCACGCCCGGCGCGCTGCTGCGCGCCTGGTCGCTGGTCTATGCCGGCAACATCGGCGGAGCGGTCGGCACCGCCGCGCTGGTGTTCCTTGCGGGACAGCACGGATTCGGCGGCGGCGCCGTCGGCGAAACCGCCCTCGCCGTCGCCTCGGCCAAGGCGGCGTTGCCGACGTTCAAGCTGTTCTTCCTCGCGGTCTTGTGCAACGTGCTGGTGTGCCTGGCGGTGTGGATGTCGTTCGGGGCGCGCAGCGCGACCGACAAGGTCATGGTGATCGTGCCGCCGATCGCGGCCTTCGTGGCCGCCGGGTTCGAGCATTCCATCGCCAATCTCTACCTCTTGCCCTTCGGTCTGGCCGTCAAGGCCTGGGCCGGGCCGGAGTTCTGGGCCGCGATCGGAAAGGACGCGGCCGATTACGCGGAGCTGACCGCGGCCAACGCGCTGCACAACGTCGCCGTCGCTACCATCGGCAATCTCGTGGGCGGCAGCTTGATGGTCGGCGCGGTGTACTGGTTCCTGTTCCTGCGCCGGCGCGCTTGAGGCATGTCGGCGCCCGCCGGTAGCCCTTCCGTAGCCTAGGACGCGCGGGCGATGCGTTTCATCGACAAGTTCCTGGTGGCCCTGGCCCTGCTGATGTTCGGGCAGGCGCTGGTCCAGGCTGCGATCCGGCACTGGGACGATTTCGCGCAGATCGCGCGCCGCCCGCCGCCCTCCTGGCAGAAGCCTGCGCCCGGCGCGCCCACGGACCGTCCCGCGCCGCATACCCCGCTCGGCGCCAACTTGCTGCCGTCGGCCAGCGACCGCGATCCCGTGATTCAGGTCAATCCCGCGCCGCCGCGGCGAGCCGACACGCGCTCGACCGGCACCG
>Ga0114930_10004814_pt1 | contig 11262 bp, 8 predicted proteins | sample AnhtaG_FD_87300 | JGI IMG/M metagenome (GOLD analysis project Ga0114930, IMG submission 87300) | Deep subsurface microbial communities from Anholt, Denmark to uncover new lineages of life (NeLLi) - Anholt_01485 metaG | ecosystem: Environmental > Aquatic > Marine > Oceanic > Sediment | place... | reverse complement strand
GCGACACGAGATGGGTTGGGCGATCTTCTGGCTGGAGGATTTTCTCAGATCAAAAAAAAGCGGCCTGAATTGGAATACTACATGATGCATGTGAAGGGGCTTGCTTTTGCTCACTATGAACCAAGAGCGTTTTACGGAATGGGTCTAGCATACGGGACATCGAGCCGTGGGGCTTGTCACAACGTGGGCGGTTGGACCATTCGCGATGAACTCTTAACCAAAACGCATGACCGCTTTGCGACGAACGGAAAGGGGCGCCTGGTTCAGACCCTCCAGGACAATCGTGCATATGTGGACTCTCTTGGCATTTGCACGGTCGTCCGAGGTGCCCTGGGATTTACCGATACACCCACGGGGAAGGTGTTGGAATACGTGACTGGATATGATTTCAACCCAGAATTGATGACCATCGGAAACAGGATCTATACCTTAGAGCGGCTGATTCTCAATCGGGAAGGGATTACGAGAAAGGACGATCTGCTCCCCAGACGGATCATGGAGGAATCACTGCCCGAAGGCATGGCCAAAGGGAAGGTCATTACCCCGGATATGTACGAAGAGATGCTGGATGAGTATTACCAGGTCCGGGGTTGGGATGAAAATGGGGTACCAAGGAAGGAGACGCTCTCAGATCTTGGCCTGCAAGATGAAGATATTTTCGCACCTGAAAGTAGGGGTTATGAGGGCACACTGGAGACGGGTTGAGCCTCCTTGGAAACCCGAAAAAAAGCAGTAGAAGGAGATCCAACGTAAATGGAGAAAGTGCGAATCTGTTTGGTGGGGGCAGGCCGGGCTGGAATGGTCCATGCAAAAAATGTCGTCCATTACATACGGAGTGCGGTGTTGGTTGCCCTCGTGGATACTAACCAAAAGGCACTGGAAGAGAGCGGGAGAGAGCTTGGTATTAAAAATCTGTATACAGATTACAGAGAGGCCTTAACTAGGGATGATGTGGAGGCGGTGATCATTGTCACACCCACCTTCACCCATGCAGAGATCGCCTGCTATGCAGCTCAGAATAAGAAGCACATCATGTTAGAGAAGCCGATGGCCCTAAGCCCGGGTGAATGTGACAGGATTAATGATGCAACGAAGAACAATGCCGTCAAGCTCCAAATAGGATTTATGCGCCGCTTTGATATGGCCTTCACCAAGGCGAAAGCGATCATCGATACAGGTGAGATGGGTCGAGTCATGATCATAAAATCGACCGGGAGGGGACCTGGGCTTCCTCCTCCTTGGGCCTATGATTTGTCTCGAAGCAATGGAATGTTAGCTGAGGTGAATAGCCACGATTTTGATTCCATACGATGGCTGGTGGGTAGCGATTACGAACGGGTCTATGCACAGGCTGAGAACTTTAAATGCCAGGGCCTGAGAAAGGAATACCCCAACTTCTACGACAATGCCGTGGTCAATGTTCGCCTCAAAAACGGTTCTTTGGGCTTTGTCGATGGAACATGTCCAGCGGGTTACGGCTACGATGCTCGAGTGGAAATCTTGTGTGAAAAGGGTCTGATTCAGATTGGTGATTTTAAGGAGCCGGGTTTCACGTGGGTCAAAGGCGACGGAACCACGGTTCACTCGGCTTTCAGAAGCTGGCGAGATCGGTTCAAGGATGCATATCTAGCGGAAATGGAGCATTTTGTGAGGGCAATCCTCAACGACAGTGAGCCTTGTGTTACCGGCGAGGATGGGAAGAAGGCTGTTGAGGTCGTCATTGCAGCCAACAAGTCGATCCAGACAGGCATCCCCATCCAACTAGGTTAAAACAGGAAGAATCTATGTTCGCTGCCACATACACCCAAGACGAAAAGCTCCAGTTGGAAGAATTATCCATGCCCGACATTCGTGATGATGAGATGCTGTTGAGGGTGCAGGCTTCAAGCATCTGCGGTACGGATTTGAGAATCATTCAGCACGGGCATCATAAGCTCCAACCTGGTCAGAAGATCGTCTTAGGTCATGAATTCTCGGGAACCATCGAGACAATAGGAAACCGCGTCCAAAACTATCACCTTGGGCAGAGGGTAGCAGTTGCTCCCAATGTGGGCTGTGGTCTTTGCAGCCAATGTATTGCGGGAAAAGCCAATATGTGCCCACATTATAAAGCCTTTGGAATCTCCTTCAATGGGAGCCATGCGGAATTTGTTAAGATCCCGGCATCTGCAATTTCTCAGGGAAACGTTATGCCCTTGCCCGATGAAGTCTCCTTTGAAGAGGCTTCCTTGAACGAGCCCCTTTCTTGTGTTATTAATAGCATCTCTGCATGCCGGATCGTTTTGGGCGACACGATTGCGATCTTCGGCGCAGGTCCCATGGGGCTCCTCCATTTGATGTTGGCCAAACTCAGCGGTGCCGGGGTCGTCATTGTTTGCGATATAATGGATGATAAGCTGGAAAGGGCCCAGGAGCTGGGAGCAGACCATATCATCAACCCCCAAAGATCTGACCCAAAAAGGGAGATCTTGTCTCTCACTCAGGCACAGGGTGCTGATGTGGTTGTTACGGCCTGCCCGGCGCATTCGGTTCAGGAAGAAGCCATTGAAGTGGCTGCCCCTTTTGGGCGGATTTGTTTTTTTGGAGGTCTCCCCCACAAAGACCCCAAAATCACCATAAATTCAAATCTGATTCACTATCGAAATTTAATCGTCACCGGTGTTACGGGAGGCTCCAATGCTGACTACAAAAAAGGACTAAGGCTATTGGTAGAAAAAAAAATCAATTTGACGGATGTGGTATCAGCGACCTACCCCCTGTCACAGGCTGCTGAAGCCTTCCAGACGGCCCTGACAGGAAGAGCACTGAGGATCATTTTAAGGCCTCATGGATGATGATAGAGTTGGACAAGGATGATTGGGGAGTATAAATACAGCGGGGATGGGCCATGGATATCCTTGTGTATATAATCAGGCCGCGCAGGCCATGACTACGCCTCCATCGAAATGAGAGGGCATAGGTAACTGGCCCTTGACAAAGAGGGTAGTATTAAGATCGAGGATAATCCCAAATGAAAGAGCAATATCTTATCGGGGTCGATGTGGGGACCGCCTCTGTCAAGGCTGGAGTTGTTAGCCTTTCCGGAGAGCTTATTGGTGTAGAGAGCGAGCCATCAAATCTTATTAGTCATGGGCAAGGGCATATGGAACAGGATCCGGACGAGATGCTTTCATCCGCCTTAAGGACGATCAAACGCGTGGTTGAAAGGAACAATGTGAACCCTAGCAGGATCCTCGGAATGAGCTTTGATGGTCAGATGGCAGGGATTATGGCGGTCGATCAGGACTTTCGACCTGTTACGCCATATGATTCCTGGTTGGACACGCGATGCGCTCCCTACGTAGAATTGATGAAGGCACGGGCTGGCAAAGAAGTTTTGGCAAGCACGGGTTGCTATCCAAGCATTAATCACGGTCCCAAAATGCTGTGGTGGAAAGAGGAGCAACCTGACGTCTTTAAAAAGGTCTTTAAGTTTATTCAACCCTCGGCTTATGTTGCTGGACGGCTTGCTGGTCTAAGGGGAGAAGATGCCTTTGTTGATTATACTTATCTGCATTTTTCGGGGTTTGCAAGAACCCAGAAGGGGGAATGGAATACTGATTTGGCCCGGGTTTTTTCTTTTCCCGTGGAAAAATTCCCAGAGATTGTATCGCCTACGAAACAGCTTGGCAAGCTTATCAGGGAATTTGCAGGCAAAACTGGGCTCTTGGAAGGGACTCCAATTATCGCGGGATGTGGAGACACCATTGCAAGTATGTTGGGAGCCGGGGTCATCGAGCCAGGCCAGGCATTTGATGTTGCGGGGACAGCTTCGGTTTTTTCCGTCTGTGTCGATTATTTCAGGGCTGACAGCCTTACCCACACCCTGATGACATCGCGATCCATATTTCCAGGTATTTACTACGCCTATGCCTATATCAACGGAGGTGGTATGTGCCTGGATTGGTTCAGGAAAAATTTCATGGGCCAGGAAGATGAACTCGAAACAATTAACCGTCAAGCAGAAGAGGTCCCCCCTGGATCTCAGGGACTTTTCTTTTTGCCCCATTTAGCAGGCCGAGTTTGCCCAGGAATGCCAGAATATCGTGGTCTCTGGCAAGGATTTGATTTCTCTCACCATCCGAAGCACTTTTATCGGTCGATCTTGGAAGGTATTGCCTATGAATACGCCACCTATCTTAGTCACGTAAAAAGGCTGTATCCAGATTTGAAGGTCAAAAACATTCGAGGAATGGGTGGTGGAAGCAAAAGTGCCTTATGGAATCAAATTAAGAGCAGCGTTCTTGACCTTCCTTATGAAAATTTAAAGACGTCAGAATGTGGGGTGATTGGCTCTGCTTTCACAGTAGGGGTAGGTGTTGGAGCCATCTCAAGCCCCAAGGAGGCTATCGGGCGCATCGTTGTCCCGGAAAAGGATTGGAAACCAAATCCCACACATGTATCCATATATCAAAAACTAATTCCAATCTATTCAGAAATACTCGAGAGCTCTGGACCTCTTCACAGTCTTGTCCATCGATCCATAGCTCGATGATCAGCTCCAAAGGATATTGGGAATGCTCATATAAAATTCATTCATTTTTATCTATATTAAAATATGTAAGGAGAATCTTTCTATGAAGAAAATCTTGATTACACCACGGTCCTTAACAAAAAGTGGGCATCCCGCACTAGAAAAGCTTTCAGAGACTGGTTATCAGTTAGTCTTTTCAACACCTGGGAAACAGCCTTCTGAAGATGAGATTATCAAATTGCTCCCGGGTTGTGTTGGATACCTCGCAGGGGTAGAAAAAATTACTTCTAAGGTATTGGAATCTGCAAAAGATCTAAAGGTTATTAGCAGGAACGGCACAGGGATAGATAATATTGATTTGGAATCTGCAAAAAGATTAAATATTCGCATATGCAACACAGAAGGAGCAAATGCTAGAGGTGTGGCTGAGCTGACAATCGGGCTAATGTTCTCACTTGTAAGATCTATTCCCTATCAGGATGAAAAAATGAAGCAGGAACGATGGGAGAGAAGGAAGGGGATAGAACTAGAAAATTCCACGCTTGGACTGGTTGGGTGCGGAGAGATTGGCCGATATGTTGCCATTCTTGGTCTTGGATTGGGGATGAATGTTTTAGCTCATAGGCGAAATCCCGATCCCTCCTTCTTACCTGGTGAAAATTTTCATTATGTCTCCTTTGATGAGCTTTTGGAGAAGTCAGATATCATCAGCCTGCACAGGCCTGGCACACCGTCCGGTGAGCCTGTGATTAACAGTCAAACGCTAAACAGGATGAAAAAAGGTGTCTATATCATTAACACAGCTCGAGCAAGTCTTTTGGATGAATCGGCAGTATTAAGGGCCCTCGAAAACAACCATATTGCCGGCGTAGCCACGGATGTTTATCCTGAAGAGCCACCGAAGGATTATCATTTGTTAAAGCACGATCGCGTCACAGCCACCCCGCACATCGGCGGTTTTACAAAAGAGAGCATTTTACGTGCGACACGTGATGCTGTAGACAATTTATTAAAATATCTGTAAAGCTCTTTTAGTTTTCGAATAACTAACAGGTCAAATGGTTGTTCTCATAGTTGAAGAAGAAAACTTTAATAAAAAATAAAACCTTTTGTAACAGCGATAACATAGAAAGAGGTAAGCTTTGGAACAGAAAAAGTTATTGGGTTTATTGGAAAGTTATGGGGTTATTCCTGTGGTTGCAATCGAGTCTCTTGAACATGCGATTCCACTCGCTGATGCACTCATTGAAGGTGGTTTACCCGTCGCAGAAATTACCTTTAGAACTCAGTCAGCAGCAGATGTCATTAAAACCTTAAAAAAGGAGAGACCAGAGCTTTTAGTTGGTGCCGGTACTATTCTTTCAGTTGAAAATTTAATCAAGGCTCAAGAATACGGGGCATCATTTGGTGTGGCTCCTGGCTTTAATCCTGAGATTGTCGGAAAAGCCGTTGCATTAGGTTTCCCATTCTTTCCGGGCGTCATGACACCTTCAGACGTAGAAAAAGGGCTCTCAGTCGGTATAAAGATATTGAAATTTTTCCCTGCTGAGGCGAGTGGTGGGCTGTCAATGCTCAAAGCATTGTCTGCTCCCTACGCACACCTGGGCGTTCGATTTATCCCAACAGGTGGTATTAATATCAATAACCTTGAGGGCTACCTTATTTGTAACCAGGTCTTAGCGGTAGGAGGCACATGGATAGCGAAAAAAGATGTGATTGCGTCGCGTCAGTGGGACAGGATCAAAGAAAATGCACTTGCAGTCGGCAAGGTTGTTTCTCAAATTAGAGGGAAGGTATAACACCGTAATAGATAATCTGAATCGGTAAAAGCATAAAAATCATCGTATAGGTTAAAGATAAAAATGCAAATAAGAACAAAAAATGGCCGGGTAGCATTCCCTTTCTCTGTGCAGATCAATTCTGTCAATGGAAAGATGGATGACGGTGCTATCCACATTGAGAGGTTTCTCAGTGACCTGGTAAGTATCTTTGCCGATCCCGATGCCGCAGAGGATTTCTTGAGAAGGAATGCGGATACATTGATATATGAAGTTTATGAAAAAGACATTCCAGAGGTAAATGGTGAGGTGCGGTTTTGCTCAAGCATCACATATCCTGGCAAGATAGGGAATGAATACTTTATGACAAAGGGGCATTTTCACTCAAGACCTGATACTGCTGAGATATATTATTGTATTAGAGGAAGAGGCTACATGCTTATGGAGAAGAAGGATGGAGAGCATGTGCTGGAAGAGATGCTTCCTGGAACGGTAATATATGTCCCTGGATACTACGCCCACAGATCCATAAATATTGGTGATGAACCCTTAATCTCTCTACCTGTTTATCCTGGGGATGCAGGCCACGATTATGGGACTATGGAGGAGCGTGGATTCAAACACCTCATCGTAGAAAAAAACGGAAAGCCTGTGGTCATTGAAAATCCAAGATATGGGAGGATGGGAAGGTAGTTGTTTGAAAAAAGTAGGGGACCTTGTTCCTGAATCAACTTACAAATACTTGTCAATTTCGAGCAGATACTCGAAATTTGCAGCTCGAACGACGGCCGAGGTGCTCACGCCAACGAAACAATATTGGATGAATCCCCGTGCGCAACTCATGCTGAGAAATTGTTTAAGAAAAAAGCCGTGCTCCCGATCTCTATCGGGAATCACGGCTTTTGCAGCTCTTACATATCAGTGATCGATTATCAGATAAACTTGTCCTGAGTTCAGTCGAAGGAAACCCCTAACAACCCGCCCTGGGATGAGGAAAGTCGGTCAAAGGGAAGTGCTTGCAACCGCCTTTTGTTCATGCAAATACTTAATATTTAAGATGCGACCCTTGGTCTTTTCCCAGAAACCTACCCATGTATTTTCTTGAGCAGCCAGGCCATGTTTTGGCCCAACAGTCTCGTGACCTCTAAGGCGTCCTCGTCTTTTTCTACATCCCCCTTGTCCAGCCCAAACCCCATGTTCCAATAGTTGGAACCGGGAACGATCATCTGACTAATAAAAAAGAAATGATTCATGGTATCGAATGAATGGATGGAACCCCCTCGAGCCGCGGTGACCACAGCGGCGCCGACCTTGCGTCTCAATAGATCACCGTTGTTCCTGACCACATAACCGGCCCTGTCGATCAAGGCTTTCATTTCGGTCGTGACATCGGCGAAATAGGTGGGCGAACCAAGGACAATGCCGTCGGCTTTAAGCATTTTTTCAATGCATTCATTCGCCACATCATCTTTCACGGCGCAGCGCTGATCTTGATTCTCTTTGCATTTTTCGCATGCAATGCAGCCATGAATCTTCTTTCCTGCAAGCTGATAAAGCTCCGTTTCTATCCCTTCCTTTTTTAGCTCCGCAAGCACACAATTAAGCAGAATCGCCGTGTTTCCGTCCTTTCGAGCACTACCGTTGAATGCAACAACCTTCATGACTTGGCCTCCTTATTTGACTGGCATAGGCAAAAGTTGATCATTGCCCAATCTTAAAAGCTTAGGAGAATAGATATTTTTTCTGAATATGTCAATCCTTTATGTAACAGGGTTATGTTTCAAAATATGTTCACATTTGCAAGATGGAATTTAAAGCACCGGGAAATCTTAGTTTAGTTCAACAGCAATATCAGAGCGCGCCAAAGGGCTGGCAGGGACATCATTATCATCCACTTAAAGCGCCTTGCCTGGACCCAAGAGCAGATTGCGGACGTGGTGGGGGTAAATCAGCAAAGAGTTTCTCAAATTACCAATAATGCCAATTTTAGCGAAATTGGTAATTTAGTCTCCCAGGGCCGGGACATGGATTACATTGACCTTCTGAAGTGTGCCGGGTGGGAAATCACCCATATAATTGATTGCCCCATGTCCACGCAACGGTTTCAGGCAAACATGGTAGCCCAGATGCAAGAAAACCGAACCCTCGAAATCGTTGGACGCTCCCTGATTACAGGAAGAAAGAAGTGATCTTTAAATTTGGGTTCTGGAATTGTAGAGGACATCCTATATTCCCTCTATCCCCAGAGGAGTAGCTCCGCCCCAGAATACCCTATTTCCTTCACCGCCAGCTGACAAAACACTCTCTTTGCCCTTACTACATCTCTCTTTACCCAAAACAGCTTTGAGCAGAAATGGGTAAGAAAAATCAGTCCATAATCACCTACAGCAACTGAAAGATAGTGATCAATGCAGCTGAAGATATGAAAGTCGTATCAAAATGTTTCTGGAGGCCTGCAAATTGCGGGTATATAGCAGATCACAGGTCGGGGAAAATGGTTATAATCTTTTTACGAAGCATCTTCTGAACGAATGTCCCCCACTTTGAAAATCTGACTTTCAATATTATTGAATTGTAACCTATTGGTAATAATTAACAAAAGGAAAGGAAAACATGAAACAGAGTTATCGGCGTACCAACCGATGGCCTGTTATGTTTTGAGCGGTAACACTTATCGAGATTTGCTAATTTATCAACAGGTTTCCAGTTACCATCAAAACACAGATGGAGCATTTCTGTGTTTTTCACAAATGTATCATGTGCTTTTCTTGCCCAATCTGACGGCGTTTCCGATTGGACGTAACCTAACATCCCTGCCTCGTCCTGTTCACTTGCATAATTTCCGGAAAGGAACTGTCTCAACCCATCTGTCCCAAGATACTTGTCCATTTTAGCATGGGTTTGAGAAGAGAGCCTTTTGGCTTCGAAAGGATAGCGTGGATGCTTGCCGGCGCCTGTACGTTCAAATTCGATGTCCAGCTTAAGTCGCCGTTTTCCCAGCCTATCCGGGGCATTGATTCGAGGATCGTCATGTATTGCATAATAACTAACCCATGAGGGACCTGAACGGTCTTCTGTCACATTCCTGATCTCTCTTATGAGTTCACCTGTAATATCTTCTTCTTCGGAATCCTGGAAAGCCAAAAAATCAAGGCGTTCGTATCCCCGTCTGAGCAATTCAAAAACTTGTCTGCGAAAGACACTACGATATTCGTGCCGGTCATCGGAAGCGCTTCTGTGTGTTTGAAAGCCTCTGCTTATGGTCATCTAATTGTTATCTCCGGTCATGGTCAGCTTTTCGGCAATGAATTCATCTGCATCAACAAGAGCTTGACTCTTAAGCCAGGAAAGTCTTTGTAACGGCTTTACAAAGTAAGTAGTGCGGCCTTCAAACAGCTTTAAATTTCGGTTAAAATATATCCACTGTCCCTGTTCCCTTAAAAGACCCTCTCTGATCCTTTTGAACTCTCTTTTCGTGTCCTGATCTTCAACCCTGACAACACTAACCGAGCCAGCAGGTGGTTTTCGGGGATGTTCTATTTTTGTTATGGCCAAATCATGTGAATAGAAAACCGTAATGCGATGTTGATCTTTAATATCGCCGTCCAGAAAATTATCAAGTTCCGCTTTTAGGGCTTCGGCATATGCATGCATCTCTGTTTCATCCGCCGGTTTAACTGCCTCATTATCTATCCTGCCTTCATTTAGCCTTTTCCGTAGCAGAAGCAAATCCTGAATCAGCCAGCGTTCGGTTTGAGTAATACCAAGCAGGGTATAAACATTTTCATTCAACTGTTTCAGCAATGGTGTAATATTAATCATTTCTTCATGCATGTTGAAAAGAGTATTTTGATATTGACTTGATGTTGCCCGGACGAGTTCATCATGAAAAGAGGCCCATTCAGAAAGTTCGTGCGAAGACAAATCATCTAGCGGAATCGGAAGTTTTTCTAAATCATTCTTGTGTGATATGTCTCTTTCGATACCCCAAAATGATGAAGATAAGAATTGATGATAAAGAGCAATATCAGAACTAAGATATAGGGAAAGTGCTTTAAGTAGACTTATCTTAGAATCACTTCCAGCAATTCCAATTTGTCTGGGTGGGACTACAATGAATTCGGTGGAGAACACTGCAAATCTCCTTGCTTGATCAACAATAATGTGTGGTGGATAGCAGATTTTAAGCGGTATTGCTCCGCGTCCCTTTCTAACATAGGCCTCAGATGCTTTGACCGTGTTTAAGGCATCTTCAGGAAAGGAGAAGATCCTGCCGCATTCGCGCAGCCTATCCATGTGGAGTCTGTTTTTGCCTATGACTACAGGAAGAGGTTCAACTGGCCTATTGGCTTTTCTGTCATCCAACTCCAGACCCGGATGGATGTCTAACTCATGCTTCTCTCTGAACTCAAAAAGTGATGGAAAACGTTTTTCCAGGGTCTTTAAAAGATATTTATCCCGCACAGATCCCCACATAGCCAGTTTCCATGGCTGATTATTTCCCGAGGCAGCATCCATCCGTGAAATTTCGCGTATTTCATCAGCATTGACAAGGACGCTCCATAGCTTTTCCCCTTTTCGGTTATCAACTCCATATCGGGACAATTGATTAATTGCAAACGGGGCAAAGGTAACGATATGAGAAGAGATGTGATTATTATCTTTTTGTAAAACCGAATAAAAGAAAGCTGCGGCAGGTTTTGTAGACCCTTGAAATAGAAGATGGCGAAGGTTGGAAAAATTCACAATGCACAGAACGTCCATCCGGTTAAAAAATTGCTGTCTGAATTTGGTTGCATGTGTCTTAAACAACGTTGCAGCGGGCAGCAACAGACCAACCAGCCCTTGGTTTGAAAGGTGTTGAGTTACTTCCCAGGCAAAGGCTTCGGCTATTTGATTATCGCTGGTTGGAAATTGCTGCTTATTTTTTTGGATCCAATCAAGGGCAGCCTTGGCGCCTTTCTCAAGTTC
>Ga0114930_10004810_pt1 | contig 11265 bp, 13 predicted proteins | sample AnhtaG_FD_87300 | JGI IMG/M metagenome (GOLD analysis project Ga0114930, IMG submission 87300) | Deep subsurface microbial communities from Anholt, Denmark to uncover new lineages of life (NeLLi) - Anholt_01485 metaG | ecosystem: Environmental > Aquatic > Marine > Oceanic > Sediment | place... | reverse complement strand
TGTCAACTATCAAGCTAACAAACCTGTTAAATGGCCGTTGCTCAATGAGGGGGTTGGCTAGCTTCCTCGAGTTATCACCTAGCGATTGACCTGCAACCCGATTGAACGAAAACTCATTTTGTTGCCTCCTAGATTTTCACACCTAACAATAATGGAGCCCGTGAAGACACCTACGATACAGGGGATGCTCTTGTTGAGCGCGCGGGTTACCCTTCCGAGAAGGCTACCGACAGGAGAACTTTTGAGGCAGGCTTAATATACTATTAACTCCTGACCTTCACGGAAGTGGAAGCCGCCGCCAAACGATCAACCAATATGCTTACTGCGGTTTCATAATCTGACGAATAAGACTATAATAGGGCTATATAAGGGCTTGACAAGGGTTGAGGTCAATGGTATTATAGTGCTAGAATCACTGTATAGGAGGTCATTATGGCAAAGGTCACGATAACCATTGAAGGGACTCCAGACGAGGTAACGGAGTATCTCAAGAAGCTGACTGGTGGCAAGGTGCAGCTGCAATCGACAGGCGTAAGTTGGCTGCCGGAGGAGATCGAGAGCCTCTACACGAACCTGCAGCCTGAAGCTAAGCGCATATTACGCGAAATCGCAACGAATCCCGAGGGCTATGATAGAGATGCCTTGATTACCCGGCTTGGTATAACCGGGAGAGGCCTGGCTGGGAGGCTGTCCTCTGTGGAATTCAACAGAAAGCGTCTCTTTCCTAGTAAGCCAAGACCCGTTGAGTTGGACTGGGAGACTTGGAAGTACAAAATGCTGCCAGAAGTCGCTGAGTGGATAAGAGAGAACACTGTCCTCTAACTCGAAGTGTTACTACCTGATTGAACGAAATAGCGAACTGTGCAATAAGAAACATTTATTATAGAGTGGTTCATAGGGTATACTATCTCTAAAATCGGTTTGGACAGTGACTCATGATTTCCTTCATAAACAATCTAGAAAGGCTTAATCGCAAAGAGCGTTATTTTCTAATAGGGATGGCTCTGGGCAACCCAGAGTTCAAACTGAATTCGGAATTCCGACAAAAATTAAGTGAGAAGTATTGTTTAGCCGTTCCTGACACGGCCTTTGTAGCTATGGATTACCACTTGAACTGGATATTTTCAGCGGCTGCTCTAGCCTTCGACAGCCCAGTCAGGGACAATATTTTTAATAACAAGGGTGGCATTATAGACGGCACCCAGGAAGACGTTGATTTACTCGTGGCGTTCGAGGATAAATCCAGTATGAACCACGTCATCATGCTGGAGGCTAAAGGATTCACTGCATTTAGTAATAGGCAGTTCGCGCATAAAATGGATCGCCTTAAGAGCATATTTGGTGAGAAAGGTAACCGATGGCCAGAAGTAAAACCATATTTTGGCCTAATATCATCTCGAGAATCTGGAAAGCTCAAAACCGATATTTGCCCCTCATGGCTCAAAGTTGAAGGCAAGATTCCCTGGTTCGAAATGCCCCTCCCAAATAATAGGCTCATTCTCTATGGATGTGACAAGCTGGGGAGACCGAATCAAGAGCGAGCCTTTTGGACAGTAAAATAAATGATAACTCGTTTGTAAAGGCACACAATTGGGCGTATTGTTGATGGGCAAAGTAAAAGAGCGAAGGAAATAGAATTGTGAACAGTGTCGGTATCTTGGCTTATGGTTCCTTAATAGACGATCCTGGATGCGAAATCAAAGCTGTAATCTCGTGTAAGCTGAAAGGTGTCCAAACGCCTTTCAATGTTGAATTTGCTCGTAGTAGTTCTACACGTGGTGGTGCACCCACTTTAGTACCTGTTGAGGAAGGCGGAGCGCATGTGAAAGCCGTGATTTTAGTTTTAGAAGAGCAAGTATCAGTAGATAAAGCTAAAGATATGCTATGGCGGAGGGAGACAAACCAAGTTTGCAGTAGTAACTCATATAAGCCTTCCCCCAATCCCGATCTAAATACCGTGTGTATAAAAGAGCTTAGACAGTTTCAAAACATCGAGGCTGTATTATACACTAGCATTAAACCAAACATAGACGGGCTAACACCACGCAAGCTGGCTAGACTAGCCATTGACAGCGTTTGCAAGACCGAAAGAGGGCAGAAGCGAGACGGCATAAGTTATTTAATTAATAGTGGCGATCATAGTGAGATTCGGGCCAGTGTAAGAAAACCTCAGGAAAAGAGGAGTCTAATGCCAAAGGCAAAAGCCAAAACGGAAGCAGAAAGGGTTGCTGTCCCGCCGAGCGACTATGACAGATTTAAGGCGACGATCCAGCGCATACTGAGGCAAGCCAAGAGACCTTTAACTTGGGGAGAGATCAAAGAGGTAGGTGACTTGCCCCAAAAGGTGCCTAATAACAAGTGGGTGAAGTGGATGGAGGAAGATATAGGGCCAGTTGGGGAGAAAACGAAGGAGGGGAAGATCTTTTGGAAGTTGGGGAAACGGGGATGAAGGAAATAGTGTGCGATATATGCGGGAACGCGGAGGTGTTCATCCTTAGGGTAGAATATTGGGAACAACACTGTAGTCCTGAAAAGCATGGACAAAGGTGGATGTGTGATTCATGTTTGGCTAAGGCAATAGGTCATGAAGCCATGAAACTAATCGTCAACCAAGTCCTGAAAGTAAGGGGGGCGTAATGCCAGATATTGAACTGAAAAAGATACAACCGAATAGGCTGAACCCAAGATTAGAGTTCAGCAAAGCAGGGCTGGATGAACTCGCAGACAGCATCAAGCAAGTTGGCCTCCTTGAGCCTATTATCGTGCGCCCCAGAGATGACCAATATGAGGTGGTGGTTGGCGAGCGCCGATACAGGGCCGCTCAGCAAGCTGGACTGGACAAAGTCCCTACCATCGTTCGCGATTATAGTGACGCCGAAGTGATGGAGCTTAACCTTACCGAGAATATCCAGCGGGAAGACCTGAGTGCTGTAGAGAAAGGCAGAGTATGTAAACAACTCAAGGAAAGATTTCCACAAAAATACCCTACGTGGGAAGCCATTGGACATCGATGCGCAGTTGATTTTCAAACTGTTCGTAGGTGGGTCGAGAGTGTTGGCTTACCAGAAGAAATCCAGAGACGGGTTTCACCAAGGGAAGTAAGAAGGCACCCAACAGGTAAAATCGACTATGCTACCGCTATTGAAATAGGGCGCAAGGTTAAGGAACCACAAAGACAAATAGACCTAGCCAAAGAATTAGCTGAACGCCATGTTCCACAACGGGCAGCTAAGAAAATAGTGAGGGAAGTAGCAAGACAGCCCGAAAAACCTATACAAGCAGTCTTTCGTGAAGTAGTAGAGGAGGCTCCTATTTTCCTTCCTTTCTCAAAGGCTCATGCAGATGCGATTTTGAAGGAAATAAAGACACAAACCTCTCGGAAGGCAAAAGACCCGAGGCTTCAGGAAGGTGTAACCGTGCGGGCTCAGATCACTCACTTTGCTGACCTTGAGGTGACCGACGTCTACCGAAAGAAGTTGGGAGACTTCGATGATGAGGATGCAAAGCGGGAAGGTGGCTATACTCTCGATGAATTTAGGGAAGTCTGGAAAGCTCTTCATGGTGCATGGAATCCAGACGAGGCTGTCTATGTCATTAGGTTCAGACTTACTAGAGTAGAGTAGTCGGACAGCCTAGTGGTTAAGACAAAAGATTGGGAGGGAATTTGATGGAACGGAAACCTAGGGTTTACTGGTTCAAAGAAAAGAAAGGGCAGAAAGATATTCTGCTATTTGATGCTGGTTATGAATTGGGTTCCATTTATATCTATGAACTGAAAGAGAGCCTACCAGCAAGCGAGCTAGAAGGCCAAATTCAAAAATACGGCTATTTTCAGGCTTGGGACATAAGTCCGTCACGAGATGCTCCTTAGCAAGCAGGGTAATATGTCGGCCTATCAGCACAGAAAGGTACTCATAGTTGTAAAAACCTATCCAACTCCAGCGAAGAAGGGTATCGAAGTATCCTGCACTGCGGGCATCACTGAAGATGGAAGATGGATAAGACTTTTCCCTCTGCCATTCAGGTTCTTGGAAAGCGAGAAGCAATTCAAGAAATACCAGTGGATTGAAGTCGCAGTGACGAAAGCATCTGACCCTAGACCAGATAGCTACATTGTAGACTTAGACTCGATAAAGATCTTAGGCAGTCCTCTCCCTACTTCTGATGCTTGGCAAGCCCGGAAGGATGTAGTTATGCCATTACTGGCCCCATCACTCTGTCATCTGGTTAGAACTCGCAAGCAAACAGGCGCAACATTAGGCATCTTTAAGCCAAAGGAAATTAGGGAACTTATCATAGAGCCAGAAGAGACGCCTACTTGGACCGCACGGGAGCTGGCCATATTATCGCAAGAGTCGATGTTTGATAGGAAGCCGTTCAAACTGCTAGAGAAGATACCTTTTAAGTTTATCTATTCATTCATGTGCAATGACCCTGGTTGCAAAGGGCACTGTTTATCTTGTGCAGATTGGGAAGCCGCTCAGGCATATCGGAGTTGGAGACGCGGTTATGGCAATCAATGGGAGCAGGCTTTCCGGCAACGGTTTGAAGAGGAGATGATTCATAAATACGATACGCATTTCTATGTGGGAACCATGAGAGCACATCCTGACCGGTGGATTATTGTAGGCTTGTTCTATCCACCTCGATCAGCTTAGAGCAACTTTGGGGAGGTATGACATGTGGTTAGAGCAGCCAAGCGCAGAGTTACGGGAGGCAAGGAGACAATGGTTCGACGAACTGGGCGAATCGCTGGCCAGCGAAGGATCCTACATGGTTAGCGAACAAGCATGTGCGCTAATAGGAGAAGTGCAGACGTGCTTTTGTGCTGGCGCGTGGGTCGCAGTCCTCGTGTTGGCGATGGTCACGGTTGATGCCCAGCTTCGAGAAACCGAATTGCCTGGGTTTACGGGGAATACTAGACAGCTTCTGGACGCGGCTCAGGCAAATCCAGAGTTGCAGCGACTTCGTGAAAGACGAAATGCCATCATTCATCTAGACCCTGGGAATCCGGCCATTACTGTGGACCAGCAATGGGCAAATCGAGACCAATTAGAACAAGAAGCTAGGCAAGCCGTCAGGCTCATGTTCGAAGCTTTTTACATTGGCCCATGGGTATGACATGGGTGTCAAGATCCTTGAAGCGACTTGAGACACAGAGAGGTAATTGAGAAAGCCTAGCAACTGCCTATTCACTATTAACGTAGCTTGGGGGACTTATGCCCGCAATGGATTTGTTTACATATTGTCATACAGACCAACGGAAATCTGTTCCGAATCTTCAATTTAGCTTTCTGGAAAAGGACACTGGCAACTACTGGAGATTCTGGGGAGCCGCGGATATGATATATTTGTACCGCACTGGAGAAGAATTGAGTTCCAGAGATGATGAGACGCGCCAGATGGAAGCAGATTTGATGGTTAGAAGACTAGAATGCGCTCTGTTACTGGCCAAGAAGGGCATATTCCAATTCAAATTTGCCTCGCGGTGGAAATTCAACGATATTGAATTCAAAAAGACTTCAACCGTCGCATCCGTGTTGCGTAGTACTGAGAGTCATGATGATAAGATGGTATACACAATAATCGATTGGTTCGAAGCATTCTCTCGATTATCATTAGTTAGGCGAGCGGCTGAGGATGCCTATATGGCGTCCATATTGAAATCAGAGGCGATCTTTTTCACATACAGGGGTTTCGAATGGTTGAGGAAAGCCCTAAGTGTGTCATGGGACGACCTTGGCAAAGCAATTGATGTACCCCAAACTAACATCAGGTATTTGAAGAAGATTGCAAATGATTGGGAAGCAGCAGCTCGTCATGCTGCTGAGTCTGGCTATAAAGCTAGGTTCGAGGAAGAGGTTCTGCCTAGCTGGGTATACGGTCTCCTGCACGGTATCGTACACACCCGGTGCAAATTGGAGCCGGAATTCGCCACCACAATCCAGAAGGAAGGCGATCCGTGGCCTATATAGAGCATTGCCAAGACAGGACGCTACGGATACGCGTGTTAGAGGTGAAAGAAAACGTTTCAGATAAAGTCTCGCCTCTCCATAGATACAAGTTTGTCCGAGTTGCTTGAGGTTACTTGAGAATTGCCTTTGAAAGTTGAGAGAGTTTCGCAACTGCCTACTAAAAGAAAAGTCACATTAGCTTGTATTGTTTAATCAGGTAACATCCGTCCAAAATGCGCAGTATTGTCACAAGATAGCGTTTCGTTCACCACTTAACAAAAGGGTGAATTGCTAAACCATCAATTGGGTACCAGTGTGAATGTCAACCACTAAGTGACTCCTTGAACCTAAGTCAGCGTGTCATGCTATCAATCCTAGCATCACCAAACAATCTGCAAGACAAGACCGGCCATCGGACTATTGCGATTCTCGTCCCTTGACAGAGGCATGTGGGAGGTGTAAATTGTCTGTCACCGGAGAGTGGAAAGATGCTCGTACGACCCGAATCAAACAGAAGCATATGCGAGGGTATTCAATATGACGATAGAAAGTAAGAAAAATCTGCTCGAAAATCTCAAACAGACCCTCTCAAACGATCAAGACAAGAGTTTAATTGATGCTTATGCTGGAAATCTTAAATACGAAGACCTTGAACGTAGATTTCGTGAACAACTGATTGAGGAAGCAAGGGGTGGAGATGAAACTTAAAGAGCTTACGATAGCTGGTTTTCGCGGATTCAAATCTGCGCAAACTATTCCTCTAGATGCAGATATAATTGTCATTCACGGCTCTAATGGCAGTGGCAAAAGTAGCATAGTCGAGGCGCTAGAGTGGTTACTGCTTGGCGACATATCACGTCATGAGCGTGCAAAAAGCCGCATTGAATATCGAGGTTCCTTCAGAAATGTGCATTGTTCTCATGATGAGCCAACATTTGTAGAAGCAAAGGTCATTTTAGATGGCCGAGAATTGAGTATTAGGAGAGAATATCAAAGTCCTCAGCGGCACAGAATTCTTATAGATGGACAGGAGACGACCGACCTAAATACTGTAGGCATCACTATTGAATCATATACAAGACCTATTCTATCACAGGGTGAAATAAAGAGCTTTGTTGATTCAGAACAAGCTGAACGCCATACAGAAATATCATACATATTGGGGCTAGATGTGCTAGGTCAGCTAAGGCGAAGTGTAATGGACCTAAAGAACAACATGAATGGAGACCCAATACTAAGCCAAGCTGTAAGGACTAGGGATGCGCGACTAGAAGATTTGAGACAATATGAACAATTACTTCCATTGACCCGTACCATAGAAGCATCACCATATACCTATCATGCATTTCTCGATTCATTATACTCGTGTATTAAGGAAATATCTGGAAGTCCAGTGAATTCGTTAAGCGAATGTCAGAAAGCCCTAAGAACAGAACGTGACAGTATTATGAAGCATGCACCATCACTATCGAAGCTAAATGAGCTTAGCGTGCCCGGAGAGGTAATCCCAACCACTGAGCTCTTTGAAGCTTTGCAGGGGATCGTTACTATCTGTAGTCAGTTGGAGTCCATTGCTGGACAGATGATTGAGATGCGCCAAGCTCACTTTCTGAGGGATGGCCTTGAGTTGATTAGCGATTCCATATGCCCATTCTGCTTACAGGAAACCGTCACGGAAGGAAGAAAAAGCGAGATACAGACCCAACTAAAGACATACGAACATGCAATTAAGTTAGAGGATGAATTACGGAAGAGTTTAGACGACTTTTCCTATCGATGGCGAATCGTTATTCAGGACTTGCGGATAAAGGTAGGAATTCACACAAACGTAAAGGCGGCACTGGATGAAGCCTTACAAGTACTGGGATCAAACACTGATACAGAGGCTCTACGTGATTTTCATGAGAATCGGATACCTGAGCACCAGTCGCAAGTTGCTAATGTAGATACGGAGCTTGACAAATTCCAAAAATCAGTTACTAACCTACTGAATCATAAGCCGGATCTATCAATACAAGAGCTTATTGCACTTGACAAGCGAATTCATTCTGAAATTGAAAAGATATCTGGCACAATCTACAGTGACATCACGAAGCTAGCCTCTTTGAAATCAAGCATGTTGGCGAGAGCCCCAGGAATGTCTCCCGAAATGGACAAAAAATTAAGAATGACAATTGATGTTGAGCTGCTGATCGAGAATGCCAAGAATGTTAAACTCGCTGGTATATTTGACAATAGACTATCAGGATTAGATAGCTTACAGAGTAGAATTGAGGAATTTGAAAGAGAACGGCTGACTGAGATGCTACGTGACTTATCTGGCGAAATATCTCATTACTATGAGAAGTTAAATCCTGAAGAACAAATACGATTTACACGATTAGCAGTGGCCAGCCCTGGGCAAAGGCAAGTTCGCATCGAAGGCGAGGCGTGGGGTAGGGACATTAACCCGGTAAGTTGCTTCAGCGAGGCACATGTTAACTGCTTAGGAATTAGCCTATACTTTTGCCAACGGGTTGGAAGAAATCCCCAATTCCAGTTTTTTGTTATAGACGATCCCGTTCAATCAATGGACGAACAACATATGTACCATTTAGTCGATCTGCTACGGGAAGTATCGCAGCAGAAGCAACTAATCGTGCTTACGCACCAAAAAGGATTGTGTGACTTACTGGACGATGTATTTGGGGATCAGCGATATATAAAATACACTTGTGGACCATACACTAGAGAAGGGCCCCAGCTTGAGTTAGATGTCGAGAGCATAGAAAAGAACTTGGAGCTAGCAAGAACATTCAGCCGAGGCAGTAAGGATGATAGGATAAACAAATCGGCAGCTAGCCTTAGAAAAGCAATGGAAGCGATTGTAAAAGAGTTGCTTGTAGATAGATACGGACAATCTAGAACATCTTTAAGAACCCAACGGATCAGATTAAGTCGCAGATTAAGACAACTAGAGACTTTAGGTTTCGACAAAGATGACCTCGCTAGTATGCGCACAATTTTGCCCATCGTTGATCAGCCGCATCATGATGATCCCAATTGGGACGTTCCTCCGCAGGTAGTAGGTAGAGACGTCGAAATCCTCGATTCGATATCTAAGAAATATGGGATAGGACAATATCGGAGGGTCCGACTTATCGTAGGCCGAGTAACAGACTACCTATCAAAAATCGGGGTGGCAGTTGTGCAAGTTGAACAACCATTCTCAATTCAGGATAACTTATTGATAGAAGGAGCTAGTACGCGTATGGAGTTTACACTCGAATCCATGGAGTTGAATCACCAAAGAATTGATAGTGCACAATGTGGTGGTATCGTGGGAATAAGAGTGCCGGGCAGAGTCAGACCAAATGATGTGATCTACAGGATAACGCAGAAACAAGCAATTGTCGAGTAAACTCGAGGCACCCAGTCTCTACAACGCATTATCTTTGAAGAAGGCGGTGCAATCATGCCGATTATGAATGTTGATTATCCCATACGCTCACCTAGTTGTGTGAAGGTATCATATAAGCAGTCTTTGAAACCTAGTGATAGGAAAGATCCTTGGGTATACCTAAGGGCACCAAAATGTGACTTATTCGAATTCATCGAGCCTATTTCTGAGATAATGGTAGTCTATCTAACTGGCTTCATTGCGCCACTTTTCGGTTGGAAGACTTTGTCAGTTCGTGAAGAATTTCCTGATGCCCTTTTCGAAGATGTTAGTACTGGTGAACGAATCAAGGTCGAGTTTGAGAGCTACTCTTCAAATTTCTTAGACCACAAGCACTCTCCGTCAGAATGTGACGTCATAATATGCTGGCAGGACAACATGTCAACGGCAGACAAGTCGCGCTATTTGTTTACCAGGAACCCAAACCTACAAATCTTGGAACTGAGGAAATTTTTTCATCATTATGATTTCGCTGTTCTTTGCCTAGACAGTGATGCCTTATAATGGATAGCCAAATCTGGTCAAACCCTTCGAACTCTGCAATCCTAAAACGATCTGTCGATATTTCACCGGAAAAGTAATAAAATCAGGGTGTCGGTTGACCTAGTGTCTTGACACCCTGATTCTTCTCAGAATACCTCAAACGGGTCGGCTTGCTAGCTTTGGTAGGCCGTACAGGTCTCGAACCTGTGACACCCTGATTAAAAGTCAGGGTCTTTAGTTAGTGGATCCGCATGTTGGCAAGTACAACTCCTGCTGGACAAGAGGGCGAATTGTTGAAATCAAGGGGAAAGCAATGGAAAGTGAACGTGAGATCGTTGACTTAGAAACGGTGGCAACAACCAGATTGGAGAACATTATTGACGTGGGCTTGACCGCTTCAGCCATGATACGCTTGTTCGAGCGGGGTACGAAAGAAAAGAAACTTCGTGGGCCGATAATCAAAACGATAAAAAAGATATTTGAAGCAAAATCTGAGGCGGAATTCAAGAGAATACACTCCGCTTTCTGTCAACGGGGTACGAGGGAGATTACCCTGAGTAAGAAAAGCAAACGTGCTAGCTATGGTCAGATAGCAAAAACTCTCGATGTGGTGCTAAAAGTGGCTGTCTACTATTGTCACTTACCAGAATGCGAGAAATCAAAAGAACTCTCGCAATGGCTGAACGCGGCGGTAGACACGAAGATGATGGCCATGCTTAGGAAGCATTACCCGAAGGCCATGAAGCCGTGGCCGCATACAATAGAAGAAGTTGATGGGCAGAGCTACGATGAGATCCAAAGAATAGTCAGGGAATTCGTTCGTAAAGAACACCAGAACAGTATTACGCCAGTGCAATTTGATGATTACTACTGGAGAAAGTTGAATCGGCAGGCAACCTTCGCGGATTGAAAGGCAGGCAACTCTGCACTTCGTCAGAAAGTCCAGAGTATTTATCATCACACATTAGCTTGGAAAGTGCAGTCCGATACAAAAAAGAGGCTCTCCCCAGGTGTGAGTCCATTGGGAGAGCCTTTAGTTTACAACGGGAGACGCTCTAGAATTAAAATCTAGGCGTTTTTTCAAGGTGGCGAATGGTGTGTTCTCTACCTGATTTCCCACCACCGCTACCAAAAGGACAAAAAAGGGGGAGAGAATATTCTCCGCTCCCCCCAACGGTAGTATAGTACTGTTCATGCGCCGGGGCAAGAGGCTCCTGCTCTCAGACCCCGAGCTTCAGTTGCTTTGGTGCTCTGGCTTCTGCCTCCGCCTTAGCCTTAGCCCTCTCCGTTCTTCGCCTCTCCTGCCTCGCCTTGACCCGCTGGCGATAGATCCACGCCTTTAGCTCCTTGAGGAGCCCCATCCGATAGTCATCCAGGCTCTCTTTTCTC
>Ga0114930_10004804_pt1 | contig 11276 bp, 11 predicted proteins | sample AnhtaG_FD_87300 | JGI IMG/M metagenome (GOLD analysis project Ga0114930, IMG submission 87300) | Deep subsurface microbial communities from Anholt, Denmark to uncover new lineages of life (NeLLi) - Anholt_01485 metaG | ecosystem: Environmental > Aquatic > Marine > Oceanic > Sediment | place... | reverse complement strand
GGACTGGTTGTGTATCCAACAGATACGGTCTATGGTCTAGGTTGCGACCCTTTTAATGTTAGAGCTGTTGAACGGCTTATTCAGACTAAAGGTTCAAGAAAAAAGCCTTTTTCAATTCTCATAAGTGAATTAAAGCAGATCTACAAAGTAGCTTATGTCTCTCCTGATGCCAGAAGGATTGGAGAAGCCTTTTGGCCTGGACCTTTAACTTTGATACTGACTAAAAGAGCTCTACACGAGATGGTTACATTGGGTGGGGAAACCATTGGAGTTAGGATGCCAAATAATGAAATAGCCCTAAATTTAGTCGCTCTATCTGGTGGGTTTCTCATAGGAACAAGTGCCAATAAGACTGGACACGCACCAGCCATGAACGCGACTGAGGCATGTGAGCAACTTGGGAAATGTGTTGATTTAATACTGGAGGCAGGAACTGCTAACTTAAAGCGTTCATCCACCGTAGTTGATCTAACTGGGGAAGAACCAAGAGTTTTACGCAAAGGCCCCATAAGTTTGAATAAAATACTAAATTTCCTCAAAACCTTGCCAAAAGAACAAGAGGAATGAGAAGCTCAAAACAGGCGCCGACGTTCTTAATAAGATGTAACTCGAATTCCTATTGAGGACATGAAGTTGATAGTTTTAGGATTTAACACTAAACAAAGTCAAAAAGAGATATCTGCAAAAGCCATTAAGAATTTCGTTGATAAAGTTGGCTTGATAGAAATAGAACGAGAGAATTGCTGCTTACGTTTTGCAGATGAAAATGACATAGGCTATGTCAATGTGATGTTCTCAGAAAATTACAGGAAATCCGAAGTTGAAGTGGAAAGCAGAGAATATGATTATCATGCGAAGAAGTTTGTAAACGATGTTAAATAGAAAAGACATCTGGAGTTTAACGCGTGCTCTATCAGATATTGTCTAACTTTGAACACAGACCGAGCTGCGATAACAGTCCTAAGCGTCGCCTGTAAATCAGCCTGCATAAGGTTTTTAAATTTAGTTATGTGGATTATGCCTTAAGTTGGTGGAGAATGAATGACTACCAAAGTTGTTCCATGTGTGATAATGCGAGGCGGGACCAGCAAGGGAATATTCTTCAAGAAAGAGGATATTCCTCCAGAAGGATCTGAAAGAGATGAGCTAATCATGAAGATCTTCGGAAGCGGTGACTCTTCACAGATCGATGGACTTGGAGGAGCACAAACTCACACAAGTAAGACCATGATTGTTTGGAAATCTGATAGACCTGATGTAGATCTCGATTACACGTTTGGTCAGGTAGGAGTTGCGAAGCATTCAATCGATTGGGTTGGGAACTGCGGTAATCTGACCTCGGCGATAGCCCCATTTGGCTTAGATGAAGGATTATTGAAAGGCAAGTCACCTCGTACAGTTGTTAGAATATTTAATACAAACACCAAGAAACGAATCGACGCTGATGTCCCAGTTCAAAGTAGCGTTACTCAATATGAAGGTGATTATCGGATCGATGGTGTCCCTAATCCTGGAGCTCGGATTAATGTGAAATGGTTTTCACCTGGTGGCGCATTAACAGGAAAGTTATTGCCGACTGGAAACCCTGTTGACAGTATCAATATTGGTACGGAGACTATTGAAAGTTCTATAGTAGATGCTGCAAATCCAGCTGTTTTTGTGTTTGCGAAGGCTGTTGGATTGACAGGTAAAGAGCTTCCGCACGATCTCAGTCAAGCTTCTTTCATGAAGCTCGAAGCTATCCGTTCAAAAGCTGCTGAGCTGATGGGTTTTGTTGAAAAAGCAGAAGAAGCGACGAAGAAATCGTCTCATTTCCCATACATCATCATATTGGGTGAGAAACAAGACTACATTACCTCAGAGGGTAAAACAGTGCAGAAAAGCAGATATTCCATTCTTGCTAGAGTTTTCTCTATGCAGAAGATGCATCAGTCATACGCAGTAACCGCTGCAATATGTACAGGGGCAGCTGCTCGCATACCCAACACTATTGTTAATAATGTATTTGAAGAAAAAGGCGATAAGGTAACAATTGGTCACCCAAAAGGAGTAATTGATGTAAGTGTTGATACGATACCATCAGGAGAAAGTGTGGGCATCAAAAGCGTAACAGTTGGTCGTACTGCCAGAAGATTGATGTCAGGAACCGCTTATATAATCAGCAAATAACATTTCAACTCAGCTCGATGAGTCAAAATCTTTCACCAAGATTCTTTAACTAATGAAATACTCTGAGATTCGTCGATGTCACCTGAGGCTGTCTAAACAACAGTGGAAATTTGTTTGTCATCAAAGCTATCCTGAAGGCTTTTCTCATAAAGAATTTGAGATTGGAGTTTATTTTTCTAAAAGTGTCTTTAATTTATTGTGAACAGCATCGATAAACTCCTCGGTTGTAGAGATTCTTTCTGCGGGTGGATCTGAGATCCTAGCGAGGTCTTTTGTCATTACACCATCAATCTCGATCGTTTCTTTTACTGCTTTTTCGAGTTTATTCGCGAATTTTGTTAATTCGAGTATGCTGTCCAGTTCTGCTCTTTTCCTTAGACCACCAGTCCACGCGAAGATTATTGCCATTGGATTTGTGGATGTCTTCTCTCCTTTGACGTGTCGATAGTAGTGTCTCTGAACAGTACCGTGGGCAGCTTCGTATTCGTAACATCCTTTTGGTGATAATAATACTGAAGTCATTATGGCCAGACTTCCATAAGCAGCTCCTAAGAAATCGGACATGACATCACCATCGTAGTTCTTGCAGGCCCAGAGCATACCTCCCTCAGATCTTACGATGCGTGCAATTGCATCATCAATGAGGGTGTAGAAGTAAATTATTGAAGCCTTAGCGAACTTATCCTTGTATTCATTCTCAAATATCGTATCAAACGTCTCCTTGAATTTTCCGTCGTAGATTTTTGATATTGTGTCTTTTGTAGCAAACCAGAGATCGACCTTCTGGTCTAATGCATATGTGAAGCAAGCTCTTGCGAAACTCTTTATCGAAGAATCGATGTTATACATTCCTTGGATTATTCCGGGCCCATCAAATTTATGGATAGGTAGCCGAGTCTCTACGCCACTTTTAGGTTTGTATACGAGTTCTGCCAAGCCCTGGTTTGAAATAATGTGTTCTACATTTTTGTATACGTCACCGTATGCATGTCTTCCAATTATGATTGGTTTCGTCCAAAATCTTACAGCTGGTTGAATGTTCTTTAGAATTATTGGTTTACGAAAGATTGTTCCATCTAGAATTGTTCTGATTGTACCATTTGGGCTTTTCCATTGTTTCTTTAGGTTGTATTCCTTAAGCCTTTGTGCATTAGGAGTTATTGTGGCGCATTTTACACCCACACCGTGTTTTTTGATAGCTTCAGCAGATTGGATAGTTATTGAGTCATCGGTTTCATCCCTTTTCTTGATACTTAGATCGTAGTATTCTGTTTTAAGTTCAATAAAGGGGATCAGTAGCTTTTCCTTGACCATTGACCACATGATTCGCGCCATCTCATCTCCATCAATCTCCACGAGTGGCGTCTTCATTCTGATTTTGCGCATATATGACCACTGTGTTTTGAATATTATGTCGCTAATATTTTAAGTGTTCTACCCGTTTTTTTCCAAGGATTTTAGTTACGTGTGCGTTGGTCGAAATGAATATAACAAATGATTCATAAGTAAAGCAGCTACCCAAGGTGGGTGGGTTAATCATCGGAGGGATCTATATGGGCAAAAACATTATCAAGAAAATCTTGGAAAGTCATTTAGTAGGAAATAAATCTGAACTCGGGGAAGAAATTGCTGTAAGGGTCGATCAAACATTAACTCAGGATGCAACTGGCACGATGGCTTTCTTACAGTTTGAGGCTATGGGGGCTCCGAGAGTCAAAACAGAGCTGTCAGTGAATTATGTGGACCATAATACAGTTCAGATTGGCAGTGAGAATGCTGACGACCATAAGTATCTTCAAACCGCAGCCGCTAAATTTGGGGTCATCTACTCTAGAGCAGGAAATGGAATTTGCCATCAAGTTCATTTGGAGCGTTTTGCTAAGCCGGGGAAGATTCTGCTTGGAGCTGATTCTCATACACCCACAGCGGGTGGTGTAGGATCGATAGGAATTGGTGTTGGCGGTCTCGATGTTGCTATGGCAATGGCTGGTGGTCCATTCTATTTGACATATCCACAGGTAGCAAAAATCAATCTCAAAGGAAAGCTTAACCCTTGGGTGTCAGCTAAGGATTTAGCGCTCAAGATATTGGAGCTATTCACTACAAAGGGCAATGTTGGCTGGATGTTTGAGTATGGAGGAGATGGAGTAGAGACTCTATCTGTACCCGAGAGAGCCACCATAACAAATATGAGTGCAGAATGTGGTGTCACGTCATCGATCTTTCCAAGCAATGACTCAACAAGAGAATTCCTCAGGGCGCAGGATAGAGAGAAGGATTGGGTTGAGCTAAAAGCTGATGATGATGCGGAATATGATAAAGTAATCACAGTTGATCTTGGCTCGATTGTTCCACTTGTAGCTTATCCTCACAGCCCGGGAAATGTTAAAACAGTGAAGGAATTAGAAGGAACAAAAGTAGATCAAGTCTGTATGGGAAGTTGCACTAATTCATCTTACAAAGATATGATGACTGTTGCGCGTTTAATCAAGGGCAAGAAAGTCCACCCTGACGTGAGTTTCGTTGTGGCACCAGGATCAAGACAGGTTTTGGAAACTATTGCCAGAGAAGGAGCATTGGCAGAGCTAATATCTGCAGGAGCAAGAGTCTTGGAGCCAGCGTGTCAATTCTGTATAGGCAATTCGCAGTCTCCCAGAACTGGCGCGGTATCAATTAGAACTATAAACAGAAACTTTCGTGGACGTTCAGGTACAAAAAGTGCACAAGTGTTCTTGACAAGTCCAGAGACTGCTGCAGCTGCAGTGATCCTGGGTGAATTGACAGATCCACGGAATCTTGAAAGAATAAACTTGAAGTATCCCCAGATTGAGATGCCTAAAAAGTTCTGCGTTGACGATAGCATGCTAATATACCCTTCAGATAATCCTAAAGAAATCACAATCTACAGAGGACCCAATATCGGTAGCCCACCTCCAGGTGAACCTATACCCGAAACAATTGAAGGTGAAATTGCTTTGAAGGTTGGGGACAAGATAACCACTGATGACATACTACCTGCAGGTAGCAGAATGAAGTATAGATCTAACATTGCAAAATATTCGGAATTTGTGTTCGAAATTACTGATCCAACCTTCTATGTTAGAGCAAAGAAAAACCGTGACTCAGGAAAACATAATGTGATAGTAGCTGGCTTAAGTTACGGACAGGGTTCATCACGGGAGCACGCAGCGATTTGCCCCATGTTTTTGGGAGTAAAGGCTGTAATTGCAAAGTCGATTGAAAGGATCCATGAAACCAATCTAATTAATTTCGGTATAATTCCACTGATTTTCAAGGAATGGTCAGAATATGACAAAATAGATCAAGGAGACGAAATAGAGATTGCGGATATTCAAAGCGCAATCAAAGAAGGAAAGATCATTAGAGCAAGAAACAAAACAAAAGGCAGGGAATTCTTTGTTGGGTATGAATTTTCAGATAGACAAAAGGCAATTCTTCTATCAGGCGGTGCTCTTCAGTACGCTAAGAGGCAGTCTAACAAGTAATATCAGCGCCAATGTCGCAGGAATATTATCAAAAGTACGGTCGCATGTTCTGAAATCAGACTGAAAGGAACAAAGACTCGCTGCAGAGAGTATCCTTTCAAGATGACCCACTCAACTACGACAAAAATCGAATGAAATCTGAGTTATTATTTTATATCAGGTAGATTCATCATCATAATCTTCGAGCAATTTGTGAACCTTCATGTATTGCGTCATAAATTTTCCGGGGTTTCTTGCAGTCGCCAATTCTATATATCTCTTGAAAATGTTCTCGCAGTTCTTCAAAAACATCAGTTGATGGTTGAGATCCAAGAGCTAGAACCACAGAATCCACTTTGATGTTAAGCTTAGTTCCATTTACATTGGTTACTTCAAGTCCTTTTTCGGTGATCTTGTTGACCTTAGTATTAGTCAAGATTTTTACATTTCCTTTGGATAATCTATCGAGTACTAACGCTCTCGTGCGACTTTCTATGTCCAGAGCAATTCGGTCAAGCATCTCCACAATCGTTACACTTTTCCCTCTCTCGACCATAAATTCAGCAACCTCACAACCTACCACTCCTCCACCAGCTACTGCTATTTTGTCTCCAACCTGAACCTTACCCGCTAATACATCCCAAGCGGTAATCACATTTTTCTGATTAACTCCAGATATCTTAGGAATCAATGGTTGTGCTCCTGTCGCCACCACCACCTTGTCAGGATAATCCCCCCTCACAGTTTGTAGAGTCACCTGTTTTCCAAGTTCAACCTTAACCTTAAGCTCATTCAACTGATTAGTCAGATAATCTGTTAAATTCATGACCTCTTTCTTTCCAGGGGCTGCAGCTGCTAAATGTAGTTGCCCTCCCAGCTTGTACTCTTTTTCATATAGCGTGACATTATGACCTCTCAGGGCTGCAACTCGTGCAGCTTCCATTCCAGCTGGTCCACCGCCCACTACAATAATCTTCTTTGATTTCCGGGAAGGCTTTATTCTGAACTCACGTTCTCTCCCAGCAGCAGCGTTTATTGCGCATCGTACGTGCAAACCTAACTGTATGCGATCTATGCAGCCTCTGTTGCATCCTATACATTTTCTTATCTCATCAAATCTCCCATGAGTCGCCTTCTTGGGCAGTTCCGGATCCGCAATCAGGGCTCTGCCCATAGCAACCAAGTCAGCTTTTCCTTCTCTAAGAGCTGTTTCTGCAAATAATGGATCGTTGATCCGTCCTACACCTATGACAGGTACTTTAACAACTTTTTTTATGGCGTGAGCTAGGTGTAACAAACATCCCCGTGGAAGAATCATTGGTTGAATACTCCACCAGTTCGCCTTAGGTGATCCTCCGCTCACATGGATAGCATCGATTCCAGTCTCCTCAAGTTTTCTTGAGATAACCTTTGTTTCGCTTATCCGTAGACCACCTTTGATGTATTCGTCCCCGTTGATTCTGAAGATCACGGGGAAATCTTCACCAACCCGTTTTTTGACAGCAGCGACTATCTCCAAAGCAATTCTCATTCTTCCTTCAAGATCACCACCATATTCATCTCTGCGCTTATTCACATATGGAGACAAGAACTGGGCTATCAGATATCCATGGGCACCATGAATCTCCAAGGCATCGAATCCAGCTCTTTTTGCTCGCTGTGATGCATCTGCAAATTTTTCTACAACATCGAAAATTTCTTCGGTTGACAATTTCCTGATTTTTACCTTTTCGGATGGACTAAGCATCTTAGAAGAAGAAACTGGATGTATATCCCCAATTGTGCTGAGATTCGCACGTGCTCCAGCATGGTTGATTTGTATAGCAGCCCTGACTCCATAAGCTTGGATTGACTCTGCCTATTCGTTCAATCCAGGAATTTGTCGATCGTTATCAATGCAAAGTACTGTGGGCGCATGTCTACCTAATTGACTCTCTATACATGTTGCCTCAACAATCATGAGACCTACTCCACCTTTAGCTCGTTCTGAATAATAATTCAGTAAACGTTCTGTTACACTGCCAGTATCACTTCCTAGGCGGGTACCCATAGCAGGCATTACTATTCTATTTCCAATTTCCATTGAACCAATTCTAATTGGTTTCATCAACTCTATGAGTTGAGTCATAAGTCTTCATCACCGTGTTCTTCATGCGCCATATCAGTCTTATGTAACTAAGATACTGTTCAGTCTTTTAATGTGCGCGCGCAAGGCATATTAGTCGGTTGATGCAAGCTTGTGCATCTGATTAGCGGATTCAATGAGGTGGAATATTTGAAAACAACCATTATTCCGATAGCTGACGTTGAGGATTACGAGTTGGGAGATCAAGAAACAAAAACATCAAGGAGGATAAGAGATGTGTTTCAATCTAAGAATATGCGAGTGCATCATGCTGTTTTTAATGCGCGCGCGCGCATGCGCATAACCCGGAATATCGCAGTTCGAAACACGCACATCCGAATTCTGAAGAGATTGTTTACATAGTAAAAGGACAGGGTGAGCTGGAAACTAGCGAAAAAGTGATGCGTTACGGTCCTGATACAATAATTTTCGTTCCTTCTGGTATGCTCCATAGTTTTCGCAATGTTGGAGAAGTAGAGTTGATTTTAATCGCTATTTATAGTCCTCCAACAGACCTTCCTCAGAAATAAGATCGGGGTATTGTTGAGAATGGTCAAGCTGCTGGGTATTATTGGAAGTCCGAGAAGAGACGGAAACACAGAGATTATTGTGAAAGAGGTTTTGAAAACTGGTGAACATAATGGTGCTGAAACTGAGATTATTCACCTAACGGATTTTGATTTGAAACCATGCAATGGTTGCAAAACTTGCTTTGATACCCATGCTTGCGTGATAAAGGATGACGTTGAAAAGATATTCAAAAAGATAGTAGAATCTGATGGCATTGTAATAGGAAGCCCTGTATATTTCTATAACGTGACTGCACAAACCAAAACGTTCATCGACCGGGTCGGATATTTGCATAGTGCTAGAGGGAGAGTAGCTTTTAAAAACAAGGTAGGTGGTGCCATAACCGTAGCAGGTAGATCTGGAGTGACTACTGCCATAAGTCAGATATTATTATTCTTTAACTCGACTAGAATGATCATAGCAACCCCTACTGTGGCTGCTTTCGGATATCCAAAAGGTGAAGTAATTAAGGATAACCAAGGAATTAAGAATGCTCAGGAACTTGGGAGAACGATGGTTCGGATCGGAAGAAAAACAGCATCGTTGAGAGAACCTCGATCTCAACATGAAAACGCATCTAGCAAGATTAAGATTAATTAACAAAATGTTTGATCGTTCAACCTAAATGCTGGTGCCTCGAGAGAAAGCTGCGTGCACAAACCTGTGAATCTATCGGACCTCATTAAAGCAATCCGTCTGCGCCCAGTGCGAACAGTGTTGACTATTCAGGCGTTGAATTCCTTTGGAGGAGGTATCTTTGGTGTAGTCTTACCTTTGATGATGAAAGAGAGGGGTGTGAGCGTCGTCGTTGTAGGCCTTGTTTTTGCGGCCTTGCCTTTTGTAATGCAGTTGAGTCGAATAGTTTTCGCCACTCTCTCAGATTTTTGGGGTCGGAAGCCTTTTTTTATTTCGAGCGGATTCCTTAACATAGTTTCATGCCTGGTGTTCTATTTTGCCCATACACCTCTAGAGTACTTGATGGGTAAAGTATCGGAAGGTACAAAAGAGGGGGCTTTGTGAGCGGTTAACCGTGCCTTTTTGCTAGAAGAGAGTCATGGACAATGGAGAATGTTGGTCAATCTTAGAACCGTCACATATGCAGCTAGGACTGGAGGCAGCTTCCTTGCTGGTTATCTAGTTGTCTGGTTCCTTTTCGAAGGCACCATGCTACTCTCAGCATTATTCGCAGTTTTGGTCGTCCTTGTTTCATTGACCCTCGCAGAACCAAGGAGAAATCAGTTTCAGATGAAAAAAGCTTTGCATTTCTTGGATTTTAGAAAAAAGGAAAAAATCTTCAAAATATTCTTTCTATTGTTCTGTGTACAAGGAGTTTCTAATGGTCTTACTGGAGGTTTTATCATAACATGGTTTTTAAGCATTAATGGGTTCAATCCTGAAATTATCGGTATAATTTTAAGCATACAGATTCTACTAGCTGGTTTGTTTTCCCATTTGACCTCAAGAATATTGAACACTCGATTAATCACATATAGCATTCTTGTAAGTGGCATCCTATTTTCATTAATTTTCCTTCTCCTAGGCTTCTCAAATCCCATCCATGTAAGCATCCTTGTAGCTGTATTTGGTGGCGTTCAGGGAGTATCAGTTATAGGCTTAGAGAGAATCCAAACTATGATTAGCGATAAGGAATCCTACGCGACTGATATCGGATTGCTTTGGACTGGATGTCATTTCACTGGATCGTTGAGTTTGGCTCTGACAGGTTACCTGATTTCAGTTTGGAGTTTTGTTGCACCTTTCCTACTTGCTTCTCTGACATACATCATTTTCTCTGTAGGTGCCTATAAGGTTCTCACGAATAATGAACGAACTTTAGAAAGCCCTCTATAAACTCATTCTTTGGAAATCGAGTGTGGTGATGCGCGCGCGCATGTTTTGACATTCCTCTTTAGATTACGAGTTGGATAAAACCCGCTATGAAATGAGAGATCACGGCTCCTAGAATGGCGAGTAAAGCATATTTTACTCCAGTTTTGTAGGGGTTTTCATAGCTTATTTTTCCTATATAGATTCCTAAAATTAATGCTATTGTGGTTCCGATTATGAATGTGACGATTGTTGCGTGGTTCATGGAGAGAAATGTGAATGGGGATAGTAGAATCAGCACGGCAGCGATTGTTGACGTGAATGAGAAGACGCTGTTTGTAAATACTTCTCTTTTAGAGTGTATTCTTGTTGTTACTCCATGTTCCTTCGTTTCATGAACTTGCAATGCCCTTTCCGCCGATTGAGACATGAAGAAACCGATGGAATTTCCAAATGCGTTGGCAAAACCCCCGATTACTCCCGTAATTAATACGAGCTGAGTGTTAGAAGTAACTTCAGCAACACCTATTGTCAAACCTAAACACATGATTAAACCATCTACCAACCCGAAGGCAATTCCTTCCAAACGATAACTTTCCTCCGAAAGGTTTTCAGTCATCTTTCGACACTTCGTTTTCACATGCTCTCAGTGACTAAACAATATATCTATTATCAAATTAATTTCTTCCTCAAATAAGTTAAAAATTTTTCGTCATATGATGTGGAAATGGGGAAGAGGAAAAAAGAAAAAGAGAACTGCCTAGCTGTCTCTTGGTCTAGGCTTTTTCGTTTTGCATGCATGCATGCGGAAGTAATTGCATTGGACAGAAAGGGAGAACCGATCGGCAAAGGAAAAGTCGTAATGATTAATAAGTCTGGGAACCACACAGCTGTGGTGACTATTGTTGTTGGTAAGAAAATGGCTATGGATGTCCGAAACATTAGGAGAATAGTATGATGACTGACAACGTCCAAGAGGAAAAGGCATTCGTCTGTAGATGCGAGGACATAACACTTGAAGATGTCATCAGAGCAATTGACGAAGGATTGACCGATCTAGAAGAGATAAAACGTCATCTGAGGTGTGGAATGGGCATCTG